>Ga0310691_10000660_pt1 | contig 61038 bp, 60 predicted proteins | sample 176DNAGHGlowgp2_FD_203887 | JGI IMG/M metagenome (GOLD analysis project Ga0310691, IMG submission 203887) | Sheep rumen microbial communities from Palmerston North, Manawatu-Wanganui, New Zealand - 1766 DNA GHGlow gp2 (v2) (version 2) | ecosystem: Host-associated > Mammals > Digestive system >... | reverse complement strand
ATCCCCGCCAACGATGACGCCATCCGCGCCATCCGCCTCATCTCCGCCACCATGGCCAACGCCGTTCAGGAAGGCCGTCAGGGCGCCGATGCAGCCGCCGAGGAAGAAGCCCCCGCAGAGGACGCAGAGTAATAAGAATCTCAAAGGGGCGTACATTGCGCCCCTTTTCTAATTAACTATAGGAGGAAAAAATACTATGGCTTTTACCGCTCAGGATGTCAAGACTCTCCGTGAGATGACCAATGTCGGCATGATGGACTGCAAGAAGGCACTCCAGGCCTGCGACGGCGATATGGACAAGGCAGTTGACTGGCTGCGTGAGAAGGGCCTTGCCAAGGCCGCAAAGAAGGCCGGCCGCGTGGCCGCCGAGGGTATGGCTTATGCCCGCGTCTGCCCCCAGTGCGGCGTTGCCGCCATCGTCGAAGTCAACTGCGAGACCGACTTCTGCGCCAAGAGCGAAGCATTCCAGCAGTTCGTCAAGGACATCTGCAAGGTCGTCCTCAATGACAACCCCGCCGACGTCGAGGCTCTGCTCCAGTGCAAGTACCCCGAGCGCGACCTGACCGTGGCTGAGATCCTGCCCGAGAAGGTCATGTCCATCGGTGAAAATCTGCAGATCCGCCGCTTCGCCCGCTTTGCCGAGCCCACCAACGTCGCCTATGTGCACGCCGGCGGTTCCCGCGCTGTTGTTGTCAACCTCGCTGTCGAGGGTGACATCGACGCCACCGAGATCGGCAAGAACGTTGCCATGCAGATCGCGGCCATGAATCCCAAGTACTGGGACAAGAGCCTCGTTCCCCAGGCCGACATCGACCACGAGCGCGAAGTTCAGGTCGCCCTCATGGACAACGACCCCAAGATGGCTTCCAAGCCCCAGGCTATCAAGGAGAAGGCCGCTGCCGGCAAGATCAACGCTTTCTTCAAAGAGAACTGCCTGCTCCAGCAGGTCTTTGTCCGCTCCGACCTGTTCGACGGCTCTGTCGAGGGTTACATCGCCGACGCCGCCAAGAAGCTCGGCGGCAGCGTGAAGTTCGTCGACGCCGTTCACTTCATCAAGGGTGAGGGCATCGAGAAGAAGGAAGAGGACTTTGCCGCTGAGGTCGCAGCCCAGATGAACATGGGCAAGTAATCTCCCGCAATCTGAATATCACGAAACCGGCTCCGGAAACGGGGCCGGTTTTTTACGCGCGAAAAAAGTAAAAATATTTTCACACCCCCGGGAACAAACGCGCGGGGGCTGGCGTCATAATAAGCGAAAACACAAAAAGCCCCATGAACAGCGGCTTTGCCGCCCTCGAAAAAGCAGAGGTGATTTCAAAGCAGTTACAAACAGGAAAAAATTTACGCCAAGAATATGAAAAAACTCTTGCATTTTGATTGAGGACGTGTTACATTATAGCTGCACCGCGGATGGAGTGTTCTGCAGGCTCTCTGTTTGCGTTGTATAATTTGTTGTTAATTTTATCAACATAGAAGGAGAGGACAACATGAATACTTTTTCTAAAGTTTTGTCAATGTTCCTGGTCGTCGTGATGTGCTTCGGCCTCTTCGCAACGAGCGCATACGCAACGGAATTTGACTTTGGCCAGGGCGGCAGCGCCGCTTCCGGCAATGGCGGTTTTGACCTTGGCGGTGCGGCCCCCGTACCTGTCGACGATACCGCATCCGACAGCTTCGTTTCCAATAATGCAGTTCAGAGCGGTGACAACTTCACCGTAAACGTTGACGAACTGATCAGCGATCTGGCCGAAGAGAAGACCGAGGAGAAGGCCGAGGCCGAGGAAGAAATCAAGGTCGAGGACGGCAACACCATCCAGTTCGAGGGTGTGGGCGACACTGCCACCTTTAACACACCTTATATGGATAATGCCGGCTGGAAGTTTACAGTTGATCCTCAGGACTTTGACAAATCTGATCCTAAGGATGTCAAGATCACCGGCACCGGCGATGACGAAGCAAAGCTCAACGGCGATACCTTCTCTGCCGGCATTGCCTACAGCACTTCCGCCACCGGTTCTGATCTGACTGCGCTTGTGCAGGGCTCCCAGTACAGCATGAAAGAAAATTCTCTCATTATCTACAAAGAATGGCTGAAGACCCTGGCTCCCGGTACCTATTACTTCTACGGCAGACGTGTCAGCGACGTCCCTGTCAAGCTCGGCTTTGTCAACATCAACAAGGACACCTTTACCACCCCCGCTACTGTTTCCAACAGCCCCTATGACAAGAGCAAGAAAGACAGCGCTGCAATCGTGTTCAACGGTGATTTTAAGGGCATTGAGGGCTACGGCGTTGCGGCTGTCTCCGGCAATTACACCCATATCCTGAGCGTCAATGAGTATACGCTTGACAATTATACCTCTGCCAAGAAAGTTACTCTGGAGAAAAAGTATCTGGACAGCCTGGATGACGGCGAGTACTACCTCATCGGCTTCCCCAACCTCGCCAACAAGGCCGAGCAGGTCAACTACGGCAAGTTCGTCGTCAAGTCCGGCGAGGCGCCCAAGGGTACCTATTACCTGACCCCTGATTACCAGATGTGGTACAGCGGCACCGATCCCCTGACCTTCTACTCCAACCTCTTCGAGGATGCCGGTCTGCTTTGGAACTACAAGGGCTACGGCACGGACGTCATTGTCCCCGACGTGATTGTCAGCACCCGCAGCAACATGGTTGGCGCCACCTCCGTGCGCATCGACCAGTACTGGGATCTTGGCTACGGCTACTTCATGCTGGGCCAGAACTTCCTCAGCTCCCTGTCTGCCGATGAGACCTACTACATGCAGGTCATCGACGCCCGGCACCCCGACATCAACTACACCAACGTGGTTTCCTTCCGTGTCGGCCCGACTCTCCGTGCCATCGACACCGACAAGCACGTCATCAACAGCACCCGCAGCCTGCGCTTCCGCAGCAGCGCTCCCATTGCTGAGGTCTATGTCGGCAATATCATGCTGACCGATCCCGCCGATTTCGGCGTGTCCTGGGACGGCAAGACCGTTACCCTGAGCTTCGAGTTCCTCAACAAGCGCAGCGCCGGCAACACCTACACCATCAAGGTGCGCACCACCGACGGCGAGTGGGCTGCCACCACCTTCCAGGTGCTGACCACCGCACAGGGCTCCGCAAGCCCCCGCACCGGCGATGAGAGCAATCTCGGCCTCTGGGCCGCGTTCCTCCTCCTGTCCGGCACGGCTGTCGTGGTCCTGGTCCCCAAGCTCAGAAAGCAGGATTTCTAAGCTGAAAGCCCAATAAGATAAGGATATCCCCCGCGCGAATGAAGTGAACCCCAAAAGTTAGACAAAATTTTAATCAAGCGACCTGAAGGGTCTGAGATCTGTGTTGAGCAGGTGTCAGGCCCTTTAGTTTTAGCTTGATCCTGCGGTTGTAGTAGTCGAGATAGTCGATGAGCTCGGCCTTGAAGTGTTCAATTGAATCGAAGTCTTGCAGGTAAAACAGTTCAGTTTTGAGCAGGCCGAAGAAATTCTCCATGACAGCATTGTCCAGGCAGTTGCCTTTCCGGCTCATGCTCTTCCGGATTCCTTTGGTCTCAAGCATTCTCTGGTATTGCTTGTGCTGGTACTGCCAGCCTTGATCGGAATGGAGGATCAGCTCTGTACCATCTGGGCCCTCTTCCAGATAGATTCGTTCCCAGGATGCAACTCGATGATCACTGTTCACATCGAACTGCCGAGCTGCCTCACGGTAACTCAGTTTTTCTTGCATCATCGTCTCTACTACTCTTTGCTTGAACTCGCCTGTGTATCTCTTGTTCCGTATTCCTTTTGCCATAAAACAACACCCCACTTGTTAGTAGTATACCATACTGTCTAACAAATGGGGTGCAGTTCAGTTCACCGGGGATGTTTTTTATGTTTTCATTTCCCCATCAGATAGGAAAAGATGAGAAATGCTGTTTTCATGGCATCGTGGCGGACACTGGTGCCGTCGAGACAGACCATGTCGTCCTCAATTATGCGCGCACCCAGCGGAAGCAACGCCTCGCGGTCGAGCTCGACGACGGTCTTGTTCTCCTTGGTCAGGTATACGTCGGCAACTTTGGGGTCGATCTCGCCGTTGTTTGCCAGCACGATGTCAACCTTCCGTGCGCCCAGATACTGGTTGAGCACCTTCAAATGGTCGCTCACATTGTAGTGATCGGTCTCGCCCGGCTGGGTGACCAGGTTGCAGACATACAGGATGGGCGCCGACGAGCGTCCGATGGCGTCCACCACCTCGTCCGCAATGAGGTGCGGGAGAATGCTGGTGTACAGGCTTCCGGGGCTGAAAACGATGAGATCACAGTCCAGGATATGCGCCACGACCTCCTGACTCACATGCACGTTGTGGTCGTAATTGAGCCGCGTGATGTGGCGGATATTGTGGCTCACCTCCACTTGGCCGAAAAATTCTTGTTCGTGAGAGGCGTTTTCCCCCACGAGCTCCACTTTTTCTTCGGTCAGCGGCAGCACCGTCCCTTTTATATTGAGAAGGGAGCACATGTAGCGCGTGGCTTCGGTCAGGCTGCCCTTGAGATCGATGAGCGCGGCCAGCATGATATTTCGCACCGGATGGTTGTAGAGGCTTCCGTCCCTGGAAAAGCGATAGCGCAGCAGACTTGTAAAGTCCTCGTCTACATTTGCCATGGAGATGAGCACCTTGCCCACATCGCCCACGGCGGGAATATCCAGCTCCTTTTTCAAAACGCCGGTGCTGCTGCCGTTGTCGCTGACAGCGATGACGGTGGTTACATCCACCGGGAAAAGCTTCAGGCCCGACAGGAGACAGCTCAGGCCCGTGCCGCCGCCGAAGACAACGATCTTTTTCATGGCGTTCAGACTTCCTTCTTGCGCTGCTCAAGAGACAGCAGCACGATCTGTTCGCAGAGCTCGGCATAGCTCAGTCCCTCCGTCGCCGCAGCCTTCGGGATGAGGGAGGCGGGCGTCATGCCGGGCAGGGTATTGACCTCGAGACACCAGGGGCGGCCTTCGTCGTCCAGGATAAAATCGACGCGGGAGTATACCGAGAGGCCCAGCGCCTTGTGAAATTTGAGCGCCGCTTCTCCGATGGCCTTCTGTTCGGCCGGCGTAATGCGGGCGGGACAAATCTCCTGCGCACCTTCGGCCCCACTCTGGTATTTGGCGACATAGTCAAAATAGGTTCCCTCGGGCGGGACGATTTCAATGGCAGGCATATAGTGATCGTTCAGGATGGGCTGGGTAATCTCCCGGCCCTTGATCTTTTCTTCCACGATCACGCGGCTGCGGAAGGCACAGAGCTCGCGCAGGGCTTTTTCCAGCTCCTCGCGTGTGTCGGGCAGGGCCACACCGATGGATGAGCCGCCGTTTACCACCTTCACCGCGCAGGGCACGGGCAGTTCTTTTACCAGGCGCGGGATATCCGCCTCGGTATAGCTCAGCTCCCGCCACTTTGGTGTGCGTATACCGGCGCTTTCCATGATACGCTTGGCTACTGCCTTGTCCATGGCCATGGCGCTTGAAAGCGGGCCGGAGCCGGTGTAGGGCACACCCAGCAGGTCCAGCGCTGCCTGGATCTTGCCGTCCTCGCCGTCGGCCCCATGCAGGCCGAGGAACACACAGTCGGCGAGTCTGCACAGCTCCAGCACATTTTTACCGATACGGCTGGGGCCCTGCATTTTGCGGGAAGCCTTCACCGCCCCGAGGTCCGGCGCGGTTTTGCCGATGGCAACCTGCCCGACGAAGCCGTCGGGCACATCGAAAGCGTCTTCAAGCGCCCCGTCGTAGTCCTCCAGTCCCATATACAGATCGACAAAAATCGCCTTGTGGCCGAGTGCGCGCAGCGTCTTGCAGACTGAGGTGCTTGTGACCAGAGAGACGTGGCGCTCGGTACTGATGCCGCCGCCCAATACAACAATTTTCATGCAGGAATGATTCCCTTTCAAATTTAATCAAAGTCTTTCCACACCCGCGGCACGCGCTTGGACACGCCGCACAGAAGCTCATAGGGGATGGTCTGCGCCGCGCGGGAAAGGATGTTCAGATCGGCGCTCGGGCCGAAAATTTCCGCCTCATCGCCAGGCTGGACATCGGACAGATCGGTGAGATCGACCATGCACATGTCCATGCACACGCTCCCGCGCTGAGGTGCCATGCCGCTGGGGAAGGCCGTCGAGAAGCGGTTGGAGCACAGGCGCGGCAGCCCGTCGGCGTAGCCGATGCCGAGTACGCCCATGCGCGTGCAATGCTGTGTCGTAAAGCGCCGCCCGTAGCTGATGGTGGTGCCCGGCGCGTAGGTCTTGACCGTGAGCACTCGCGTCATCAGACGCATGCAGGGGCGCAGGTCCAGCTTGCCTTCCGCATCGCCGTAGCCATAGAGCAGCAGGCCGGGCCGCACCATATCCAGCGCAAATTCCGGCAGGTAGTGCAGCACTGCGCCGGAGTTGGCACAGTGACGGATCTTGAAACACACCCCCAATGCTGAGGCCGCGTCAATGGCGGCAGTGAAAACGCGAAACTGTTCGCGGGTGTATTGTTCGTTTTCTTCGCCCGGCTCGTCGGACACGGCGAAGTGGGTGAATACGCCTTCGGCGTTGAGATTGGGCAGGGAGCTTGCGCGCACCAGTTCCGAAACGCCGCGGTCAAAGTCGCCGCGGGTGCAGAGGAAGCCAAGGCGGGACATGCCGGTGTCGACGGCCATATGTACCCTGAGCGTACCGCCGGCGCTCTGAGCCGCGGCGGAGAAGCCCTCAGCCTCCGAAAGGCCGGTGACCGCCTGGGTGATGTTGTTTTCAATGAGTGCACGGGTATACTTTGGTTCCGTGTGGCCGAGGATCAGAAGCGGCATTTTGACGCCCGCCGTGCGCACCTCCAGCGCCTCGTCCAGACATGCGACCGCAAGATAATCCGCGCCCGCCTCTTCCAGCAGCATCGCTGTCTGCACCGCGCCGTGACCGTAGGCGTCTGCCTTTACCACTCCGAGGAAGCGGCATCCTTCGGGGATCGCCGCGCGCAGGGCCCTGTAGTTGTGCAGCAGGTTTTTCGGGCTGACCTCAGCCCAGCAGCGTTTGTCAGGGGTTTTCATGCACATCACTCTTTCTTTATGCTATGCGAGGACGTCGTTACAGATGCGTCGGCTCGGTCTCACGGGCGTAGAGCCAGTTCCTCACGCGGTTGAGGGGCGTAAGCCTGCGGATGAAAAGCTGTCCGGTTTTGTTTTGAATGAAGCGGCGGAAGGTTTCCTCCCTCTCCCCCAGGGCTTCCTTCGGGATGCGGTAACCGCCGTACTGGCTACGGAAGATGTACAGTGCGTCCCGATCCTCGCCGAGCCCGAATATGTCCCCGTATGCCACCGGGTCAAGCTCCTCGCCGCTGTTGAGATCGACAATGCGTATTCTGTTTTTTTCAAAGATATAGCGCGACGCGGGCAGCGGCTGCCCCGCCTGCTCGAGCTGGTCGGCGATGCGGCGGGCCGTGCGGTTGGAAGAGGCGTAGGTGCTCGTGGTCAGGTAGCAGGCATAGGCGATGATCAGCAGGCTCCACCAGCTTCCGCCGCCGTAGAGGATCGCGATGACGATCAGGGTAAGGCTCAGAAAGCCGCGTGCCATGCGGTTTCGCTGACAAAACAGGTCGTATTGCATATGGGACAGCGCGGTGAGCGAAGCCCTGTCATGCCGCATTTCCACTTCAAACGTCTCCATACCATGCCTCCCGTCGTAAATCAACACTCTGCCAACCCATTATTTTTGTATTGTATCACGTCTATATAAAAAGCGCAAGGCAGACTCCGCACCCGAAAGCAAGCTTGAAACAGTCATTTTTCCCTTGCGCACAACAGGGATGTGTTGTATAATAGCAAAGCTTTAAGTTAAGAAGAAGCAGGCCGCAACAGGCTTCTTTCCCTCGCGTTAACCGAATCGAAGCTCTGCCTTAGATTCGGAGAGAAAGAAGGAGACTGTGGATGTGGAGCTTTCGCGGCACTTTCGCAAACCGGGGAAGCGGAACGCAATAGGCTTCTTCTGACGACACCCGGGTGTAGCGCAGCTGGTAGCGCGCGTGGTTTGGGACCACGATGCCGCAGGTTCGAATCCTGTCACTCGGACCATTTCGAGTGTTCATAACGGATTTGGGTTATGAACACTCGATTTCTTTATAGCCATCGGTATATTCGGTTTTCGTTTGTGTACGGAGCGGGCGCGATACAGAACAGCTTTTGTCTATGTGCGAAATGCCTTTACCGGTACTCTGTACGCTCGGCGGGAAGTATAAGTTCTTCGTGTTCCTCACCCGCCTGCTGCCGACAAAGGTTCTGACCGATCTTGTCGGAGAAATCTATGCAAAGTAGGAAAGAGATCCATGACAGAATATTTTGACATTTCCCGCAAGATCATCGCCAATATGACCTCGGAGGGTTGGAAAACCATCCCGCATGTCTGCATCGTCTATGACGCAGACGCGAGCCTTCTGATGGATGCGCTCCGTAGCTATAATACTGGCCGGGCTTCCGACGAGAGGATCAGCTTCAATTCTGCGATCCTCAAAATCCTGATCGAAGGGATTAAGGCCTGCCCCAAAATGAACGGACATATCCGGTTCAGCCCGTGGCTTGTGAGCGGAAAGGCAACAACCCTTGAACATATCGACATCTCCCTCCCAATTACATACGGAGAAGGGAAGATGACGACGATCAAACTGCCGCACATGGAGGACAAGTCCGTCCATGAGATACAGGCGATGATCACAACATTCCGGGCAAGGATTGAGAATACTTACATGGATCACGTCCTGTACCGGACCGGCCTGGAGGACACCTTTTCCGAACTGAAAAAAGGAAATATCCCGAAAGCCGTCGGACGTTTGCTGGGTGCAAAGCTCGGCCCCGGGAGAGTGCGGATCGACAGACGGAAAAGTGCGGGGAGTGATGATCGCCTTACATCCGGGAACATCAGGCAGGGCAGCATCACAGTGTCGAATATGGGTTCCCTGTATAAGCAGTGGAAAGGGAACTGCACGATTCTGGAAATCATACCGCCGCAGCTCTGCGCGCTGGCTGTCGGCGCAGTGCAGAAACGAGCTGTGGTGGATGAAGAAAACAACATCGGCGCCTCCGAGATCGTTCCAATCACGATCGCATTCGATCATCGGGCGCTGGACACGGCGGAACTTGTCCCGTTCATGCAGACGCTTGACCGCGTGTTTCAAGACCGGGCGTGGCTGGATAGAGAAATTTCCCTATAATGAACAGAGCCGTTCATTTGTCCCGGTCTTTCTCTTCTTGCATGATGCCGCCTCCATAGAATTCTTTCATCTTCGGTCTCTCTTTGTGCTTTGCTCATGACATGTCACAGGACGGCACGCGCAGTATTCACATATAACCATACCATATAAATAGTCTGAAATCTACCGAAATCACAGAATCGGCCGCCAAAAAACAGGTGGCCGATTTTTTTCCTTACTGTGACGCTTGTGTGACAATCTCTGTGCTAAGATGAACCCGTAAAGAAGAGAAAAACAAAAAACATACATCACAGATCGAAAGGAGAACAAAACAATGAAAACTACCATGAAGATGATTCTTGCGGCGGCACTCGCCCTGACTATGATCGTGTCCTTCGGCACCTGCGCCTTTGCCGATAACGGCTTCTGGACCCCCAACGGCTACTGCGTGGATCACGAGAACGGCATCGTAACCATGTACTACAACGACGGCACCACTGAGACCGTCAACAACAACACCGGCAGCCGCACCTACGGCGATTACGACGGCAGCAGCCTCACGGTCTACCGCAACGGCGATTCCCTCTACCAGAACGGCAACGGCTACGGCAGCTACACCAACGCCAACGGCACGAACACCGACCTGTGGGCCGACGGCAGCTATAGCGTGACCGAAGGCAACTACATTTACCACTACGACCGTCTTGGCAATCTCACCGGTGTTCAGGTTTTCAACGGCTCCTGGTACGAGACCGTGTGGGGTTACTGATCAAAAGCAAACTGCATAGCGACAAATGCATAATACCGCAGGAGCGCCGCCCGAGCCGGGCGGCGCTCCTGTTTTTATTCTGCACCCTATCCTGATCCGTATGCTTACTCCAAATGGATGATATCGTCGAATGGGATTGCAGTCCCGTTTCGCATTTCCAGAATACCAAGGGTCTCATCGACCTTCTTTGCTTCCCCGGAGATGGTCTTATACGCCCCGCCTGATTTCCGACTGTCGGATACAAAGTAAGTCACACTGACCTGCGGAGCGGTTTTCAGACGAGCCTGCAGCGAGAGAAGCTGTTTGCCGATCACGCCCTTCTGTTCCTCCGAGAGCTCTCGTTTCGTATCCGTCAGACGGGCGGTCTCCGCAATGGCCGCGTCGTAGCCGGTCAGTGCGGCAAAGGGGACAAACTGAGCTGCCCGGTCGATCATCGGCATGTGCGGGCGCTCCGCAGAAACATGATGCGGCAGGTGGATGATGTTGTCGTATTCATGGGAGATCTCCATTATGCCTTGTGCCCTCCGATCTGCCTGTTCCGGTCACGGCCGGTCGCGCCTTCCTTATAGCTTGTTCCGTGGAGAATGGCGTTTTTTCCGTACCGTTTCTTGATGGACAGCATCGCCTGCTGCAGCCGCTCCTCTTTGGCTCGGGCGGCCTCTTCTTTTTCTCGCTTTTCCTTCTCCTCGTCAAGATCCGCGAAGAGATCCATCTGCTCAAACTTCGGCTCTGCCTTGGCAGCCGCGGCGTCCGTGATATGATTTGCCGCTATATACATTCGCCGGACCAGGAGCTTCTTGTCGACAATGCGGTCATACAGGCGCATGGCCGCCTCCACGATGAGCTTTGTGGAGGAAGTCATCCGGCCGATGTTTTCCGAGCCGTGTGCCATCTTCGGCATCTTCCGCCCGTACCAGTCCGTCTGGACTTCTCCTTTATAATCCTGGGTCAAGCTCTCAATGTCATACCCGACCGTGAGCACGATCTGATCTGTCACAAGCCCCTTGTCCACCAGATCCAGCACCAGTCCGTCCGTCATCTCCCGGACGATCATGCGGGCCATGTCAAAGGGATAGGGCTCGGGCAGGACCTGACCGATGCTGACGCTGTTGTTTTCCGGCTTGAAGGCTTTGATGTGCCGGATATCGCAGGGCTCCCAGCCCCAGGCGTGGTCGATCAGCAGCTCCGCGTTCACACCGAAGAGCCTGTATAGCAGTGCCTCGTTTTGATAATCGCCGGGGCCGCCGACGGAGCAGCGGGCGACGTCGCCCATGGTGTACATCCCGTAGTCGGCGAGCTTTTTCGCAATGCCCCTGCCGACGCGCCAGAAGTCCGTGATCGGCTTGTGCGCCCACAGGTAACGGCGATAGGTCATCTCGTCCAGCTCGGCGATGCGCACGCCGTCCCTGTCTGCCGGGATATGCTTTGCCCAGATATCCATGGCGACCTTGCAGAGATAGAGATTGGGGCCGATGCCCGCCGTGGCTGTGATGCCGGTGGTTTTCAGAACGTCCCGAATCATCAGCATGGCAAAATCGTGGGCGGTCATGCTGTTGGCTTTCAGGTAGTCGGTGGCGTCGATGAACACCTCGTCGATGGAGTAGACATGGATATCCTCCGGGGCTGCGTATTTCAGATAAATATTATAGATGCGCGTGCTGTAGTTCATATAATATGCCATACGGGGCGTGGCAACGAGATAGTCAAGCTCCAGGGACGCATCGTTTTTCAGCTCTACGGCGTCGACGGATTTGCCTGTAAAGGTATGGCCCGGGGCCTTCGCCTGCCGCTGGGCGTTCACGTGCTTTACCTGCTGGACGACCTCAAACAAGCGCGCCCGTCCGGGAATCCCATAGGCTTTCAGCGACGGCGAAACCGCGAGACAGATCGTCTTGCCCGTGCGGCTTTGATCCGCCACGACCAGATTGGTTGTCAGCGGGTCCTTCCCCAGCTCCTGACACTCGACGGAGGCATAGAAGCTTTTCAGATCGATTGCGATATAGGTTTTCTCCGGCATCCGTGCCCACCGCCTTTCTGCCCGGCAATCTGAAATAAAGATACCATTTCGTCACAATCCCCCCTATGATACAGGTTTCAAATCCGGGGGAAAAAACTGGATCTTAAACGGGAGGACCGACCTTCGTCTGGGTGTGATACTTTCTCTGTTTCGCGATCTGCTCCGTCAGGTGAATATTTTTCCCGGCCCAAAGAGTCGGCGCATCCGCTGCAATCCCCAGCCTGCACGTATTATACTGCAAATATAATCTATAATCTACCGAAATATCAGAAAAGACTGCCTGCTTCAAGATGAACAAGTTGGCCTGGACAGGCTCCGGCATATTTGAAAGCCGAACGGTAAGCTGTGACGGACGATCATGAAGCAGGCCGTCCGCGGCGGCAAATACGCACAGTGTACAAGTGGAAAACACAGGAGCACCATCCTGATCTGAATGGTGCTCCTGTGCTTGTCGGGAAAGCGTATCAGCGGCACAGTCTGCCGTTATCTCTTGTGATGGAGCCAGTAATCCGGGTCATCGGGGTCATCATCCGGATCGTCGTCCATGTCGTCGAACTGATACCATTTTTTGTCGGGCAAGTAAAGTTTTTTACAGAAGTCTGCTGCCGGACATCAAGGGAGATATTGTACGGGGCGATTGACAAGTCCGCTGTGTTCCCCTAAAAAATTAGTAATATGATGCTGCCGGAGGGAACTGCAATGAAAAAGAGAAACAAACGCCGCGGCGGCCGACACACAGGGGGTCGGATCCGCGCCGTCGGCGATGTGCTGCTCAACTTCCTCAGTACCAACGGCAGTTCCGCTTTTGAATAGAAAGCGACGAGAGCGCGCCCCGTTCGGGGTGCTCTCTCGTTGACGGCGCCCTGCGCCGTCCCATGAACTTGCGATCTCGTTTTGGCGATCAGCGGAGTCCGCAGCCATAGCTCACCATTTCCACCGCACGGAAGGCGCGGTCGTTCCAGGGGTAGAGGCTCGATTCGATCCCGGCGTCGGACATGAGACCCTCGGCGTATTCGCCCCGCAGATCGTAAGTGCGGTCATAGACGGAGAGAAAACTTTCAAGGAAGGTCTGCATGCGCTCGTCGTTCTGTTCGTCCAGCCAGGAGCCAACGGCGGAGTAGATCTCGTCGTCCGTAAGCGTCGTAACGGCGCCCCAGTCCAAAAGCCACGCGGCGCACCGCGCGGCGCGAAGGGAGGTCCCGGCCGAGCCGGGGTGGACCGACAGCACAGCCTCAAAGATCTGCTCAAGCGCCTCATCGTGCACCTCGGGCAGATCGGGGATCAGCGGCAGCGGCTCCGGCGTGGGCACGGGTGTCGGTTCCGGCGTTGCCTCTGGGGAGGGGGATGGCATTTCGGTCACAACGGGTGTCGGTGCAGCTGTGGGAGCCGGGGCGGCTTTCCCACAGGCGGAGAGGGAGAGGAGCGCAAACAGGGAAAGAATGAGGATCGTTCTCTTTTTCATGGTGTTCTCCTTTATAATCTATATATTGAAAGGTTTTGTTTGCTGTATGGTTTGACGGTCGAATCTTCCGGATTGTTCCCTTACGTTACCACTGCCGCGGCTTCCGCGTCAAGAAACTCTCGCGATACGGAAGGACATAAGAAAAGTTATACAAATCTACTTCTGTTAATCCGTATAAATTCTACAGGAACGATGAAAGATTTTTTCCCTCTTGCTTTTTCAGTGCTCTGCCCCTATAATCTCCCCAGTCAAAGATTTTTAAGCGCGGTACAGAGAGACCGGCAAGATCAGCATAGTGCAGGGGTTCGTGTGCCCGGAGTGCGTCTTGTCGGAAACGGCAAGCTTTTTTTATGCCCTTTAAGGAGATGTCGCAGATGAGACAGAAAGCCCAGCTCATGGACGAGGCGGCGCTGAACCGTGCGCTGATGCGTATCTCCCATGAGATCGTGGAAAAGAACAAGGGCGCGGAGAACGTAGTGCTGGTGGGCATCCGCCGCCGCGGCGGTCCGATTGCCGAACGCATCCGCGATAACATCCGCCGCATCGAGGAAACCGATGTCCCCGTCGGCAGCATTGATATCCGCTTCTACCGCGATGACCTGAGCCATGAAAACGAGCTGCCCGCCGTGCGGCACACCAAACTTCCCTTTGACGTGACGGGGCGCGACGTGGTGCTGGCGGACGATGTGATCTACACCGGGCGCACCGTGCGCGCCGCCATCGAGGCGGTATTTTCCTGTGGCCGTCCGCGCAGCATCCAGCTCGCGGTGCTCATTGACCGGGGACATCGGGAACTCCCGTTCCGCCCGGACTACGTGGGCAAGAATGTCCCCAGCTCCCGCACGGAGCTGATTGAGGTGCGCTTGCCGGACTTTGACGGTGAGACCGGCGTGTGGCTCATGGAAATATAATCGCTTGTAAAGCAGGACAACTGCTTGCAATAGATCTTCAATGAAAATCTTACAGAGAGAGGGTTATTGAATGAACAACAAGAAAACCATCGACGGACCCGTGTATGACGCGCGGGAGCTGGGCACGCCCAGAATGCTGGTGCTCGGCCTGCAGCACATGTTCGCCATGTTCGGCGCGACCGTGCTGGTCCCCGCGCTGACGGGGCTGGATGTCGCCACGACGCTGCTGTTTGCCGGTCTCGGCACGCTGCTGTTCCACCTGCTCACAAAAAAGAAGGTGCCCGCGTTCCTGGGCTCCTCCTTCGCCTTCATCCCCGGCTATGCCGCCATCGCCCCCCACGGCGAGGCTGACCTGCTGGTCTATGCCTGCTGCGGCGTTGCCTGCGTCGGCATCATGTACGCCATTCTTTCCGCGCTCTTCAAGACCTACGGCATCAAGAAGGTCATGCGCTTCTTCCCGCCCATCGTCACCGGCCCCATCATCATCGCCATCGGCCTGAACCTCAGCTCCTCCGCAATTTCCAACTGCTCCACCAATTGGCTGATCGCAATCGTCGCCATCGTCGTGGTCATCGGCGCCAACATGTACGGCAGGGGCATGATCAAGATCATCCCCATCCTGCTGGGCGTTGTGGTGTCCTACATTTTCGCGGTCATCGTAGATCCCGCCGCCCGCGCCAATGTGGCCTCCGCCGTGGCAGGCGCCAGGTGGTTTGGCCTTCCCATCTACTGGGACCGCACCGTGTTCGGTCTCTTTGCCTCCGGCAAGGTCGATGGCGCGCTGCTGACCTCCGCGCTGCTGACCATCGTTCCCCTGAGCCTTGCCACCATGGTCGAGCATATCGGCGACATCTGCGCCATCTCCTCCACCTGCGAGCGCAATTACCTGGTCGACCCCGGCCTGCACCGCACCCTCCTGGGCGACGGTCTCGCCACCTCCCTGGCTGCCCTCTTCGGCGCGCCTGCCAACACCACCTACGGCGAGAACACCGGCGTTCTGGCCCTGAGCAAGGTCTATGATCCCCGCGTCATCCGTCTGGCTGCTGTGTTTGCGATCATCTTCTCCTTCTGCCCGAAGTTTGCCGCCCTCGTCTCCGCCATGCCCGGCGCCACCATCGGCGGCGTCAGCCTCATCCTCTACGGTATGATCTCCGCCGTCGGCGTGAGAAATGTGGTCGAAAACAAGGTCGACTTCACCAACACCCGCAACGTCATCATCGCGGCCCTGATCCTGGTGCTGGCCATCGGCATCAACTATGCCGGCTCCATCCAGATCGGCATCGTGTCCCTGTCCGGCCTCGCCGTCGCCTCCATCGTCGGCATCCTGCTCAACGCCGTCCTGCCCGGCAAGGACTACGAGTTCGGCGTCGACGCCCAGGGCGACACCGCCGTCAACTTCAAGGTCTGATCTGCCGATAGACCCAAGCACATAAAGCGTACCGGCCTTCCCCGAACGGAGAGGGCCGGTGCTTTTTGTTAAAGCGGCGTGTCAAGGGAAATATGCGAATGTCAATAAAATATCTTTCCCAAAAATCAAGGCGCATTTTTGTGAAGCCTGCCAAAAACAATTGAGAAAAATCCGTTTTTATTGACATATCCATGCGACAGGGTGTAAGTTTAAGGTGTCTTAACGGCTTGTTCACAATCTTCTGATTTTGGAAGACAGGGCGCCCTGTCTTCGTCTTTGCCTATGCAAAGACGAATGAAGCTTGCCCTCTCTGAAAAATGACGGAGGGCGGACGGCTGAAAACGAACAATTCATAAAAAAGGAGATTCAGAACATGAAAAAGATTCTCGCCCTGGTTCTGACGCTGACCATGGTAATGGCGCTGTGTGCCTTCTCTCCCGCCGCCTTTGCCGACGATGCCGATGACTACTACATCGAACTGACCTATTCCAACGTCTTCAACCCCAAAGAATGGAACTACAAGGCCGCCGAGAAATTCGCCGAAATGGTCACCGAGAAGACCGAAGGCCACGTGAAGGTCACCTTCCACGGCCTCAACGAGCTCGACTGCTACCGTGACTCCGTCGTCCACGCCGTCAACGGCGACAAGTGGATCGGCCTGGAAGAGCCCTCCCTGTTCGCTGACTGGGTCGGCGACTGCGCCGTCCTCGTCGGACCGATGCTCTACAACAACGACGAAGAGTACAACTACGTCATGGATTCCGACATCGTCAAGGGCGTCAAGGAAGCCCTTGCTGAGGAGAACATCCACATCCTCGACACCCACTACTCCTTCGGCTACCGCTCCGTCGTCACCAACCTCGACATCACCAAGCCCGAGGACCTCAAGGGCGTGAAGCTGCGCTCCACCACCGCGTCCCTGTTCATCAAGACCATCGAGTGCCTGGGCGCCACCCCTGTCCCCATGAGCTTCACCGAGTGCCTTTCCTCCATCTCCTCCGGTCTGGTTGACGGCTTCGAAGGCTCCACCTCCACCCTCGCCGGTGCCGGTGCTCCCTACGAGCTGGTCAAGAAGGTCGCTCTGACCAACCACTTCATCGCGACCCGCTGGCTGTTCATGGCCGAAGATGTGTATCAGGATATGCCTGAGAAGTGGCGCAACATCCTCGACGAGTGCGCTCTCGAGTGCGGCCTGTGGGAGCAGACCTCCTGCGCTGACGACGAGGCTACCCAGATCGAGAAGATGAAGAACGAAGCCGGCGTGACCTGGAACGAAGTCGACATCGACGCCTTCACCGAAGCCTGCGCCCCCGTGTATGACTGGATCGTCGAAGAGTACGGCGCCAATCCCGATCTGCACCAGCAGCTCGTTGACCTCATCAACGACTTCCGCGCCAGCAAGGCCGCTTAAGCTGTCAGGCAATCGTATTACTAACACTGTCATTGGACTGCCCGTTTTTAACGGGCAGTCCATGTCCGGTATTATGACCTAAGGATTTTTGTCTATGAAAAAGAAAATAACGCCAAAGTTGATATTCTCAAACCTTGACGCGATCATCTGCGGCACCACGCTGACCCTGTGTGTGATCCTGGTCAACGTGAACGTGATCTTCCGCTACTTCCTCAATAACCCCATCAGGTGGACGGACGAGGTCGTGACGAGCCTGTTCGTGTGGACGGTATTTATGGGCAGCGCCTACGCCCACCGCCGTCATGCCCACCTGGGCGTTGACATCGTGGTAAACCTCGTCAAGGGCCCCTCGAAGACCGTGATCGAGGTCATTGTAGAAATCCTCGAGATCCTGATCCTGGCACTGCTGACCTATATCAGCATGCAGTATGTGCTGAACCTGATCTTCAAGCGCGGCATCCTGTTCCAGATCAAGGACGGCGTGTTTGCCTGGGGCAAGGTAAAGCTCACCTACACAGACACCCTGCGCATCCCCAAGTGGTATACCGGCGTGGCCGTGCCTCTGGGCTTTGGCGTGTCGCTGATTTATTCCGTTGTGGCCTTCCTGCGTGACCGGCTGCACATCATCAAGAGCAAGGCCCCCGTTGAGGCGGGCAGCCAGGAAGGGGGAGCTTACTGATGACACTGAGCTTTGTTAACCTGATCCCCGTTTTCCTGGTCTTCATCCTGTACTTCATGGGCATGCCCATTGTGTACGCCCTCTTCGGCTCAACCTTCTTTTACTTCTACTTCATCAACAACGGCGTCCAGCCCTGGACGATCCTGCAGAAGGTCATGAACTCCACCCAGTCCTTCTCCATGCTGGCAATTCCGTTCTTCGTCATGTCCGGCTCCGTCATGAACTACGGCGGCATCTCAGACAAGATGATGGATTTCTGTGAATGTGTCACGGGCCACATGAAGGGCGGCCTTGCCCAGGTCAACGTGCTTTTGAGCATGCTGATGGGCGGCTGCTCCGGCTCCGCCAATGCCGACTGCGCCATGCAGTCGAAAATGCTGGTGCCCGAGATGGAAAAGCGCGGCTACTCCAAGGCCTTCTCCGCCGCCATCACAGCGGCCTCGTCTGCTGCCACGCCTGTCATCCCGCCCGGCGTCAACCTCATTGTTTACTCCCTGATTGCGCAGGCGTCTCTGGGCCGCATCTTTGCCGCCGGCTATGTCCCCGGCATTTTGATGTCGCTCTCGATGATGATCGTCGTGGCCATCATCGCTCACAGGAGAAAGTACCCCACCACGCGCGACAAGTTCCCGCCGATAAAGGAAGTGCTCAAGCAGGCGTTCATCTCCTTCTGGGGCCTCTTCTTCCCCTTCGGCATCATCCTCGGCATGCGCTTCGGCCTGTTCACCCCGGCCGAGGGCGGCGCGGTGGCGGTCCTGTACTGCTTCGTCATCGGCAAGTTTGTGTATAAAAAGCTCAGCTTCCGCGAGCATTTTATCCCCATCCTGCTCGATACCATCGCCGGCACCTCCAGTGTCGTGCTGATCATGGTGTCCGCCTCCACCTTCGGCAACTATATGAGCTATGTGAACCTGCCGAAGATCGTCGCGGCCTCCATCACAAACCTCACCACCAACAAGTATGTTTTCCTGATGCTGGTGAACCTGGTGCTGCTCGTCATGGGCATGTTCCTCGAAGGCGGCGCGGCTCTCATGATCGCGACCCCGCTGCTTCTCCCGGTGGCCCAGAACCTGGGCGTCGACACCATCCACTTCGGTCTTGTCTGCATCGTCAACATCATGATCGGCGGCATCACGCCTCCCTTCGGATCCATGATGTTCACCACCTGCGGCATCACCGGCTGCCGTGTCGGCGATTTCATCAAAGAGGTCTGGCCGTTCATACTATGCCTGTTCATCGTGCTGCTGCTCATTACCTTCATCCCGGTGCTTGTCACCGTGGTGCCGGATCTGATCTACGGCCCGATCAACACCACAATCTCCATGTAGGATACAAATTAAACACAAAAAACGGAACGCATTTGGCGTTCCGTTTTTTACGTTCAAATGTTGTTACATTCTCTTCTGTGCGCGTTCGTTGGTGTCGATGCTGCCGCGAAAGACCACAAAGCGGTCGTAGAGATACTCGGTCGTCAGGTTCAGCCCCATATTAATGGCGGTAGCCAGGTATTCGTTCCAGCGGAGCCCCTCGGTCAGATAGTGCTCCAGGAGTGTGCTCAGCGGGGTGAATACCGCGTAAAACAGCGCCACCAGCAGCATCGCCTTCGGCACATTGTTGGCACTCTGGAAGGTGAATTTTCGGTTGAGGGTGAAGTTCCACACAACTGAGGCCACCAGTGCCACCAGATAGCACAGCCAGTAGGGCAGGCCGATCAGCTCATTGAGCAGGGCAAAAACCGCCAGTTCGATGATCCCCGCCGACGCGGAGAACAGCACAAATTTCAGCGCGCGGAAAAATTCCTTCTTCTTTTCCATTTATTTTACCTTCTTCTTCGTGTTCCATCGGGGTAATGCAGGAGACATTATAGCAGGCTCTGTCGTGTTTGAAAAGAAGCAAATCCCTGAGCCGCTGCGTCAGATGCTGCGCAGAAAGGCTTCGATGATAAAGGATTCAAAGAGATGGGCGGCGTCGTTTGGGTGCGTATTGCAGGAGCCGGTGAGCCTGCCGTCATAATCCACCGCCCAGCGGCGCTTGAGCTCTTCCTTCACAAAATCCGCCACATCGGGATTGACGCTGCGGATCATGGCAGGGGTGCGGTCGTCTCCGTTCAGATCCAGATAGGGGAGACCGTATTTCCTCGCTGCCGCAATGGTCATGTTTCGGTAGTCCTCCGTCTCGACGCCGTTGGAGACGATGATGCCGATGTGCGCGCGAGGCCGGTTCCGGACCAGCCACCAGAGTACGACATTCCATGCCCCGCCGAAGCTGTGGATCGTTTCATCCTCCAGAGAGCCCAAGGGGATCTTGCCGGTGATGTCCTCCCCGTCTCCGGAACTGGCATGGGGCGCATGATGGCTGTCGTTGATGCCAAGATAGATGGTGATGTAATCGGCGTCCTCCGGGATGTTCCGATAATTCCAGGGCATGTCCGGCGCAGTGAGAGAATTGCGGAATGCTCCCGGCTCAGGAGGATAGGCGAGCGTCCGTCCGCCTTCAAAATAGGGAACAAGCTCCATGCCGTTGCGATTGGCGATCAGATACGGATAAACACTTCGATGCCCCCGATAACGGCCCTCCGGGAGCAGGGCGTTCTCCTCCAGCCCGTTTGTGAAGCTGTCTCCGCAGACGACCCATTTCTTCCCGCTGAGGACGTTGTGACTTTCTGACATGACAGGATACCTCCGTTGTTCAGATTATTCAAAGACAAAGGTCTCGCGGATATGCGCCTTCATGGACTCGTCGATCGTATAGCAAACGCTGTCACAGATCGAGATATTCTCACCGCAGCGGATATACGCCATGGGAACGTCAAAGGGATACACGCCGCGCCTTGACGGCTGCTCGTCCAGACAGTCGGGGGATAGGGAGCCCTGCTGCTTCCAGGTGAAGGCAGAATCCCGGATGCTCATATCCCGGATCGGGCACGCTTTCTCGCCCGCGATCATGATGGCACCCTCACAGGTGATGTACAGGTGATCCATGAAAACCGAGTCGATTACGCCCGGCGTGCGGTCGACACCGGCTCTGAGGGTTGCCGACAGAAAAACCGGCTCCCCCTTGCCCCACCAGACAACGACCTCAGAATCCTGCCGGATCCGGTCGCGGTAGCGGCGCGTGCTGCCCGAGATGTGGTGGATCATGATGTCGTGGATGCGCCCGCCGTCCCGGGACCAGATGCCGATGCCGCGGGTGCAGCTATCCAAAATGCAGTCGCTCATGGTCACATGGTGGATGTCGCTCCAGGTCTCTGTCCCAATTTTCAGGGCTGAGGAGTGAGAACGCAAGATGCAGTTTGAAATCAGAATGTTGGCACATTCGCCGTACTTCTTCGTCATCGGTGCGGTCGTTTTGACCACGATGGCGTCGTCGGCACAGCGAATATTGCAGCCGCGTATGATCACGTCCTGACAGCAGTCCGGGTCGATGCCGTCGTTATTCGGGCCGCGTTTGTTGTTTTCGATACGTATCCCGTCGATCAGCACATTCCGGCAGCCTGCCATATGCAGCGTCCAGAACGCGGCATCAAAGAAGGTGACGTCTTTTACCGTCAGGTTTTTTACATCCTCCAGAAAACTCATCCTCGGTCGAAAGCCGCGCACCTTCAACGGACTTTCGTGACTGCCGCCGTCGTCGGCGTCCTCATAGAAGACCTCCCGCCCCCGGCCGTCGATCCGGCCAAAGCCGGAAATCGTCACGTTCTCCGCATGCCGTGCCAGGAGAAAGCAGCCGCCCTCCCAGCCGGTGTCGCGGTTATCGTCCTCAAAACCGCCCATGAGATCCGGCATATCGTTCGGGTCAAGGCTTGAAATCAGCTCAGCCCCGCTTTCCAGGTGGAGGTCCACGTTCGATTTGAGGCAGATCGTACCCGAGAGAAACCTCCCGGCGGGGACGATGACCTGCCCGCCGCCCAATGTGCAAGTGTCAATGGCGTTTTGAATCGCCGCGGTGTTGAGCGTCTTTCCGTCACCCACCGCGCCAAAGTCTGTTATGAAATATAACATAAGGAAAACACCCCGTTTTGCTTTATGCCTTTTATTATAGCAAGAGGAAACGCTTTGTTCAAGTTACGCTCTGCATAACAAAACCCCTCCTGCAAATACTATCCGTGACAACAGATAGAAACACAGGAGGATTTTTGTATATGAAAGCAACCGGAATCGTGCGTCGTATCGACGATCTGGGGCGCGTGGTCATCCCCAAGGAGATCCGCCGTACCATGCGCATCCGCGAGGGTGACCCGCTGGAGATTTTCACGGATAAAGATGGAGAACTGATTTTCAAAAAATATTCACCCATCGGGGAGCTGGGGGACTTTGCGGGGCAGCTTTGCGACAGCCTGCGCCGTTCCACAGACGCGATCGCAGCAGTGTGCGACCGGGACGCGGTGATCGCCATTGCAGGCGGCGGACGGAGGGAGCTGCTGGACAAGCCCATCAGTCCGCGCTTGAGCGAATTGATGGAGGAGCGGGCACTCTACCGCCACATGGGCGGCAGCGGCGTGAACGTCAGCGAGTCGGACGACAAGTTCCTGGTATCCGTCGCGGCGCCGGTAATCTCCGAGGGAGACGTGATGGGGGCGGTGCTGTTCGTGGCACCCAAGGATGCCCCGCCTGCCGGGGAGATCGAATGCAAGCTTGCCCAAACAGTGGCGGCCTTCCTCGGCAAGCAGATGGAGAGCTGAATGAAACGGTCAAACCATCGGGGTTTGGCCGCTTTTTATGCCTGCCCGTCGAAAGACCGCTGTTGCACCGGATAGGTACCTGTGTTATAATAAACAAACCTTAACACGTCTTAACAGAGAGGGGCGGCAGCATATGAAAATCGTAATTGCCGGCGCGGGAAAGGTAGGCTTTACCGTGGCTGAGAGGCTGTGTCGGGAGGGTCATGATGTCACACTCATCGACGAAAAACCCGATGTGCTGGAAGCTGCCTCCAACGCCATGGACGCCATGATCTGCTGCGGAAGCTGTGCCGCGCCCAGCGTTCTGCGTGAGGCCGAGGCTGGCAAAGCTGAAGTCTTCATTGCTGCCACCGGCAATGACGAGGCAAACCTGGTAGCTTGTCAGTTCGCCCGCAAAATGGGTGCGGGACACACCATCGCGCGCCTGCGCAACCAGCAGTATCTGGACAGCGGTGAGTCCTTGCGGGAGATCATGGATCTGAGCCTTGCCATTAACCCCGATTATGTCACGGCGGAGGAGATCTCCCGTGTCCTGCAGTTCCCGGCGGCCACCCAGGTGGACAGTTTTCCGGACTGCGAGCTCGAGATCGTCACTTTCCGTATCACCGAGCGCAGCCGCCTGAGTGGGGTAGCGCTGAGTAAGCTCCCCACCATGTTCAAACAAAAGGTCCTGATCTGCGCGGCAGAGCGGGGCGGAAAAGTGCAGATCCCCGATGGCAGTTTCGTATTGCAGGCAGGAGACAGCATCTCCGTCACCGCACCGCCCAGAGCGCTGCGCAAGTTTTTCGAGGCGGCGGGAGCTTACCAGAAGCCGGTCAAGAACGTGCTCATCCTCGGCGGCAGCCGCATCGCGGTGTACCTGACGATGCTTTTGGAGAGCACCAGCGTGGATGTGACCATCATTGAAAGCAGCCGTAATAGATGTCAGCAGCTTGCGGAGCTTTTGAAAATGGCGGACGTGGTCTGTGCCGACGGAACCGACACCACGGTGCTGGCCCAAAGCGGCCTGCAGGACGCGGACGGTTTTGTGGCGCTCACCAACATCGATGAAGAGAATATTATCCTCTCCATGTATGCCGAAAAGCTGGGCGTGGGGAAGGTGGTCTCCAAGATCAACAACGAAAAGTTCACCGATCTTCTGCGAGACGTGTTCCCGGACACGACGCTTTCCCCGAAGAATCTGGTGGCGGAACGAATCGAGGGCTACGTGCGCGGCCTCGACCACGCCTCCGATGAGTCCACCATTGAGGCACTCTACTACCTTGGCAATCAGGATGTAACGGCGACAGAGTTCGTGGTGGGCGCGAAGGCAGCCTGTGTGGGCAAGACGCTGATGGAGCTTAAGCTCAAGCCCGGTGTGCTCATCTCGGCGGTGGTGCGCGGCGGGCAGAGCTTCCTGCCCGACGGCAAAACGGCCCTTCAGCCGGGTGATAAGGCCGTGGTCATCACTGCGGGCAGCAGTGTTCTGACCCTGGATGATATTCTCGCCTGACGGAGGCAAGTATGAATTACCGTGTCGTATGCAATATACTGGGCAAGGTGCTGCTGGCGGAGGCAATCCTGTTGATTTTACCGCTCACGGCAGCCGTGTGGTATCACGAACCCGTGCTGCCCTTCCTCTGGACCATGCTGCCGCTTGCCCTGATCGGCGGCGGACTCAACTTTATAAAGCCGAAAAGCGGCAGCCTCTTCGCCCGCGAGGGCTTTGTAGTGGTGGGCCTTTCATGGGTGCTGATGTCTGCCTTCGGCGCGCTGCCTTTTGTCCTGGCCGGGGACATTCCGCACTACATAGACGCTCTTTTTGAGACCGTCTCCGGCTTTACCACCACCGGCTCCAGCATCCTGACCGATGTCGAAGCCATGAGCCGCGGCTGCATGTTCTGGCGGCTTTTCACACACTGGGTGGGCGGCATGGGCGTGCTGGTCTTCATCGCGGCGATTCTGCCCGTGTCCGGCGACCACTACATTCACGTCATGCGGGCCGAGGTGCCGGGGCCGACCGTTTCCAAGCTGGTGCCCAAAGCGCGCAAGACCGCACGCATCCTGTATCTGATTTATCTGATCCTGACGCTCGCCGAAGCGGTGTTCCTGCTCTGCGGCGGGATGAGTTTCTATGACGCCATCCTCCACGCCTTTGCCACTGCGGGTACAGGCGGCTTCTCCACGAGAGCTGCCAGCGTGGGCGCTTATGACAGCGTGTATATCGAAGTGGTGATCGCCACCTTTATGCTGCTCTTCGGCTGCAACTTCAACCTCTTCTACCTGATCCTGCTGGGCCAGTTCAAGGCGATTTTCAAGAGCGAGGAGCTGCGCGTCTATCTTATTATCATCGCGGCGGCGGTGCTGGTTATCGCCCTGAACATCATGGACGGCGTGGGCGGTTTTGCCCAGGGCCTGCGCTATGCCTACTTCCAGGTCACCACCATCATCAGCACCACGGGCTTTGCCACCGCCGACTTTGACAAGTGGCCGGAACTTTCCCGCTGGATCCTGGTGCTGCTGATGTTCGCGGGCGGCTGTGCGGGTTCCACGGCAGGCGGCCTCAAAATCTCGCGACTGATTATCCTGTATAAATCCTATCTTTACGAGCTGAAGCAATTGATTCTGCCCACACGCGTCAAGCGCATCTGGTTTGAGGGCAAGGCCGTCAGCGACCAGACTGTGCGCAGCGTCCTGGTTTATTTCCAGGTCTATATGGCGATCATGGCTCTGGGCGTTTTGGTGCTGAGCATAGAAGGGCACGATTTTACGACAAATCTAACCGCTTCCATTGCCTGTATATCAAACGTCGGCCCCGGGCTTTCCCTGGTGGGCCCGACGGGGAACTTTGCCTTCTTTTCCGTTCCGGGCAAGCTTATGCTCATTTTTGAAATGCTGCTCGGCAGACTGGAAATCTTCCCGGTCCTGTTCCTGTTCTCCCCGAGTGTTTGGAGGAAACGCTGACAATACGCAATAGCCTCGCCTTACGGGCGGGGCTTTTTCATTGCGGCGAGAACCTGAATCATAACGCGGCACGGATTCTGTTTGCCCCCACCTCTTTTCGGATATACTTTTTATACGAAGGGGGGCGCGGTATGTCGGAGAAGCTTTCACATATTATCCTGGTGGGCCTCGGAATGATGCTGTTTGCGGGCATCCTGTTTCTCGCAGGGCGCTACCTGCTGCCCTGGACGGCGCCGCTGCTGACAGCCTGGGCGCTGGCCGCGCTTTTGGAGCCTGCGGTGAGCTTCCTGGTGCGGCACCGTTGGAAACGCGGCGCGGCGGCGGGACTGTGTACACTCGCGGCGCTGGGCCTGCTACTCTGGGGCCTGACAGCGCTGCTGTTCCGCGGCCTGAGTGCTGCCTCGGAGTTGACAAAGGCGCTGCCGGGGGCGATGGAGGCGTTGTCGGTACGTCTGGAGGAACTGGAAAAGCTGGCCGATGCGCACATCCGGGCTGCCCCTGAGCCTGCCGCGCAGCTTTTGGAGCGGGCGCTTTCAGGCCTTGCAAACAGTGCGGCCGCCTTACCGGGGCAGCTTTCAAAATTGCTCGTCTCGCTCCTGTCCCATACAGCGCAGGCAAGCCCGGATACCCTGCTTTTCCTCGTCACCGCCGCCCTCAGCACGTACTTCATTTCCGCTTCGTTCCCGACGGTCAACGCCTTCCTGCTGGCCCAACTGCCGGAGGGAGTGCGACGGCGCATAAACGGTTTGGGAGCGGATCTCAAGAGCGGCTTCGGCGGCCTTCTGCGCGCGCAGCTTCTGTTGATGTGCATTTGCTTTTTTGAGCTGCTGGCCGCCTTTCTGCTTTTAGGTGTGCGCGCGGCGGTGATTGCGGCGGCGATAACGGCGCTCATCGACGCGCTGCCCGTCTTTGGCAGCGGCGTGGTGCTGCTGCCATGGGGGCTATATTGCCTGGTACTGGGCTCGTCCCGCAGAGGGCTGGGCCTGCTGGTGACCTGGGGATTGACGGAGCTTATACGCAACGCGGTGCAGGCAAAGCTCGTGGGGGACCAGATCGGCCTGAATCCGCTGGCGTCGCTCCTGAGCGTATATGTGGGCTGGCGCGTGGGCGGCGTGGGGGGGATGCTGCTCATGCCGCTGGGGCTGATGGTGCTCATCCGCCTTAACGAGCGAGGAGTGGTAAGACTGTGGAAAAATGTATAGTATGGTGTATATTCACAAAAGAGGGCGGTATGTGGGAGAACTTTTTTGCAAATTATTGACATTACGCACAAAGCGCGGTATAATTTTTCCTGCAAAAATCAAAAGCATTTATCCCCGGTACGGGGTGCTTTTGAACAGAGCGGCACAGCCGCTAAATATTACAAGGAGGAAAAACCATGAAAAAACTGCTCGCTTTGGTTCTGGTTCTGACCATGATGCTGGCCCTGTCCGTGAGCGCATTTGCCGATGGCAAGGCGCCCGAGGAGTACAGCGGCACTATCACCATTTACTCCCCGCATGACTCCGACCCCCTGAACGACGGTGTTGCCGCGTTCGAGGCCGCTTACCCCAATGTGAAGGTTGAGGTCGTTGCTGACGGCACCTCCAACCTGGTCGCGAAGATCGCCGCCGAGTCTGCCGCTCCTGTGGCTGACGTTCTGTGGGGCGGCGGCGCTGATACCCTGGCCGCTTACAAGAGCTACTTCCAGCCCTACAAGCCCTCTTCCATCGACCTGATCGATCCCAGCCTTTACGACGCTGAGTACTACTGGATCGGCGAGTCCCCGCTGCCCATGGTCTTCATTGCCAACACCAATCTGATCCCCGAGGACAAGATCCCCACCACCTGGAAAGAACTGGCCGATTGGGACGTCGACACCTACGGCAAGATCGCCATTGCCGACCCCACCTCCTCCGGTTCCGCTTTTACGCAGCTGTGCACCATGCTCTTCCTGTATGGCGAAGAAGCTGACAACTACGCTGCCGGCTGGGAGATGGTTTCCAAGATCATGCCCAAGCTCGAGGTCAAGAACTCTTCCTCTCTGGCCCACAAGGACGTCTTCGGCGGTGAGAACGCGCTGGGCATCACCCTTGAGAAAGCCGCCATCAAGTACACCGAAGACTTCATGAAGGTCATTTACCCGACCGACGGTACTTCCGCTGTTCCCGATGGTGTTGCCATCGTCAAGAACTGCCCGAACCCGGAACTGGCCGAGATCTTTGTTGAGTTCGTTCTGGGCCATGACTGCCAGGCCCGCCAGAATGCCGAGTGGGGCCGCCGTCCCATCCGCAGCGACGTTGAGCCTGTCGGCCTCAAGCCTCTGAGTGAGATCACTCTCATGAACTACAACTTCGACTACGCTGCCAACAACGCCTCCGACATCAAGGAAGCCTGGCAGGATCTGCTGGTCGGCTGATTGCTGAACGGCGTATAATCATCCTTGCATAACGGACAAGGAGGGAATCCTTGGATTCCCTCCTTCCTTTTTTCAAAAGTGAAATTACATTTCACTTTTGAGTGACATGCGCTTATCGCGTTCGGCTTGCGGGAGACGCCTCACTTGGTCGGCGCGTGGGCTCGTTTTACTCGCCTCATGGTGTTTTTGAGGCGGCAAAGCTGCCTCAAAAACGATTTGATTTCTGGGACAATATATTTCAGCGTTGAAACAGCTGCGCAGATACTGCGCACCGGTTTGAGCTCTGAACATTATTAAGCTTTGGGAGGAATACATATGAGCAACGCTGTCATCATCAACAACGCCGTCAAGAAGTACGGAGATTTTACGGCCCTCAAGGGTGTGTCGCTCGATATCAAGGAAGGTGAGTTCTTCACGCTGCTCGGTCCTTCCGGCTGCGGCAAGACCACGCTGCTGCGTATGATCGCGGGCTTCAACTCCATTGAGGGCGGCGAGTTCTACTTCGGCGATAAACTCATCAACGCCGTTCCGGCACACAAGCGTGACATCGGCATGGTATTCCAGAACTACGCAATCTTCCCCCACCTGACGGTGGAGGAGAACGTGGCTTATGGCCTGAAGGCCCGCAAGGTGCCTAAGGCCGAGATCGAGCCGCGTGTCAAAGAGGCACTGGAGCTGGTGCAGATCGCGCACCTTGCCAAGCGCAAGCCCAATGAGCTCTCCGGCGGCCAGCAGCAGCGCGTTGCCCTGGCCCGCGCCTTCGTCATCGAACCGAGCGTCCTGCTGATGGACGAGCCGCTGAGTAACCTCGACGCGAAGCTGCGCGTGCAGATGCGCACCGTCATCAAGAAGCTGCAGCGCAAGCTCGGCATCACCACCATCTACGTCACCCACGATCAGGAGGAGGCTCTTGCCATTTCCGACCGCATCGCGGTCATGAAGGACGGCGTCATCATGCAGTGCGGCAGCCCCACCGAGATCTACGCCAAGCCCCAGAATCCCTTCGTCGCGGGCTTTATCGGGGTCAGCAACTTCCTTGACTGCACGGTGGCAAAGGGCGGCGTTGTGGATATCAAGGGTGAGCTCAAGGTCACGGTGCCCACAAAGTCCGATTACACCGGTCCGGCCAAGCTTTCCGCCCGTCCCGAGCAGCTCTTCTTCGCCAAGGACGGCATGCCCGGCACGGTGCAGTTTTCCACCTTCCTGGGCGACTTCATTGAGTACGAGGTGCAGCTTGACGACGGCCAGAACCTGATCGTCAACGAGTACACCAAGGACACCACCGAAGTGCATGAGGACGGGGAGAAGGTCTTTTTGAACTTTGACCCCGCGCGCATCTCCGTCTATAAAGCGAATACCGAGGAGGTCATCACATGCTGAAAAAGAAAAATGTGACCATCCCGTTTTACATGGACCCCTGGTTCTGGGTCAAGATCATTGTGTTCGTGATCTTCCTGCTGTTTCTGGTGTGGCCGTTTTCGTCCATCATCATCAACGCTTTTAAATCCACCAAGGTCGAAGGCTTCACAATGGCAAACTTCCAGAAGTTCTTCCAGAAGAAGTACTACTACGGGGCGCTGAAAAACAGCGTGTCCGTGTCCATTGTGCCGTCCCTCTTCGCCATCATCCTCGGCGTTCCCATGGCCTACCTCATGACCCGCTATAATGTCTGGGGCAAGAAGGTGTGGCACGTGCTGGCCATCCTGTCCCTGATGAGCCCGCCTTTCCTCGGCGCTTACGCCTGGATCATGATGTTCGGCCGTGCCGGCTCCGTCACCACCTTCCTCAAGCAGTTCGGCATCTCCATCCCCACCATCTACGGCTTCGGCGGCATCAGCACGGTGCTGACACTCAAGCTCTACCCCTATATCTACATGTACACCTCTGGCGCCATGGAGAGCATCGACTCTTCGCTTGAGGAGTGCGCGGAGAACCTCGGCAGCGGCAAGCTGCGCCGCTTCTTCACGGTCACCATGCCTGTGGTCACGCCTTCCATTACCGCCGGCGCTCTCGTGGTATTCATGAGCGCGCTTGCCGACTTCGGTACCCCCATGCTGCTTGGCGGACAGGACTTCCGTACCCTGCCGGTGCTCATCTACAACGAATACTTAAGTGAGATCGGCGGCAACGGCAACCTTGCCTCCGCCATCTCCATCATCATCGTCATCATCACCCTCGTTATGCTGGTGGTGCAGAAGACCTACGTCGGCCGACGCAACTACATCATGAGCGCCCTGCGTCCCCCCAAGGTGGTGGAAGTGCACGGTTTCAAGCGCTTCCTCGTGACCTTGCCGGTCTTCCTCATCACCTTCATCTCCTTCCTGCCGCAGATCGTCGTGTGCGCAAGCTCCTTCCAGCACACCAACTACTCCAGCTTCACCGGCGGCTTCACGTTCGAAAACTACCAAAACCTCGGCTCCCGCCTGTGGTCCACCATGCGCAACACCTTCACCTACTCCCTGACTGCCATGGTGTTTATCGTGGTCATCGGCATCCTCATGTCCTATGTCATCGTGCGCAAGAAGGGCAAGACCGGCGGTATCCTCGACATGCTGCTCATGGCCCCCTATGTCATCCCCGGCTCGGTGCTCGGCCTCTGCTACATCGTCACCTTTAACGTAAAGCCCCTGGTCCTCACCGGTACCGCCGCCATTATCATCATCTCCTACGTTATCCGCAAGCTGCCCTACACGGTGCGAAGCGCCAGCGCCTTCCTCATGCAGATGGACCCGAGTGTGGAGGAAGCCTCCATTAACCTCGGCGTGCCGCCCATGCGCACTTTCTGGAAGGTAACGGCGAGACTGATGCTGCCCGGTGTGTTCTCCGGCGCGATCCTCTCCTGGGTCACCTGCATCAATGAGCTGAGCTGCTCAATCATGCTCTCGTCCGGCAAGAACAACACCCTGACCATCGAGGCCTACACCAACATCGTGCGCAACAGCGTCGGCTCCGGCGCGGCCCTGTCCGCCATCCTGACCATCACCAGCGCCGTCATCCTCATCATCTGCCTGAAGATCTCCAAGGGCAAGATCCGTGTATAAGGAAAAAACTATGATCAAGAACATTGTATTCGACATGGGCAATGTCATCATCCGTTTCGACCGGGACGCGTTTATCGACCGTTTCGGCGTGAGCGAGGAAGATCGCAGGATCCTCCTGCGCGAGATCTTTCTGTCCCCCGAATGGGTGATGATGGACCGCGGCACACTGACCGACGAGCAGGCGGCCGACATCCTCTGCCCCCGTGTGCCGGAGCATTTGCGGGATATCGCCCGCAAGCTCATCGGCTTCTGGGACCGGCCCATCCTCGAGGTGGAGGGCATTGAGCCGCTCATTGAAGAACTCAAGGGCAAGGGCTATGGGATCTATCTCCTGTCCAACGCGAGCTGCCGCCAGCCGGATTACTGGCAGCGCGTCCCGGCTGCCCGCTTCTTTGACGGCACCCTCATCTCCTATTCCGTCAAGCTCATCAAACCCATGCCGGAGATCTATGAAAAGTTCTTCGAGAAGTTTTCCCTCAGGCGTGAGGAATGCTTTTTCATCGACGACAGCCCGGCAAATATTGAGGCCTCCCTTTATGTGGGAATGCCCGGCGCGGTCTTTCACAACGATATCCGCCGCCTGCGCCGTGAGCTGCGCGCTGCCGGGGTAGATGTGGCAGAGTGACGGCCTTCGGAACAAAAGCAATCCCCCTCGCATACAATGTATGTGAGGGGGATTGTGCGTTTGTTCAATCTTTGATCAGCGGAAACGATTCTGACTTTCATCGTAGACAAAGCCGATGGCTCCAAGCCTTCCTTCCAGCTCCGAGCGGGAGACATCAAGATCCTCGCACAGGGCGTCGAGGGTTGGATAGCCGTCGCGCAGATGGGTGTTTATGTAGCTGAGCAGAATCATCGGGTCCTTTGGCAGCATTTCGCTCACCTCGCTTCTTCTTTTCGCAGCAGCACCAACAGCGCTGCCGGGATCAGCATCGCCCACCAGACGGCGCGCACACCGAAGGCACGTGTCACCCAGTAGCCCACCAGCACCGCCGAGGCAAACACCAGGTCGATGCCGTAGTACTGCAGGGCCGTGTCCAGGGCGCCGCGGTTCTTTTCGGAAAAATACCGGTTCAGGTGCTCGGTCGCGATGCGGAGATTGCCGGTGCACATGGTAGAGGCGAAGGCGTGCTCGCCGAACTTGCGAAAGCTCTCCACCTGCAGGGCACAGACGAAGGAGACCGTCACCGTGGCCAGAACGCTCAACTTGTGTGCCGGGATCAGGCCCACCAGAAACAGCAGTGCGATTTCCAGACAGAGGATGATCCTTTCCCAGTCTTCCCGGATACGCCTGAGCTGAAGTGAGAGTGTTACCCCTGCCATGAAGGCGATCACCGGGATCAGGTAACGCAGCGCCAGCAGCACGTTCCCCTGCGCGAGGTTCAGCCCCATACGGGCGATGTTGCCCGTCTGAGCATTGGCAAAGACACCGTCGCGCGTGACATAGGTATAGGCCTCCAAAAAGCCGCCGACGGTGGCCAGCGCCAGGGACACACCATAGCGGCGAAAAAGCTTCTGTTCCTTCATGGTTTACTCCGGCTGACGGCCGCCGCAGAGATAGAACACCGCCAGCAGGCCCGGTCCGCAGTGCGCGCCGATGACCACGCCGAGGTTCGTGATCGTAATCTCGCCGAGCTGGGGATATGCCGCTCTTACCGTGTCACGCACATGTTCGGCGTCGGCCATGCAGTCAGCATGGAGAATGTGGATTTCCGTGCCGGTGGGGTCGACAGCGCTGAGATCATGGATGATGCCGTCGGTGATGGCCTTGAGCGCCGCTTTGCGGCCGCGGGCTTTCTTTACCACGTCGAGCGTACCGCGGTCGGGGACATAGAGCACAGGCTTGATGCTGAGCAGCGAACCCACCAACGCCGAGGCATTGGAGACCCTGCCGCCCGCCTTGAGATAGTTGAGGTCGTCGACGGTGAAACGGTGGGCGATTTTGAGCTTGTTCTCCTCGCCCCAGGCTACGACCTCGTCAAAGCTCGCACCGTTTTCCGCGCGCGTGACCATGTTTTCCACCAGCAATCCCAGACCGCCGGAGATGCAGTAGGTGTCCATCACGTACAGACGGCGCTCGGGATACTCGGCCTGCAGTTCCGCGGCCGCCTTATTGGCATTTACAAAGGAAACGGACATTTCCCGTGACATGTCGAGAAAGATAATGTCCTTGCCGGTTTCCAGCAGGCCCTTGAAGAAGTCGTAGTAAACAAATTCGTTGATCATTGAGGTCTTGAGCCGGTCGCCGTTTCTCATGCCCTGATAGACCTTGGCGCGGGATTCTTCCCGGCAGTCATCCTCAAAGACCCTGTCTCCCACGGTGTAGCTGTAGGAGATAAAGGGAATGCTGTGGGCTTCCAGCCAGGGGCGCGGCAGGTCCGAGGTGGAGGATGTGGCAATGATATAATCCATGATAAGCTCCTTAGATCGTACTCTTTTTTGACAGCATATTCTATCATGGCAATTTCTGGGGAGCAATGTACAATATGCGCAAAAATGTAAGCGTTTCCTTGTTAAGTAAGGCAATTGACAAAAAAACCATTTGTTTTTATAATGAGCTCATAAAAAAGAGCCGGGGTTCTGCCGCGGCTTTTTCACTTTTCCCGGAGGACGCCATGACACTTTCTCAATATCTCAACAGCCAGTTTTCACTGGTGCAGAATCTGGACTTTTGCTTCCGCCTTCTGCTGGCCTGCGCCTGCGGCGCCTCCATCGGGGCCGAACGCAGCCGCCGCTTCAAGGAGGCAGGCGTGCGCACGCACATCGTCGTGTGCTTTGCCGCTGCGCTCATCATGATCATCTCCAAGTACGGCTTTGCGGACCTCACCTCTGTCGACGGCACTAACTTCCCCGGCGTGCGCGGGGCGGACTCGGCACGTGTCGCGGCCCAGGTCGTCAGCGGCATCAGCTTCCTGTGCTCGGCCGTTATCATCAAAAACGGCGGCAGCGTCAAGGGCCTGACTACTGCGGCAGGCATCTGGCTTACGGCGGGCATCGGCCTGGCTATCGGGGCGGGCATGTTCGTCGTGGGCGTTGCCGGAACCGTGCTGATGGCGCTTGTCCAGTTCGTGCTGCACCGGATCAATGTGGGCGGAGACGCCTATGCCGGCAACCGCATACAGTTCACGGTCAAGAACGGATATGATTTCAACGGCGCGCTGGAGGCGCAGCTAAAGGAATGGAAGGCCCAGGTGTCGGAGAGCAAGGTGACCCGCCACAGCGACGGCACCACGGACTACGATCTCACACTGCGCCGCAAGGAAGCCATCAGCTATGCCGAGATCAAGAGCTTCATGCTCGGCCGGGAGGATATCATCTCTGCCAGCAACAGCCCCCTGCGAAGCTGATTTCAGGAAAAAACAAAAAAGCCCCATTTCCTATACGGAAACGGGGCTTTTTGCATGTTCAGAGAATCTCGTTGATTTTGGCTTCGATGGTCTTGGCCACATCCTCGGGGACGATCTTCTTGCTGACGACCAGGTCGAAGATCTCACCGCAGCTCTTCTTGTTGAACAGCTTGATGGGGTACTTCATGATCTGGGGAGCATACTGCTCGATGATCGCTTTGCACTGAGGATTGGCAAAGCAGTCCTTTACGGTCATGGTTCTGAAAGTCATATTGCTGCCTCCTTAATAGATTTTCCGATTGGGGATAAAAATATTTTACCACGGCAGGGGAGGAAGCGTCAATAAAAGTGTGGAGTTTGGCGTGAGGAGTGTGGAGTTATAGAGCCCGCTGCGCGAACGGATTGAAAAGAGAAGGGGGAGTTCAGAGGGGGAACGCCTCTGATTTTTCGCCTCGCAAGGCGAAAAACAATTCAAATCTGTTTTTCCGGCGGCGTGTACGTCGGAAAAACTCTTCTCAGCTTGCAAGTGTGCGAGCGTCTCACGCAAGCGAGTGCACGCAGCAGGCTGCAATCCCCCTCGTTTCGTTAAAATGCCATCAGGGCATTTTAATGAAACGACGGTTCACGCGTGTGCTTCGAACGATGCGTGGGGATTGGTGGCCTCGGTCTGCTCAAGCATGGCGGCGGCCCAGTCACTGCCGCCCTCCTTGGCACGGGTGTACCAGCGGCCGGCCTCGTCCAGATTCTGGGTCACGCCGAGACCGTTCTGATACAGATAGCCGATCTGGGCCTGACCCTCGGGGTTGCCCTGCATGGCAGCGCGGTTGTTCCACTCCATGGCCTTGGCGTAATCGGCGGGAACGCCCAGCGCATTCTGGTAGATATAGCCGACCTGGGCCTGCGCGGGAGCGTAGTCCTCATCGGCGGCGATCATGTAGGTTTCCAGCGCCTTGGCATAGTCCTGGGTAAGACCGCCCTTGCCGTCGAGGTACAGGTCGCCCAGCAGCTTGGCCGCGGCGAGATTGCCTGCATCCGCCAGCTTCTGGATCCCCGGCAGGGCGCGCTTGTAGAGCTCCTCGGCCTTGGCGGCGTCCACCTTGCGGGCGGTCTCTACATCGTACTCACCGGTAGCGTCGGCAGCGTTGCTCACATGGTTGGGAGCGGGGCTGTTGTAGAAATCAGCCAGACTCATCAGCTCAAAGGGCGTGAGGTTTGCCGCTGCGGCTGCCTTGTTGGCGGCGTCCAGTGCCAGCTCATGCTTCTTTTCCACGCCGCGGCCCTTGGCAAAGCACTCGGCAAGGTAGGTCATGCTCATGCCGTAGTCAGGGGAGGCGGGGTCAACCTCGTCCGCCACGGCGACGAACTTGATGTAGCGGCGCGCAGCCTCGTCCTTGTCCATGCGGGTGCCGTTGCCGAAGTCGGAGGCTTCAGCCAGCATGTAGGCCGCACTCGGGTAGCCGCCCTTGGAGGCGGTTTCCAGATAGGACAGAGCCTTAGCATAGTTGATATCGGTGCCGAGGCCGAGGTAGTAGGCCTTGCCCAGCAGAGCGGCAACGGCGGGGTCGTTTGCGTCGGCCGCACTTGCCGCCCGGAACGCGCCTTCATAGTCGCCGCTGTCAAAGAGAGCGGCAGCCTCCGTGTCGGCATATGCGCTTACGGTAAACAGGCTAAGCGCCAGAACAAGCAGCAGCATTGCTGCAACCATTTTTTTCATATGTACAGTTCTCCTTCCGAACAGATCATATACTTTTGAACAGCCAAACAGCGGCGTTTATTATATAACGTCCTTTCCGCTTTTTCAACACCGATTGCGGGGAAAAAAGTGAAAAACGTAATCTGAGAACAGCTTTTTCATTCTGTTCACAAAAGAAAAGGACAGGCCGCGCAGCGCGGTCTGTCCTTATTGACGTTAAATTCCGGGAGAAGTTCCCGAAAACTTTACAGTCTCTGGCTCTTCTCAATATCGAGAAAGTACTTGTAGGTGTCCACGGTCAGCTCGCCGCAGGCGGCCTCGTCACAGGCGATGATGGCTGCGTTGTGAAGCTGCAGGGCGCTGCAGGTCCACTTCTGGCTCACGCCGCCCTCGACGGTGGCGGCCAGGGCGCGGGCCTTGTTGTGCCCGCTGATGAGCACCAGGACCTCCTTGGAATCGGTCACGGTGCCGATGCCGACAGACAGAGCACGGGTGGGAACCTTGGAGGGGTCGTTGTCAAAGAAGCGGGAGTTTACCAAAATCGTATCGGTGGTCAGATCGCGCAGACCGGTGCGGGAAGAGAGGGAAGTGTAGGGCTCGTTGAAGGCCAGATGGCCGTCCACGCCGATGCCGCCCATGAAGAGATCAATGCCGCCGTAGGAAGCGATCTTTTCCTCATAACGGGCACACTCGGCCTCGGGGTCCTCAGCCATGCCGTTGAGGATGTTGATGTTCTCGGGCTTCATGTCCACAAGGTGGTCGAAGAGATTGTCGTGCATGAAGTACCAGTAGCTCTGGTCATGCTCGTGGGGCAGGCCCACATATTCGTCCATGTTGAAGGTGACGACATTGGCAAAGCTCAGCTCACCGGCCTGGTTCATGCGCACAAGCTCCTTGTACACGCCGATGGGGCTGGAGCCGGTGGGCAGGCCAAGCACGAAGGGGCGGTCTTCCTTGTGGGCGCGGATCTTCGACGCGATATAGTCTGCCGCCCACTTGCACATTTTCTCGTAATTATCCTGAATAACAACTCTCATGTTGATTCTCCTTATTGTCATTCAGTGAGGGACAGGCCTCTGTTACGGTGTTGATTCCGCTTTTTGCTCCTGTCCTTTCGACCCACTGTGAGCCGTGGCGGCATCCGCCGAATCTTTCGATCACCGCCAACCTCGTCAACCGATCACGGTTCCGGCGCTGACAGCCTCCCAAAACCTCCCGTCGGGAGTCTGTTTTAAGCTGGATCCATTATATCGTGTTTTGGCGCAATGTCAAGAAAGCGGAAATTGTTCATCTCTCCATAAAACGTATCAGCGCGGATTTCCAGCGGGCGCTGTACGGATGCTCCCGAAGGGGAAGATTGAATTTACTCGAACCGATCAGAACAGTGGAGGGGTGCGTGAATTCCCGGAAGCCCCACTCGCCGTGGTAGGCGCCCATGCCGGAGTGGCCCACACCGTTGAAGGGGACGCCCCTGACCATCATATGAAGGCAGACCTCGTTGATGCAGCCACCGCCGTACTGCATGCGCTGCATGACGCCCATGGCCCAGCGGATGTCCTTCGTGAAGAGATAGAGGGCGAGCCCGTGCTCGCGCCGCGAGATCGTGTCCAGGAGCGTTTCGATCTCCGCATCCGGATAGGGGACGACCGGCAGCAGCGGGGAGAAAAGCTCATGCTGAACGATGTCCTCGTGGATGTCCACGGGATAGATCACCGTCGGTGCAAAACGCAGGGCCTGCGCATCACCCGTACCGCCGAGGACAACGCGATCCCGATACGCATCCGCTGCGCGGACGCATTTGTCGAAAGCTGCCGGGGTGATCATGCGGGGATATTCGGGATTGTGTACCGGGTCGGCCCCGATCTGAGAGACGAAAGCTGCTTTCAGTTCCTTGAGGAAACGCTCCGCGACCTCCTCGGCTACGGCTACCTGGTTGATGTTGATGCAGATCTGTCCGCTGTTGAGGATCTTGAAAAAGGCGATCTTCCGCGCGGCATCCTTGAGATCGGCGTCCTTGCGGATGACGCACCAGTTTCCCGTCTCCCCGCCGAGCTCCAGCGCCGTGGAGGTGAGGTTCTTCGCCGCAGCCTCCAGCACATGTACGCCCACGCGCGGCGAACCGGTATAGAAGATTTTGTCAAAGCGCTCATTGAGACACAGGTCCGCAACGTCATGCCCGCCGTCGATGACCGTGATATATTCCGGCGGAAAGGTTTCGGCAACGATGCGTTTGATAAGCGCCGTACAGGCGGGAGATTTGGAGCTTGCCTTGATAACGGCGGTGTTGCCGCCCGCAATACTGGCAATCAGCACCCCCAGCGATAAAAAGACCGGAAAGTTGAAGGGGCTGATGATGAGGCTCACACCGTAGGGAAGCTTGTAGACCTTTGTGATCACACTCGGAAAGCAGTGCAGACCGCTGAAAACCGTCTCGGGCTTTGCCCAACGCCTGAGTCCCCGGCTGGTCTCGTTGAGCTCCATCAGGAGACTCCCAATATCACAAAAGTAAGCCTCTGCCGGCGCGCGGCCCAAATCCACGTTCAGCGCGTGCTCCAGCTCGCTGCAGTGGCGGATCACAGCCTCCTTCAGTTTCTGAAGCTGGCAGAGACGAAAGTCCAGGTCCAGGGTCTGTCCGGTGCGGAAATATTCGCGCTGCTTTTCGACGATATCATGGATCATATCCGCGTTCATTGATTATCCTCCCGCGCCTTGTATTCTCCAAAGAAAGCCTTCACGGACTGAAACAGCTCCTGCGTTACGCCGCTGATGCCCGCGTCGCGGTTATAATAAGCACACACATCCTCAATGTCCGGCAGATAGGGGAGGGGGAAGATATAGATGTTCTTGAGGTAGTCTGCCTGCAGCTCCGGGGAGAGCATGTCCCAGAAGACTCTGGCGTAGATAAACACGCCGATGCCGGAGTTTGCAAGCTGGAAGGCGTTTTCAATGTTGGTCAGCTCACACACAAAGCGGGGGGAGATGGCATAGTATTTAAGGTAGCTGCTCAGTGCGCGCCCGCCGGAGGACTGCCGCGGGATCTTGATAAAGGGCGCGGTTTCAAAAAAGCTGAGGTCCGCGCTGTGCGAAAACTTCTCCACAAGCTCATTCAGCCTGTTGCCCGCAAGCGAGGCCATGATATCCTTCGGCACCACCAACAGGTGTTCCTTGCGGCAGAGCGGGATGGCCTCAAACTTCTCCGGCACGCTGCCGAGGGAGCCGATCACCAGATCCACCCCCTCATAGGAGATGGATTTCTGCATTACGTCGGGCGATTCCTCGCTGAGTTTGATATAGGTGTCGGGATGCTCGCGCAGAAATTCGGGCAGCACCCTGGGCAGGATCGCGCGGGCGATGGTGTGCTCAATGCCCAGATGAATATAGTGTGCTCCGCTGAAGCTCTTGCTCGAGCTCTCTTCAAACTGCTGCTTGAGCATCAGAATCTCCTTGGCGATGGGGAGAAGCCTGCCGCCATCCGGGGTCAGCCCCAGGGGACGGCTGCGGATGAAGAGCGTGGTGCCCAGATCTTCCTCCAGCTTGGCCACCTGCTTGGACAGGGTCTGCTGGGAGATGAACAGGTTTTTGGCGGCGGAGGAAAAGCTTTTCTCCTCGGCCACCGCGATGAAGCTTTTTAAGAGTGTAAAATCCATGAATCTCATCTCCGTGAAAGCGAATCGTAGCTGCCTTTGCGGCATAGCCATGATTTCCAATTGAATCCAATTTTAACAGCAAAAGCCAATTACGATAAATTCTTTTATCGTAATTCCATAAAATCCTGAAAACAAACTGCCGCGAAATTGTCAAAACGGCAAAAAAAGAAAAAGGGACTTGTCAAAATCAACTTTTGGTTGTAGTATAACACCACAACAGGCGTAAAACAAGTCCCGCCTGAAAAAAATTTCGAGAGAAAAGAAAATAACATATGGAGGGTTTTAACATGAAAAAGCTTATTGTTATGCTGCTCACGCTCACGATGGTGTTCGCGCTGTGCGCCCCTGCCGTCTCCGCAGCCGGCCCCGCCAAGCTCAACTACGCCACCGGCGGTACCTCCGGTACCTACTACGGCTTCAGCGGCGTAATCGCCAACGTCCTCAACGAGAAGCTGAGCGATACCCTGAAGCTGAAGGTTGAGTCCACCGGCGCTTCCAAGGCCAACATCCAGATGCTGGCTTCCGGCGATGCCGACATCGCCATCGTCCAGAACGACGTTATGTCCTATGCCTACACCGGCACCGATCTGTTTGACGGCACCGCTCCCATCACCAGCTTCTCCGCCGTCGCCTCCTGCTACCCCGAGTATGTGCAGATCCTTGCCAAGAAGGACATCACCTCCATTGAGCAGCTGGCCGGCAAGAAGGTCTCCGTCGGCGACGCCGGCAGCGGCACCGAGTTCAACGCCCGCCAGATCCTGGCTGCCTACAACCTGAGCTTCGACGATATCAAGGTCTCCAACCAGAGCTTTGCCGACTCCGCTGACTCCCTGAAAAACGGCACCATCGACGCCGCCTTTGTTGTGGCCGGCTACCCCACCACCGCTGTCACCGAACTTGCCACCAACTTCGACTTTAACCTGCTCGCCATCGACGATGACCACGCTGCCAAGCTCCAGAACGACTACGGCTTCTACTACTACGGCGTGATCCCGGCCGACACCTACGCCCCTGTCAAGGAAGACATCCCCGCTGTCGCCGTCATGGCCACCATCGTTGCCTCCAACAACGTTTCCGCTGACGTGATCTACGCTTTCGTCAAGGGCCTGTTCGACTACAAGGACGACATCACTGCCGGCCACGTCAAGGGCAACGAGCTTGACCTGAACACCGCAGTCTCCGGCGTCTCCATCCCCTGGCACGAGGGCGCTGCCAAGTACTACACCGAGATGGGTCTCGACATCGGCTGAGACTGAGAAGCTTTGAAAGCTCATCGTAAAACCATGATGATAGCCGCGGCGATCCTTGTGGTCGCTGCGGCTGTCGCATTTATCGTCCTGTCATTGAGAGAGCCCGGCCTTGTGCTGAGCGAGCAGGACACAGGCAAAGTTTTTGCCCGCCTTCCCCTGCAGGACGGGGACAGCTTCTCCGTCACCTTCCGCCACAGCGTAAATAAGAGTGATGTGACGGAGATCTACCAGCGCCGCGGAAACGAGATCTGGCTCACAGGCTGCGTCTACTACGGCTTCGGCGCAGGTGTGGCCGAGGTGCTCGAGCCAGGCTGGACGCTGGAAAACGGCGAAAACGGAGAAATGATCATCGGCAATATCGAGCAGAAAATGTACGACCTGACCTACATCGTGGGTACGGTCTATGATCATATTCTCGACATTAACGGAGAAAAGATCATCCTGAACGAGCTTTGCGGCAAAAACGCAAAGGTCTGTTTCAGCATCAAGTGATTCAATTGTGTACATCGTTCGCAGTTGAGTTTTAGGAGTGTGACGCAATATGCCGGAATTTGAGAAGAAGTATAAGAAAACGTCCAAGGAGCTCCATGATGAAGAGCTCATTGAAAAGGATGACTTCGGCGAAACCCCTGAAGAGATAGAAAAAAATACCACTGCCGTCCTGGAAAAGTATGACCGCGAGGCCAATGTCCGCGTCTATAAGGGATTTTCGCGCGTTTTCGTGCGCATCCTTTTTGTGCTTTTCTCCATGTATTCAATCTTCCTGCTGTTCTACCCGGGCGAGATCCGTATGGAGCGCGCCTCCTTCGTGGGGCTGATCGTGCTGCTGGTATTTGTCAACTTCCCCGCCACGCGCAGCCCAAAGCTCAAGAAGATCAATTTCATCCCCTGGTACGATATCATCCTGATGTGCCTGGGCGTAGTATCCTACCTTTACTTTGTCATCAACTACCGGGCGATCATCAACCGCGGCATCATGCTCACCCCGCTGGAGGTGTGGCTGGGTGTGATCGGCATTCTGGTCACTTTGGAGGCCTGCCGCCGCGCGGTCGGCCTGCCGATCGTGGTCGTCGCCTCGGTATTCATCATCTACGCCATGACGCAGAAGTCCCTGCGCATGAACGTATATAACCTGTTCTACACTGCCGACGGCATCATCGGCACCCCCATCCGTGCGTGCCTGAACTTCATCGTGCTGTTTGTCATCTTCGGCGCGTTCCTGGATAAGACGGGCATCACCCAGTTCTTTATCGAACTTGCAAACTCCATCGCGGGCGGCTCTTCCGGCGGCCCGGCGAAGGTCGCGGTCATCTCCTCCGCCCTGTGCGGCATGGTGTCCGGCTCTTCTGTCGGCAACACTGTGACCACCGGTTCCGTCACCATCCCGATGATGAAGAAGACAGGCTACAAGCCGGAATTTGCGGGCGCGGTCGAAGCGGCGTCTTCCACCGGCGGCCAGATCATGCCGCCCATCATGGGTGCGGCGGCCTTCCTGATGGTGGAATATGTCACCATGCCGGATACGGTCGTCAGCTACGGGTATATCGCCCTGCGTGCGGTTCTGCCCGCCGCGCTGTACTTCGCGGGTATTTTCATGATGGTCCACCTCGAGGCAAAGAAAAACGGCCTGACCGGTATTCCCCGCGAGCAGCTCCCAAAGTTCTGGCCCCTCTTCCTGCGCAAGGGCTTCCTGCTCCTGCCGCTGGTTGCGCTCGTCTACTTCCTCATGACCCGCACCATGGCCTTCGCCGCTATCGCCGCCACCGGTCTTGCCATTGTGGTGAGCATGGTGTTCCCTGACACCCGCATCATCCGCGTCAGCTACACCGATGAGATGGGCTACCGCCTCGACCTCTACCGTCTGACCGATGCACTGGAAGCCGGTGCCAAGAGCACCCTGACCGTGGGCATTGCCTGCGCGGTCGCGGGCATCATCGCCTGCGTCATCACCACGACCGGTATCGGCTCGTCCCTGATCTCCATCATCATCGGGGCCTCCGGCGGCTACAAGATCGTGGCGCTGTTTCTCACAATGCTGACCTGCATCGTCCTCGGCATGGGCGTTCCCACCACCGCAAACTACGTCATCATGGCCACCACCTGCGCCCCCGTGCTGATCCGTATGGGCATCCCCAGTATTGCGGCCCATATGTTTGTGTTCTACTTTGGCATCGTGGCCGACATCACCCCGCCGGTCGCGCTGGCTGCCTATGCAGGCGCTGCCATCGCCCACGGCAACCCCATGAAGACCGGTGTCAATGCCACCAAGCTTGCTATCGCCGCCTTCATTATTCCCTATATCCTCGCACTTAACCCCGCAATGGTCTTTGTGGATACCACCGCCATCGAGGTCGTCTCCATCGTCGTGACCTCCCTTGTGGGCATGTTCGCCATCTCTATGGCGCTGGAGGGCTTCTACCGCGGCGTGCTGCCCGTACCGTTCCGCATCATTGCCGCTGCCGGCGGCCTGATGCTGATCTATCCCGGCGTGGTGACCGATATCATCGGTGTCCTCTTGGTCGGCGTCGTGATCGCTGTACAGATCATGAAGGGAAAGAAAACCGCAGCGGCGTAATACTGCGCACAATAAACATAAAAAATCTGCGGGTACGTGATGTACTCGCAGATTTTTGTATGTAAGGGCGCGTTGCAAAATGCTCGGTCATTGCGAGACCAGTTCTCAAACTGGTCGTGGCAATCCGCCCGCCGGAGGCACTGAACATCTCAGAAATCGTACCTGACCGCTGGAAGTTACGGATTCCCACACCAGTGACATCGGTCACTGGTTCGGAATGACGGGACAGGGGAATCCGAATGCTTACTCAAAATCGAGCACTCTCTTCATGCGGATGAGGGTGAGGCGGTTGCGGATGGCGGCGGAGATGTCCAGCATCTCGTCAGCCAGGGCCGGGTCGATGCCGATATGCTCGGGCAGATACTTGCAGCCGCAGTCGGAGTAGAGCTTCTCCATCTCCTCGACGGAGGGCAGGGCGTCCAGCATGGCCTTGATCTCGTCCCAGTGGTCAACAATGTTCTGGGGATCGAAGGTGCCCAGAACGTCGTTCTCGTTCTCCTTCATGATGCCGTCGGCCAGGCGCTCGCCGAACTTCTCCACCACCCAGTCACGGGTCAGGGGAACAAAAGGCTTGGCCTTGGGCTTCATGCCTGCCAGCTTGTGGTATTCGCGGATGCAGGCGAAGGTGCCGACGCCCACGCACTCGCCATGGATACCCTCGGCATTTTCAAAACGCGGCGGCTTCATCTCCACAAGATGGGCCATTAGATGCTCGGCACCGGAGGCGGCGCGGGAGTGGTCGAGAAGCTGCATGGTCAGTCCGCTCTCCATCTGAGCCATCGTCATGGCCTCGTGGTCGGCTATGCCGGTAGCGGCGTACTTGTCGGCCGCGTCACGCATAAGCTTGAGGGCGTGCTCGGCAAGGTCGGCGACCATGGGGCAGTAGTACTCGCCGTCCACCAGGTGGGAGATGCGCCAGTCGGCGAGAGAGGTGTACTTTGCCAGAATGTCATTGATGCCGCTGGCAATCAGGCGCTTGGGCGCGCCACCGATGATGTCAAGGTCGGCAACGACGAGGACGGGTGCGCACATGGGAGTAGACTTCTTCTGCCCGTTGATGATAGCAGAGCAGATATTGGCGGTGAAGCCGTCGGAGGAGGCCAGGGTCGGGACCGCCACAAAGGGGATGCCCAGCTTATAAGCGGGGTAGCGGCCGAAGTCCATAATGGTGCCGGCGCCGACGGCGACGATCACTTCGGGGGAATCCAGATCCTTCATCATTTTCTCGATGAGGATATCCTCGGCGCGCAGGCCGTTGGGGTCGAGAACGATGTTCTGGTCGGCCTTGACGTGCTTGCCTTCGGTCAGCTTCCAGGTGATCTCATCATAGACCACCGTGCGCTTGCCGGTAAGGCCCAACTCCTGCATGTACTCTTCAAAATGCTCGATGGCCTTCTCGGCCACGACGACCTTGCGGGTCTCCAGGGTATGCGTGCGTCCGCAGACGCATTTGCCGGTATATTGTTCGCAATCCATGATCATGGGGCAGTACCTCCGTTTTTTTTATGGTTTTACATGGAAAGTTTACCATATTCGGCGATACCATACAAGTGGCGAAACGCAAAATCCGAAGCAGGTTTTTCCGGTCAAATTTCACAAGCATGAGCGCTGCACTGCCGAAAAGTTGGCAGAAAGGTAAAAAATAAATGTCAGCGCTTGACAGTTTCGATTTGCTGTGCTAAAGTGTAGGCACTTTTAGAAAGGAGGCTCACCCGATGTTTGCTCGTTTCTTCAACGGTTCTCATACGAAGTACTCAAACGATGCAAGCTTTGAGTCTGCTTTCGCATGCGCTTCTTTCTTTGCTGCCCTGCTGCTTTTGATTGACACTGTTATTGCAGTGTCAATTTTTGTTTCCGCCGATTTTGCCGCCCTGCTTGTCGGTCTCAGCGTAGCAGTTTTGGCGGATGTCGTAATTCTGCGCGTACTGCTTACGCTTCTGGGTCTGAGACGATCAAAACCGTCTGCGGCTTCAATCTGATACACAGATTGGCCCCGACCGTTTTGGTCGGGGTCGATTTTTGTATATGAAAGTGTTAACCCAAATTTTGAAAAGGAGAAATCAACATGAAGAAAGTATTCGCATTCGCACTCGTTCTCGCGTTGGTCTTCGCGCTGGGCGCTCCCGCCTATGCCGACGGCGCCTTCAAGATCGGCGGCCAGGGCCCCCTGACCGGCGGTGCCGCCATCTATGGCAACGCTGTCATGAACGCCGCGCAGATCGCCGTTGACGAGATCAACGCCGCCGGCGGCACTCAGTTTGAGTTCCAGGCTCAGGACGACGAGGCTGACTCCGGCGACAAGGCCATCAACGCCTACAACACCCTGATGGACTGGGGCATGCAGATCCTGCTCGGACCTGTCACCTCCGGCTCCGGCATCACTGTTTCCGCCCAGGCTTTTGACGAGCGCACCTTCCTGCTCACCCCGTCCGGCTCCTCTGTCGACGTCATTGCCGACAAGGATAATGCCTTCCAGGTCTGCTTCACCGACCCCAACCAGGGCATTGCCTCTGCTGACTACTTTGCTGAGAACTTTGCCGGCGCAAAGGTCGGCGTAATCTACCGCAACGACGACGCTTACTCCCAGGGCATCCGCGACACCTTCGTGAAGGAAGCAGAGGCCAAGGGTGTTGAGGTTGTCTACGAAGGCACCTTCACCGACGCCACCTCCACCGACTTCAACGTCCAGCTCACCGCTGCCCGCGATGCCGGCGCTGATCTCCTCTTCCTGCCCATTTACTACACCCCCGCTTCCGTTATCCTCCAGCAGTCCAGCCAGATGGGCTACAAGCCCACCTTCTTCGGCGTGGACGGCATGGACGGCATCCTGACCGTGGAGAATTTCGACACTTCCCTGGCCGAGGGCGTTTACCTGCTGACCCCGTTCTCCGCTGACGCTGAGGACGAGCGCACCCAGGCTTTCGTTGCCGAGTACCAGAAGCGCTACGGCGAGATTCCCAACCAGTTCGCTGCTGACGGCTACGATGCCGTGTACATCATCAAGGCTGCTCTCGAGGCTGCCGGCTGCACCCCCGACATGAGCCCCGAGGAGATCTGCGAGGCTGTCATCGCCGTGATGCCCACCCTGAAGGTTGACGGCGTGACCGGCGAGGGCATGACCTGGGCCGCCACCGGCGAGGTCTCCAAGGCTCCTATGGCTATCGTCATCAAGGACGGTGCCTACGTCACCCCGTGATCTGCTGAAACAGTACAGCAAATCAAACAAGGTTACTTTCGGCTGTCGGGGGCAAACGCCCCCGACAGCTTAAAGTGTATATTCTGCCTTGAAAAAGAACGCAGAGATATATTATAATAGTATACCTCCGCGCTGCTTTCCAAAGCAGAAGCAGAAAAGAAGAGGTGTTTTGTATGAAGTTTCTGGCCTATCTGGTCAGCGGTATCTCCCTGGGCAGTATCTACGCCATCATCGCCTTGGGCTATACCATGGTCTACGGCATTGCCAAGATGCTGAACTTTGCCCATGGCGACGTCATCATGGTCGGCGGCTATATCTCGTTCATCGTCGCCACCAATCTGGGTATGCCGGTACTGGTATCGGTTCTGGCCGCTATGGCTTTCTGCACGGTGCTCGGCATCCTGATCGAGGGTCTGGCCTACCGTCCGCTCCGCTCTGCGCCGAGCCTGGCTGTTCTCATCACTGCCATCGGCGTCAGCTACTTTCTGCAGAATGCCGCTCTGCTGATTTTCGGCGCAAACCCCAAAGCATACAGCCCCGTTGTCAGCGGTACGCTCAAGCTCTTTGACGGGCAGCTTTCCATCTCCTATGTCTCCATCGTCACGGTAGTCTGCTGCGTGGTCATCATGCTTGCCCTCACGACCTTCACCGGCAAGACCAAAATGGGCAAGGCCATGCGCGCCTGCTCCGAGGACAAGGGCGCGGCGCAGCTCATGGGCATCAACGTCAACCGCACCATCTCCCTCACCTTCGCCATCGGCTCGGCCCTGGCGGCGGTCGCGGGGGCCCTGCTGTGCTCCTTCTCTCCCACCCTCATGCCGACCACCGGCTCCATGCCCGGCATCAAGGCCTTTACCGCTGCCGTCTTCGGCGGCATCGGCTCCATTCCCGGCGCCTTCATCGGCGGCATCCTCCTGGGTGTCATCGAGGCTCTGGGCCGCGCGTATATCTCCACCCAGCTTTCCAATTCCATCGTCTTCGCGGTGCTCATCATCATCCTGCTTGTGCGTCCGGCGGGTCTGCTTGGCAAGCGCACGCAGGAGAAGGTCTGAGGAGGTGCCGATATGAATATGAAACGCTACCTCAAGGATGCGCGCTCCGATCTGCTTACATACGCGGGCGTGATCGTCGCGTTTATCATCATCTCCACGCTCAAGAGCCACGGGGCGCTCAACCGCTCCCAGTCCGGTCTGCTGGTGCCCATCTGCTGCTACATCGTCATGGCCGTTTCCCTGAACCTCACGGTCGGCATCCTGGGTGACCTGTCCCTGGGCCACGCGGGCTTCATGAGCGTCGGTGCCTTCAGCGGTGTCGTCACCGCCATGAGCCTCATGAATGTGATCCCCTCCGCTCCGATGCGGCTGGCTCTCGCCATGGTAGTCGGTGCGATCTGCGCCGCAATCGTGGGCTTTCTCGTGGGTATCCCGGTGCTGCGCCTCAACGGTGACTACCTCGCCATCGTGACGCTGGCCTTCGGCGAGATCATCAAGGAGCTCATCACCTGCCTCATTGTCGGCGTGGACTCTGAGGGCCTGCACGTGATCTTCAATGTCAACGGCAGCAAGACCGCCAATGACCTGACTCTGCTCGACGGCGGACGCATCATCATCAAGGGCGCGCAGGGTGCCACCGGTACCAAAACCATCGCCACCTTTACCGCGGGCTTCATCCTCATCATGATCACTCTCGTCATCGTCCAGAACCTGGTTCGCAGCCGCCACGGCCGCGCGATCATGGCCGTGCGCGACAACCGCATCGCGGCCGACTCCGTGGGCATCCCCGTGACGAAGTACAAGATGATGGCCTTCGTGACCAGCGCCTCCCTCGCGGGCGCGGCGGGTGCGCTGTTCGGCCTGAACTACTCAAACCTTGCCGCCGCAAAATTTGACTTCAACACCTCCATCCTGGTGCTGGTGTTCGTGGTGCTGGGCGGCCTCGGCAATATCTGGGGCTCCATCATCGCCACCGTCATCCTCTACATTCTGCCCGAGGCCCTGCGCGGCTTCTCCAACTACCGCATGCTGATCTACGCGATCGTGCTGATCGTCGTCATGCTGACCACCAATAACCCGATCCTCAAAAACTACATTGCCTCTCTGCGCAGCAAATTCAGCAAAGACAGTGAGAAGGAGGCGAGCGCATTATGAGCGAAATCAAAAAACGCCGGGCGGGTCTTGAGACCGTATCCCCGGTCGTCCCGGTACAGACCACCTACTATGTGCCGCAGCGCGACGTGGACAAGTCGCCCATCCTCCAGTGCATCAATCTGGGCATCTCCTTCGGCGGCCTGAAGGCCGTGGAGGACTTTAACCTCACCCTCGGCCGCACTGAAATTGCGGGCCTCATCGGCCCTAACGGCGCCGGCAAGACCACGATCTTCAACCTCCTGACCAAGGTCTATCAGCCCACTCACGGCACCATCCTCCTGGACGGCAGGGATACCGCAAACATGACCACCGCCCAGGTCAACCGCGCCGGTATCGCCCGTACCTTCCAAAACATCCGCCTGTTCCATAACCAGACTGTGGCAGACAATGTCCTGATTGGCCTGCACAATGAGATGGACTACGGTATGCTCGGCGGCATCCTGCGCCTGCCCGGCTACTGGCGTGCTGAGAAGATCGCCCGGAACCGCGCCATGGAGTACCTGGCCCTCTTCCATCTGGAAGAGCACGCAGACGAACTGGCGGGCTCCCTGCCCTACGGTGCGCAGCGCAGGCTGGAGATTGCCCGCGCGCTGGCGACGAACCCATCTCTCCTGCTGCTGGATGAACCTGCGGCGGGCATGAACCCCTCCGAGACGGCGGAGCTCATGGAGAACATCGTCAAAATCCGTGACACCTTCCATATCGCGATCCTGCTCATTGAGCACGACATGAGCCTTGTTATGAACATCTGCGAAGGCATTGCAGTGCTGAACTTCGGCAGACTGATCGCCAAGGGCAACGCCGATGCCATCCGCAACGATCCGGTCGTCGTCGAGGCCTACCTCGGCAGAAAGGGGGCAAAGGAATCATGACGATGCTCAAGGCTGAGAATCTGAATGTTTACTATGGCCCCATCCACGCCGTCAAAGGCGTGAGCTTTGAGGTCAACGAGGGTGAGGTCGTCACCCTTATCGGCGCAAACGGCGCAGGCAAGTCCACGTCGCTGAAAACCGTGTCCGGCCTCATGCGCAGCCGCGGCGGCGACATCGAGTTCATGGACAAATCCATTGCCTCCACACCGGCTCACAAGATCGTGGAGCTGGGCATCGCCCACGTCCCCGAGGGGCGGCGCATCTTCACCAGCATGACCGTGGAGGAAAACCTCGAGATGGGCGCCTTTACGGTGCGCGGCGGCAACATTGACGCCGACAAGGAGCGCGTGTTTGAGCAGTTCCCCCGCCTCAAGGAGCGCCGCAAGCAGATCGCAGGCACCCTCTCCGGCGGCGAGCAGCAGATGCTGGCCATGGGCCGTGCGCTCATGTCCCACCCCAAGCTTCTGATGCTGGACGAGCCCTCCATGGGCCTTGCGCCCATCCTAGTGGAGCAGGTGTTCGACATCATCGCTGCCCTCCACAAAGCAGGCACAACCATCCTTCTGGTCGAGCAGAATGCCGAAATGGCGCTCTCCATTGCCGACCGTGCTTACGTCATGGAGACCGGACGCATCACGCTCAGCGGCACCGGCAAAGAGCTCGCTGCCAGCGAAGAGGTGCAGAAGGCTTACCTCGGCGGCTGAATTGCATACGAAACAGACAGGGAACGGCATGCACCGTTCCCTGTTTTTGTAATCGCGGGAACGAATGTCGTGTATCACGAAAATGCAAAATGTTCTCAAAAGCGGTGAAAACCTTCAGCCTCGCTATTGCACAGCTTTTTTCCTTCTGATATACTGCTGTTGAACCTTAAAATCTTTGAAAATTCGAGGGCCTTATGGTTTTTTCGGATCCTGTTTTTCTGTTCTTCTTCCTCCCGGCTGTCATTCTGTTGACAAAGCTGAGTCCGAGGCCGCTGCGCAATACTGTGCTTCTGCTCTTCAGCCTGCTGTTTTATGCCTGGGGTGAGCCGGTCCACATACTGCTCATGCTTGCTGTGATCATGATCAACTATCTGGCAGGCCTGAGACTGCTGCGCTTTCCGGCGGATACCGCGCCCGGCAGACGCAGACTGGTGCTGATACTTGCGATACTGCTGAATCTCACGATCCTCGGCATCTTCAAGTATACCGGCTTCTTCGCGGAGCTGCTCAACAGCGCGGCGGGGCTCAAACTGCCCGTCCCGGAGATCATCCTTCCCATCGGGATTTCCTTCTACATCTTCCAGAGCATGAGCTATGTGATCGATGTCTATCGGGGCGAAGCCGAGGCGCAGAGGAACATCCTCAATTTCGGTACCTATGTCGCACTCTTTCCGCAGTTGATCGCGGGTCCCATCGTCCGCTACCGGGACATCGCCCTCCAGTTGACCGAGAGAGAGGAGACGGTAAAGCTCTTTGCGAGCGGCGCGACGGAGTTTACCTACGGACTTGCGAAGAAGGTGCTGCTTGCCAACCAGATGGGCCTGCTCGCCGATCGCATGCTTCTCAGTGAAGGCGGGACAATCTCCGCCTGGGTCGGTATGGCGGCCTATACCCTGCAGATCTATTTCGATTTCTCCGGCTACAGCGACATGGCTATCGGCCTGGGACAGATGTTTGGCTTCCGCTTCCTGAAAAACTTTGACTATCCCTACATCTCGCAGAGCATCACCGAATTCTGGCGGCGCTGGCACATGTCCCTCTCCTCCTGGTTCAAAGAATATGTCTATATCCCGCTGGGCGGCAATCGGAAAGGGCTTTTCCGGCAGTGCCTGAATCTGCTGATCGTCTGGCTGCTGACGGGCTTGTGGCATGGGGCCTCCCTGAACTTCGTGCTCTGGGGGCTTTACTACGCGGTGCTTCTGATCCTGGAGAAGCTGTTTTTCGGCCGCGTGTTGCGGCATCTTCCCGCTGCCCTGAGACACCTCATCACGCTGCTGATCGTCGCTTTTGGCTGGGGGATCTTCTATTATACGGATATGGAGCAGTGGCTCATCTTCCTCCGGAGGCTCTGTCTCTGGTCGGCCGACAGCGGAGAGGCTCTGCGCTTCATGCTCGCCTACATCCCTATCTTTTATATAGCCTGCTTCACCGCCACAAGGCGCCCCATAAGGGCGATCCTGCAAATCCGCAGCGGCGCCTTCGCGTTTTTGGAAATCCTGTGGCTTGTGATCCTCTTCGCTCTTTGCACCTCCGTGCTCGTAAGTCAGGGGTATAACCCCTTCATCTATTTCAGGTTTTAGGACAGACTGCCGTGAAAAAGAAAATCCTCAACTTTCTGCTCATGCTCCTCTTCCTGCTGATGATCTTCTCCATACCGGTCCTCTTTTTCCTGCAGCCAAAGCAGAAGTTTTCCGAGATGGAGAAGCGCTATTTGGCATCGCCGCCGACGCTCAGCCTCCAAAGTGTTGTCAGCGGGAGCTTCATGGATGAGCTCAGCGACTATATCTCCGACCACTTTCCCTTCCGCAATGTGTTTGTCGGCATCAACGCATACTATGACCTCTTCTCCGGGCGTCAGGGCACAAAGGATTATCTGTTTACCCCAGACGGGCGGCTTTTCCCGAAGCCGGTGAAGATGGATACTGCCATTCTTGACAGGAAGCTTGCGATCGTGAATTCCTTCTGTGACGCCGTGGGTGCCTGCGGGGAGGATATCCCGGTAACGCTGATGCTGGTTCCGTCCTCCGGCGGCGTCCTGCTTGGCGGCAGCCGCTTCCATGACGCGGAAATCGCGGACTATGTATATCAAAACACCCGTACGCAGACGGTGGATCTCTACGCGGCTTTTCGGTCTTACAGCGCTCCAGAACGGCTTTATTACCGTACCGATCACCACTGGACCAGCACGGGCGCCTATGAGGCGGCGAGGCTTTACGCGCAGCTGAACGGACGGACGATGCCCGCAGCAGACAGCTACCGGACAGAGTGCGTCGAGGGCTTTTACGGCTCCGCATATTCCGGTTCAGGCCTCTGGCTGACGCCGCCGGACACGCTGGAGCTCTGGCATTCGAATACACCGGTGCAGGTAGGCGATGAGAACGGCCGGACAAACAGCAGCGTCTTTTACCCGGAAAGGCTCAAGGAGGCGGACAAATACACGGTCTTCCTCGACGGAAACCATTCCCTTGTGACAATCGAAAACCTCTCCGGCAGCACTTCGGATCCTGCGCGCAATCTTCTCATCATCCGGGACTCCTTCTCCAACAGCCTCGGATGCTTCCTGAACGAGGTTTACGACCGGATCGTGCTGGTGGATCTGCGCTATTACAAGCTGCCGCTGACGGATCTGATCGCGCAGCAGAATATCAAGGAAATCCTGATCGAATACAGCGTCGAAAACTTCATGACCGAGCCGAGCCTGGCCTTCCTCTCTGTGGACGGGGAAGAGCTTCAGCGGCAGCTCGGACAGCGGCAGACAGCACAGGGGAATGAGCGCGGCCCCGATGTACAGGAAGAGCCCGCTGAGGCCGCCCCAACGACGTATTTTGCTCCGCCTCAGGTTCTCACCGACGAGTTCTTTGATAATACGCTCTATCTCGGCGACTCGGTCATCGGGACCCTCACCACCTTCTGTACGGAAAACGGGAAGCTGCCCGGCGCCCTTGTCAGCTGCAACGCCCTGCTCACTTATAACGAGGTCGCAAACGGCTGGCTTGAGCATCTGGCTTACAAGGGCAACTTCGTCACCCTGCGCACGATCCTGGAGGATACCGGCGCGACGAAGCTCATCGGTGCTCTCGGCTGCAATGACCTGGCGCAGACTGATGTGGAAAGCTGCAAGCAGCGTGTCATCGCTTTTCTGGACGCGGCTCGTGAGATCTCGCCGGATATCACCATCTTCATGCAGTCTGTCATGCCCATCCTGAATGTGCAGAGTGATTTTAACCAGCCGGAGGTCGAAGAGTTCAACGCATGGCTCAAGGAGAGTGCCGAGGCATACAACTACTGCTACATTGAGCTGGATAATGACTTCAAGGGTCCGGATGGGACGCTGAGCGACGCGTTTATGTACAACGCCACACATATCAATCTGGCCGGCGGTCCCGTCTGGTATGCGGCGCTCATGAAGCCTGAAAACTATTACAACTTCCCCAAAGAGTTCATGGTCGAGTATGACGCCGCAAGCGGCATGCCTGTGAGCAGTACGCCCGAAGCGCCGCCGCCCGCGGAGAGTGCGCCGCTTCAAACGCCGACACCGGCAGAGAAAGAGCGAGGAGCGCTGGATGTGCTCTATGAAGAGATCACACGCTCACTCGATGTCCCGGACATGATGGAGCTGAAAAATGACTACCTCTCCACCTATCTGGGCCTGGCGCCGGAGGACTTCAAAGACGGACGCTTCTATGTCTGCAGCAACAACCTGAAAGCAGATGAGATCTGGCTCGTCGAACTGGAGAGCGAGGAGGCGGCCGCGCAAATGCTCGAAAAAGCACACGCGCGTATCGAACTCAAGGCTCAGTCCTATCGTAATTACCTCCCGGAGGAGTACGAGATCGCCTCCCGCGGCATCGCCGTGACCCGAGGAAGGTACACCGCGCTCTTCATCTCGCCCGACGCGGAGGCCATGCTCGCCGCCCTTGATTCCATTCTGCAATAAAGGCAGCGGCTTGACGCGAATACAAATAAACAGATATGCAAAATCCCCATGCATCGCAGAGATATCTGCGGCGCATGGGGATAGCTTTTCTAATTTCCGAGTTCTTTCTTGATCCGCCGTATCGCGTTTTTTTCCAGCCGTGACACCTGGGCCTGGGAGATGCCGACGGCTTTGGCGACCTCCATCTGGGTGCGCCCGTCGTAAAAGCGCAGGGCGAGGATGCGCTTCTCCCGCTCGTCCAGCCGCCGCACGGCTTCCTCCAGCGCGATCTGTTCCAGCCAATGCTCGTCCGTGTTACGGCTGTCACCGATCTGGTCCATGACAGTGGCGTTTTCCCCACCGTCGGAGTAGATGGGGTCATAAAGTGATACGGGGTCGGTGATCGCCTCCAGGGCGAAAACCACGTCCTGCCGCGGGATGTCAAGCGCTTTGGCGATCTGCTCCACATCCGGCTCCCGCCCGGTCTCGGCGGTGAGCTTTTCCTTGGCCTGCAAAACGCGGTAGGCCGTATCCCGCATGGAACGCGACACCCGCACCGCACTGTGGTCCCGCAGAAAGCGGCGAAGCTCACCTGCAATCATGGGAACGAATATCGGATGGAGTAATCCTTTAACTTGTTCCTGAAATCATCGGATTTCAGGATTTTTCTTCACTTATGAGATAATTTCTGAGCTTGAGGAACACATCGATGTGTCCGTCCTTGTAGATCACGACCCGGTCGATCAGTCGCTGGCAGGTGCCCTGCTGCTGTTCCTTTGTCATCTCCGGCCAGGTGGATTTCAGCGTCCGCAGGATCTCCCGCGCCTGGTTGACCTTCTTCTCGATGCTGGCATTTTCTTCTTCCTCGCGGATCTGCGCCTCGATGCTTGCCATGCGCTTTTTCACGTCGAGGATTTTCTCTTTCAGCACGTCGTCGGGCTCGTCCTCATCCTCAAAGTCGTACAGGCGGCTCAGTCGTCTGCGCTCGGCGGCCAGCTCCTTCTGCAAGACCCCGATGGGATCGACCGTGCCGACAGCCTTACGATCCTTGTCCGACACCAGATAGCTCAAGCGGAACAGCTCATCTATGACCGCTTCCTCCACGTCGCTGCTCCAAAAGCGCTCGCTGTCGCAGCTCTCCGCTTTGCCGAAGCGCTCGTTGCTGGATTCCTGCGAGGTGTAGCAGACCAGCTTGGTGCCTTTTTTGCCCCATTTCTGGTAGCGCATCTTCGCGCCGCACTCGCCGCAGTAAAGGAGACCCGACAGCAGATACACGGACGCGGTGCGGTGGACGCTTCGCCGCGCGATTTCGTCCTGTGCCTCCTGCCAGACGGACAGGGGGATGATCGCCTCGTGCATGCCGGGGTATTCATCGCCGTTAAAGACGATGCAGCCGGTCAGGGATTTGCGCTGGAGGATCTGCGTGATGGCCCGGTCGCCGCTGAAATGAAAGCGATCCGCGATCTTCTGCGGCGCCATTTTCTCTTCAATGAACAGCCGGAAAATCTCTTTGACCACCTTGGCCTCTTCCGGGACGATCACAAGGGAAGAGGTCTCCTTGTCATAGCGGTAACCGTAGGGGGCCCTGCCGCCGCCCATCCACTTGCCGGAGGCGACCCGCGCCAGCCGTCCGCGTTTGAGCTTTTCCACGATCTGGTCGCGGTCAAACTCCGCCAGCGTCGCAAAGAGCATCAGCAGGAATTTGCCCTGGGGATTCTCCTTGTCGATCCGGCAGTAGTTCTCCGCCACTGAGACGAAATTGATGTCCTCTTTGTTGCGGTTGACGGCACTGTTCTTGCTGTCCTTCGCGCTGACAATATAATCCTGAATAAATTGCAGCGTGCCCAGCAGCGTGCGGCCCAGTCGGTCGATGCGCGCGACCACGACCGCGTTGATGCGAAGATGGGACTTGCCGTCGTTAAAGTCCGTGATCGCTTTCGTGATCGCCTGCAGACCGGGGCGCTGCATATTCGTGCCGGTGTAGCCGTCGTCGATGTACAGCACCAGATTTTTATACCCGTTCGCCGTGCAGTAGCGGACGATATCAGCCTCCTGAATATCCAACCCGAAGCCGAGATCTGCCTGCCGGTCGGTGGAAACACGGAGATAACCCACATTGACAAGGAAGTTGCCGTCCTCGTCCAGTTCCACAGCATCGTCAATGACGATCTTCATGTTTGATCTCAGTTCCAATATGTTTCTGAGATGGTAGATTCTCTCTTTCTTCATTGCCTCACCATCCCTCATTTGTACAGTACCATACTTTTTCTTTAAAAACAATAGATTTTGCGTTTTTCTCGTGCGAATTGCGAAATGTAGGAACAGCGAAAAAACGGTATGGGCCCAAAGGGAACCCATACCGTATACCTGTAACTGCTCTGCTCATCTGGCTGCCTCCCGGTTTTCCTTCTTGCGGGAAGTCTTCTTCGGTCTCGCCTTGACCTCTTCTTTCTTTTCCTCCAGAGCCTTGAGGACAGAGGGCTTCTTTGCGGGCGGCTCGTCGTCATCCTCTTCCATCGGAGGCGGCAGACCGTTCTCTAATCTCCACCGGAGGTTTCGCTCGTAAATGTCGTTCACGATGCGGTCAATGTCCTTGCAGTGGATATAAACCTTGCTGTAGTCGGAGGGGTCCAGCAGCTGATCGCCGAGAAACAATCTCACCTTAAATTCCATACTCCAAGCCCTCCTTTCTCTGGAATGATACCCAAGCGGGCATAAAAATAACCTCCGCATTTCTGCGGAGGTGTCCAACTTTGTTCTCCCAAGCGGGATTTTTCTGCATTCACTCGCTCCTTTCCTGTTCGATAGTTTTGCCGGAGTAACGGAAGAGGATCTTCGGCGGGATCTTCTGGAGCGTGCGCTCCAGTTCTATATAATCGGTTTTGAGCTGGGCCTCTGCCAGACGGCGCTTCATGTCGTCGTCTGTGGCCTCCTTCAAATCCTGCTTCAAATCAGCGTTCTCCGCTTTCAGACTGCGGATCGCCTGGTCATATTTCTTGGCCTTCGTGAGAAACTTCCCCAGCTCAGGGAAAAATTTCTTCAACATCGCTTCCAGCTCGGCGGCGGTTTTCTTCGCGTTGAAGGCGTTGATCTCCGATAAAAGCTCCAAAATTGCCTTAGCCTGTTTGTTCAGGTTCGCCGCCTGCTTGAAGATGCGCGGCGGGATATGCTCGCGCCCGGTCTTGCTGGCGCTTTCCCCACGCTCCAGATCGGGGTAAATGCTGACCATGTGCAGCCAGAAGCGGTCTTGCCAAGCCGTGAGCTTTTTGCAATTACCGACGATATCCTTTGCCGAGAGGCGTCCGTCCTTCGTGATTGGGACAAAAGAGAGATGCATGTGCGGCGTTTTCTCGTCCATGTGGACAGGGGCGGCAATCAGCCGATCCTCTCCCAACTCACTTTTCAGAAAGTCAACAGCGTGCTGAAAGAAAGCGCGGATCTCTTGCTCACTTTTCCCCTCGAAAAACTCCGGGCTTGCCGTGATCAGCGTCTCCACGACCCTTACACTGTCGCTGCGGACTCTGGGACAAGCGTACTGTTTGATCAGCGCCTCGGACAGTTTGCGGTATCTGTCTGTCGGCTCGATGATGTGGAAATTGTGCTGCGTCCGACTCAGGTCAATGTCGGGATTGCTGGCGTATTCTTCTTTCCTTCGCTCGTTGTGGGCCTCGATTCTGCCGATTTCCGGCCCCTTGTATTTCTTGAATCGAAAAATGGCGTATTGGGCGTTATCGCTTATCTTTCCTTCCTCCTTTGCCAAACAATGTCATAGCCCAGCACGTCGGCCAGCTCCACGATCTCCCGATAGCGAAGCGACTCCCGCCTGAGCTTGTTGGAAAAGTTGGAGACACTGTCGCTCCAACCGTAATCGTCATGCAGTCGGTCGCAAACCTCCTGCATGGTAAACCCGGCGCGGATGATCTGCGCCTTGATTTCATTTCTTGTGTTGTTCATTTGAAACTCCTTTCTCAGTTAATCAGAATGAAAAAGGCCGATGGAGACTCCGCAGAGCCTCTATCGGACCTTTCGGTTTCGTGGGGCTTTTCACTATTCCGCGAAAAGTCCCACATTCTCGTGTATGCTGTTCACCGTTTGGAACAGCGCCAAATGGTGAAGTTTCCGTATCTTTCGGAATCATTTTGCACGGAAACGTGAATGATCTGTTTTACAGACTGTCGATGAAGTCTATCGCCGTATCCAAATCACTTTCGATCGCCTTGGTATCCGGTGCGGACTGCACGTTCTGGAGCAGTGCGGCAAGTCCATGCAAGGGATTGGCCTGCGCGCCGCGCTCCACGGTTTCGAGTACTCTTTGCAGGAAAGCATCCTCCTTCTCCCGCGTTTCCAGATAGGGATCGTCGGCAAGCTGCCGTTCCCGATCAAAGTACCCGTTCACCGCTGCGATGATTGCATCACTGTAGGAGCGGTATCTGGTCTTGTCCCTGTTTTTGAGATACCCCAGCGCCTTGCGGCCTTCCGGTGTGTCAGTCTTGATACGAAGCGTGGTTTTGAACATACTCATGCTTTGCCATCCAGCTTTCGCTCTGCCAGCCGCTCATAGCCCTTGGCGGTGGCACAGATATCATCGTTGATCGTGACCCGGCCGGGATCAAAGTCGGTGAAGTTTTGAATCAGGCAGCCTCCGCCGCCCACAACATAGAGTTTCATGAGTTCCGGGTTATACTCATGCTCGCGCAGGCGGCGCATGATGCCGGCAGCATATTCTTTCGCTACCTGTCGGATCACATCCAGATACTCTTTCCCGATGTCTGCCTCGCCATAACGAAGCACGGCCTCGATCACATCGTCGTCCACGGAAACGCCGCATTTACGCATCAGCATTTCTCGCGCGGCAAGCGTACACTGATGGGTGCCGTATTTCTCGGTGAAGCTTTTGGTGGAAACTGGTTTTCCGTTGTTGATGTACATGATGCTCATGGTGCCGTTGCCAATATCGCACAGCATGTTTACCCCTTTGAACTCACGTAGATGATCCGCCACGGCGGACAGGCCCTGCGGGAGCACATCAGCCCCCACAAACTCCACATGAAAGCTTTCGCCCCTGAATGTGAAGTCCACCTCCTTGTTCTGGAGCAGGTAAGCTTTGAAGTCCTCCTTCTGTTCCCCCACCCAGGTGAGCGGCAGACCTGCCGCCAGATGCACGCAGGCTTTGTTCAAGCCTCGGAGCTTGAGCTCCATCCCGACCGCCGCGAGGGTCAGAATGTAATAATCCTGATCGCCCATTTTCGCGGCGGAAAATTCCTTGTGCTCGTCCCCGATGATGTAGTGCTGATCCCGGTAGACAAGCAGATTGCCTTTGAAGATCGGCTCAGTGTCACAGACGGTGACGCCGGTCTTGAAGATCGCGTGTGCGGTCTTGATGTTGCCGTAACCATGGTCGATGCCGATGATCACGGGCTTTGTGTTGGTAAGATTCATTTTTGCAGTCTCCTTTCTTCATTTGCGCAGCCATAAAACACAAGCCGCCGGACACACGATCAACTCGTGCTTCCGGCGGCTTGTCTTACACCACGCTATTTTATTTATTGAGGTTTTACCCTTCTATATTTATTATACGGAAGCAAATGCAAAAATGGCCTTTTTTGACCACTTTTGCATTTGAAAGTGAAAAATAGGCGCATCAAATGCAAATTTGCATTTGACTCGAAAAAGATAAACCCCGAAGCGCATGAACCATGGCTTCGGGGTGATGGTTATTACTCTTTTGTGATCCAGCTTATAAACTGGCTGACTTTCTCCAGCTCACTTTCGTTCAGGGAAAGAAGCTGTTCAATGACGGCTGCACGTGGTGAAGTAGTCATTTCCATGCCATTGAAAAACTCGGCGGGTGACATGTCAAAATAGGTAATAATATTGAAAAGCTCCTTTACTGACGGCAATGCAGTCCCGCTAGTTATTCCCCGAATATAGGAACCACTTTTGCCCAAATCCAGACTCATTCGATGCTCAGATACATTTTTCTTCACACGGAGCTGTGTAATACGATCTCTGAGGAGTTTTTCATAATCTGCCTTCATCTCCATGCGCTCACCCCCGTTTGTACATATCATTTTAATCTTAAACAGGCGTGAGCATTGGTAATCATACTATCAATTTACAAGTTGAAATTGCTAATATTGGTGATATAATCATCAATATTAGCAAGTACTTCGTAATCTGACTACCAATACGGCAGGGGGCGTACACTATGGTCAATATAGGACATGGCTTTTTTGTTGAATGTCCGCGCACAATAGATGATCTGATGAAGCCGCATTTATTGGCACACGAGCAGGAATACCAAATCGTGAAAACAGTCGAAATAGGAAAGATAGACTATGAGAATTTCATCACGGACATGCTGGCTGATCGACAGTTTATTGAGGACAATATAGCGTTGTGCTCACGGGGCGAGGTCTGGCAATGTCTCCTAATCCGACAGCGCGGATGCAGCGACGGGATATTGGCCATGCCGGAGGGCGGCTGCTACGTTGGCTGGGCAGCATACTATGCAGATTAAAAAACGTACTTGCACATATGATAAAATTGTGATAAGATTTTGATAGAATGAAGGAGGGAGCGTTATGCTGAATATCAGACCGGTATCTGATCTCCGAAATAAGTATCCGGAAATTGAGGACATTGTTTTGAAAAGCGGAGAGCCTGTTTTCCTTACGAAGAATGGATATGGTTCTATGGTCGTCATGAGCCTGGAACAATACTCTGCATTAACAGATGGAATCGAGCTTGCATTGGATGAAGCAGACCGTGCAGCGG
>Ga0310691_10000659_pt1 | contig 61131 bp, 45 predicted proteins | sample 176DNAGHGlowgp2_FD_203887 | JGI IMG/M metagenome (GOLD analysis project Ga0310691, IMG submission 203887) | Sheep rumen microbial communities from Palmerston North, Manawatu-Wanganui, New Zealand - 1766 DNA GHGlow gp2 (v2) (version 2) | ecosystem: Host-associated > Mammals > Digestive system >... | reverse complement strand
ACTACCCCATCACCGTTCGCCTGAAGGACCGCACGCTCTATAAGGACAACCACTGGAACACCATCTGTCTGCCCTTCGACCTGACTCCGACACAGTTTAGTAAATCTCCCCTGAAAGGTTCTCAGGTAAAGAAGCTGGACGAACAATCAGGCTACTATCCCAATGGTGGCACCATAGGTGCTACGGTCTATACTAAGCCAACACTCTTCTTCAATTTTGTTACCGTTGAAACCAGTACAGAGACCTTAAAGGCCGGCAAGCCATACTTAGTGAAGTGGACTAGTGGCAGCGATCTGGTGGACAACACAACTAAGGGAAAGACGTCTGCCACTCATGATTTAGACTTCACCGGCGTGGAAATCACTTCAACGGCACCCACATTCTGGGAAGGCAATGGTGACTATCATGGTGCCATCCAGTTCGTAGGCACCTACTCGCCGACAGCCTTGACTGGCGGTGACAAGACCAAGATGGTGCTGGGTGCTGACGACAAACTCTACTATCCCTCTAAGAACATGAGTGTCAATTCCTGCCGCGGCTACTTCATCCTGCCGTCAGTAGCAGTAAACGCACAAGAGCTGGTGATGAGTTTCGACGACGACGAGATGACTACCACCATCCAAACGCTCAACGTTGATAAGGGCAGTAAGGACGACAATGCCGTCTACAACCTGAACGGTCAGCGCCTGAGCGCTCCCAAGAAGGGTCTGAACATCGTTAATGGTAAAAAAGTAATTATTAAATAAAACTATTTTGAACAATGAAAAAGACTTATTTAGTTCCCACTATGGTGGTGGTTCCCGTGCAGACGAACCAAATGCTCTGCGCAAGTCCCAGTGTTGTCACTAACGTTGAGTTTGACTATGGAGGAGAGACTCCTGTGGGATTCGGATCAGACGATATACGTTAATATATTAACCAATGTGTAAGATATGAAAAGGATATCTATAATGACACTCCTCGCCCTCTTTGCGGCCACCCTGACTCATCAGGGTGGCGCTTGGGCGCAGGACGACACCAAAAGCGATGACTGGGGCCAGGTGCCAACAGTGACAAGCAAGTGGACACACATCACTAAAAGCTCGGCTGCGGGCTTCGAACTGAGGGACGCTTACTACTATGTGACAGAGGACCTCACCTTCACCAACACCCTCAGTGGTGACGGCCAGGGCAGCGGTATGTTTGTACAGGCAGGCCGTACGGTGACCCTCTACATCCCCGCCGGCGTGACGCTCACCGTAAAGGGTGCTCATGCCAGCGGAACCACAGGTGCCGGTGCAGGCATCCTGCTGCCCGAAGGCTCAACACTTAACATCGTCGGTGCAGGCAAACTCGTTGCCAAGGGTGGCAATGCTGCCAACGGTGGCAATGGAGGCAGGGGAACCGATGCCAGTTATGTGGAAGATGACGATGACGATCCTGGTACATGGTTCTTAGGAGCCAAAATTACTTGTGGCGTTGGTGGCGACGGTGGCTATGGCGGCGGCGGTGCCGGTGCAGGCATCGGTACAGCTGGCGGTAATGGCGGTGCAAGCGTTAGCGCGCTCGCAGTTGGCGAAACAGCACCTCAATCTTATGAGGACTGGGATGGTGGTGACCTCGATGGAATAGCAGGAAAAAACGGCAATCCCGGTTTTTCGGCCGTAGCCACGGGTACGCTCAACATCGCGAATACCATCACAAGGGAAATTAGCGGTGGTGCCGCAGGTCAAGGAGGCAATCGCGGCGTTTATGGCAAATGCGTCTATACTGGTGGTGAAATTGTATTTGAGGGAGTTTCATTTGAAAACATTCCTCCTGTGCCTTTCCCTGTTCCCATTCCTGAATTTGGTCTCAAAGATTTCCAATCTATTTCTGGTGGTGCTGGCGGCGGTGGCGGTGCCGGCGGCGGCAGTGCCCATGCCATTGGTACCGGTGGTGCCGGTGGTGGCGGCGGTGCTTCTGGTGCCTGCGGTAGTGCTTGTGCTCAGACTGCTTGGTTTTATGACGACTACGGCTCTGTAGGTGCCGGTGGCGGTCAAGGCGGTATAGGTACTGAAAGCAATAATGGGACAGATGGATATTCATTCTTATTCAAAAGTAAAGATGAGAGTCCATTTAACGATCCAAACAACACCATCAAAGAGGGTGGCATCGGCGGTGCTGCTGGCACAGCCAGCATCGACATGGCTTCATCGGTTGGCGTAGCTGTCGCTCCTAAATATAAAGTCAGCTACTACACCGTAGGTGCTACTTTGTCGAAGAATGAAGAAGAATACGAGGTTGGCAACGATACCAAAATTACTTTGCCTACGATTACTTCAACTGATGGCAAGAACTATAAGTGGATACTGAGCATCTATGGCAATACACTGGGGGCAACGTCAAGCCATTGTGGCGGTCCTAATGGTTATGTCTATGAGCCAGGCGCAAAAGTAGACCTCAGCAACATCTATGGCGACATCGAGTTCTGCGCTGTCTATATCGGTTGTACGATTGACTGTGCCAGTACGACAGAACAGTGGTGGACTTTAGGTTGGGCAAGCTATGCCGCAGACAAATATGCTGTTGTCAACCTGAAGAACCGCAAGCTCTACAAGGATGGCTACTGGAACACACTGACGCTGCCGTTCAGCCTCTCTGCCGAAAAACTGGCTACCACCTGTCTGGCCGGTGCCGACATCCGTAAGTTCAAGAACGCATCTTGGGATGGCACCAACAAGGCGCTGAGCATCTACTTCAGTGACTCAAACGAAGGTAAGATTGATGCCGGTGTGCCCTACATCATCCGTTGGGGAACGCCCGAAACAGCCACTGGCGAGGTCATTGAGGACCCCTGCTTCACGAATGTTGAGGTGACGTTGACGGATCAAGGAGACCTGAATGATGACTTTGAGTACAACAATTACGAGACAGAAGATAACGGTGTTCGCTTCCAGGCAGTCTTAGGTCCGACTGATCTGCAGGGAAACGAAAATATGTTCGTGCTCGGTGCAAAGAACAAGATTTATAAGGTCAATAACCAGATGTGGGTCTTAGCTACTCGTGCTTACTTAGACTGCTATAGTAATAGCGATATCGCCATGGCTCAGGAGATCGTGATGGACTTCGGCGACGGTGAGCAGACCACAACGCGCATTGAGAATGTCAATGTGGAGAACAGCACGCGCGGCATCGACCTCGACGGCATCTTCGACCTGCAGGGTCGCCGCGTGGAGAATCCCACCAAGGGTCTCTACATCGTCAATGGTAAAAAGGTCGTGATTAAGTGAGTGAAGTGAGAACTCGTTCTCACTTCCGAACGTGAACGAGCTCGAACGAAGTTCACAGTCGTGATTAAGTAAGCGAAGAGCCGAGCTTGCTCAACAATAAAAATCGGACTGACTAAACATCAGTCCGATTTTTTGTTGTTCACTCCATTTTCCTTACATGGCAAGCAAAAACTTGGAAAGGCTCTCCATATCCTTAAATTCGTACATTTTGGCATTGCCTACGCCACGCTTGCGCTCCCGACTTCGACCTTCGCGCACTTTTGACATCATAGTAGCGACATCGTTATTCTGTCCCGTAAAAGTAAAGGTCTTATCCTTCAAGTCGTCAATGATGTTGCATACCTCATCGGCAAACGAGCGTGACATGAAGCCGATACCCTTAAAATCGAGCGTTACCTCGTTGGCATCATCGTTAATGCAGGCGCGCAGTTGCGAAGCTCTTGAGCGTGTATATAAGTCTGCACTGTAAATCTCTTGTAGCCTTATCGTTTGTTTCATATCTTTTATCTCCTTTATTCTAAATAGTCAATGTAATTAAAATCTTGGGGCAGTACCACTGGGATGCGCATGAGAACGACGGTGCCATGCCAACGGAAAATGTTCTTTAGGTCGATATAATCGTTAGCGCCATGCTCATAGCGGTGGAATGCTCCACCCGATAACATGAAGAACGCCCCCTTCATACCCACTACGAGCATTTCCTTCGAGGTGGATATGCCATAGCCACGGTTCTCGGCCTCAGGACGGTTCTTGGTAGAATACCCCTCATTGGCTAGTTTTAAAGCCTCGGTTTCATTACCATCGATTTCTTCCTGATAGAGTCCAGTACGTTCGAAACTCCCCGCTATAGTAATACCCGTATCAGCAATGCAGAGGTCTATCACCCCCTCACGCTCCAGATATTGCGAGAAGACATAACCATTAAGACTCTGCGAATGCTCGTAAATATTGTCGAGCAGTTCGCTTATTAGGTAGCTTAACGACGAGCTGCCACCTTGCCCGATGTTTGCCTGCTTCATGAGCACGGTCTTCATAATGGATCCGAATGTATCCTTATTCGAATCGGTCATGGCAAAACTGCAAAGGGGCAAGTATGTCTTGTCGGTGTACTTCTGCATCACAAACTCCACCTCCTCCCTCTTCTCCTGTCCAAAGTGTAGCATGCGATCGAAGCAAATGCTGTTAAGATATGATTGGATACGCAGTGACATGTTGATACATTCGATTATCTTGCCCGACGTGTTCTTGTAAATGGCGAGGGGAGCCAAGAAGAAAGGATGCAAGAAAGTAACATCTGCAAAATCCCATTGTACAACATCAGCAGTTTCAGTCTCAGCCATAACCTTAATCATATAGTTAAAACTGTAGCCAATGCGTACTTCCTCACTAACATTTGGAATCTTAACAATTACTTTTGCCATATTAATATCTTCTCGGTTGCAAATTTAAACATAATAATCCAAACAACCAAACCTTAAGAGTGCAAAAATCACTTTTTTCTTTATTTCTTTGTTTACGTGTCCGAAGTAAAATGTCTGATATATGCGCTGTAAATCAAGTTGTCCCACAATGGTAACAATAATTGTTACGACCCGTAACAATGGCTGTTACGGTGTGTAACACACTGTGATACCAGTGTGAAACGGCATGTAACGGAGTTGCGCGAAGCATGAAATTCTTCGCAGTTTTGGCCTGAGTGTAGGCTCAAAATGGCCGTTAGTGTAGGCTTTCAGGGAACAAAGGTGCGGTGGATGGTGCCGTCGAAGGTGTTCAGCGACAGGTGGATGGTGTCAGGAAGGGGCTGTGGCAGCAGGATGCTGACGTAACGGCGGTTGGTATAGTATTGCGGTATGCCGTTCTGGCCATGCAACAGCCAGCATCGCTTCATCGGTTGGCGTAGCTGTTGCTCCTAAATATAAAGTCAGCTACTACACCGTAGGTGCAACTTTATCAAAGAACGAAGAAGAATACGAGGTTGGCAACGGTAAACAGATTGCTTTGCCTACAATTACTTCAACCGATGGCAAGAACTACAAGTGGATACTGAGCATCTATGGCAATACACTGGGGGCAACGTCAAGCCATTGTGGCGGTCCTAATGGTTATGTCTATGAGCCAGGTACAGACGTAGACCTCAGCAACATCTATGGCGACATCGAGTTCTGCGCTATCTATATCGGCTGTACGATTGACTGTGCCAGTACGACAGAACAGTGGTGGAAAACGACTTGGGCCTATCTTGCCGGTGGCAAGTATGCTGTTGTCAACCTGAAGAACCGCAAGCTCTACAAGGACGGCTACTGGAACACGCTGACGCTGCCGTTCAGCCTCTCTGCCGAAAAACTGGCTACCACCTGTCTGGCCGGTGCCGACATCCGTAAGTTCGAGAACGCATCTTGGGATGGCACCAACAAGGCGCTGACCATCAACTTCAGTGACTCAAACAAAGGTAAGATTGATGCCGGTGTGCCCTACATCATCCGTTGGGGAACGCCCGAAACAGCCACTGGCGAGGTCATTGAGGACCCCTGCTTCACGAATGTAGAGGTGACGCTGACTGACCAAAGTGTTCTGGATGATGAAGATGTATACAACGTAGACTACGAGACAGAGAGTAATGGTGTTCGCTTCCAGGCAGTCTTAGGTCCGACTCAGCTGCAGGCAGACGACAATATGTTCGTGCTCGGTGCAAAGAACAAGATTTATAAGGTCAATGACCAGATGTGGGTCTTAGCTACTCGTGCTTACTTAGACTGCTATAGTAATAGCGATATCGCCATGGCTCAGGAGATTGTGATGGACTTCGGCGATGGTGAGCAGACCACAACGCGCATTGAGAATGTCAATGTGGAGAACAGCACGCGCGGCATCGACCTCGATGGCATCTTCGACCTACAGGGTCGCCGCGTGGAGAATCCCACCAAGGGTCTCTACATCGTCAATGGCCGCAAGGTCGTGATTAAGTGAGCGAAGTGAGAACTCGTTCTCACTTCCGAACGTGAACGAGCTCGAACGAAGTTCACAGTCGTGATTAAGTGAGCGAAGTGAGAACGAGTTCTCACTTCCGAACTTGAACTATAAATCCAATAACCACGGAGCGCTGGAACAGCCATGTTTCCATGCGCTCCGTGTTTTTTTTTGTTGCTCTGGCGTACATAATCCAAAAAAATTGTGTATCTTTGCATGCAGAGCGATTAAAATAGGAAGACGAATGTACGGAAAGAAGAAATGACAGCATTAGAATTCTACCAGTACGCGATACACTTTGCAGTGATGATGACCATCATGACAACGATGGCCCTGTATCTGCTTGTGTCGAAACGTAACGCCTTCGGCAGCGAAGTGGTCACCGACCAGCGGCTGCGCCGCAAGGCCGGGTGGATGATAATGATCTATGTACTGGTGTACTTAGCAAACATCCCGCTGACCTACTGGCTGCGCGACGACGTGATGCTGTTGGAGATGACGTCGGTAACACTGGACATGATGCTGTGTGTGCCCACGGTGATGCACCTGATGATTGGTCTGCTGCAAGACCGTCGACGGTGGGACAACCGTCTGTGGTGGCTCAGCGTGGCGGCCGTGATGCCGTTGGCGGGATGGCTGCTGACAGGGGACGCATGGTGGCGTTGGGTATCATACGGACTATACCTGACAGAGCTGGGCGTGTTCAGTGCGTGGTACATCATGGCAACGAAGACATACCGCCGCTTTCTGGCCGACAACTACGCAGACCTGGAGCACAAGGAGCTGGTGTGGAGCTGGCTGATTCTGACCTCGATGGCGCTGAGCATCGTCAACCAGATGCTGATGTGGATAGCGAGCGACATTAACGTCATCAAAAACTCCTCGTATGCGTTCCATATTGCCGACACGATATTCATCGGCATGATTGTCTGGTATATTGACCACCAGCAGGTGTTAGAGCCGTTAGTGGACAGTGAGAAAACGGACTACGACACGGACGATAACGGAACGGAAGACTGCGAGACAGTAAACGCTGACACGGAGAGGAACAGCACGCAAGGGGTCGGAGCCCCTCAAGCCTCAAAGGTAACGGTGTCAGCAAGTAAGAAGGCAATGGGTCCGTCAGCCCTTGCAGCGCGTAGGGACATCATCAACAACAAGACGGGTGCGCTACTAAAGACCCACTGTGAGGACACGCAGCTGTACCTGCAGCACGACCTGTCACTGAACACCGTGGCGCAGGCTTGCCACACCAACCGCACATACCTGAGTCTGTACTTCGCCTCGCAGGGCACGACATACTATATGTACATCAACCAGCTGCGCATAGCACACTTCCAGAAGCTATGCCGCGAGGCGCTGAAAGAGAAAAACACCCCCCCCAGATTGCAGCAGTTGTCGGTTGACAGCGGATTCCAAAGCTACAACACTTTCTCGCGGGCGTTCATGGCCATCAACGGCATGAGCATCAGCCAGTGGATGGAGCGGGTGCGTCTGGAGGTATAGAGGGGAAGCAGGGTTACTATTTTTTGCGGGGCTTGCGGATGGCCCATCCCTCCTCACTGAAGTCAGGAATCTCACCTTTTAGCTTCATTCCCTTGGGATTGAGGAACTGCATCCAGTCTTCTTTCTTGTGGGGGGTGGGGGTGGTGGGTCTTGTGGGTTTGGCGGGGGTGGTGGGTTTGGTGGATTTGGTGGGTCTTGTTGATTTGGGGCGGGTGCCCTCCGAGGCATCGTTGCAGCGCACCGTGCGGCCTTTATAGCGCTGTCCGTTGAGAGACCTCATTACGCGGTCAGCATCGGCGTCTGGCACCTCGAAGTAGGAGATGGTCTGCAGCAGGTCGATATGTCCTACCTCCACGTGTCCATGATGGTTGGCGGGTACTACCGTCTTATTGAGGAACTGCATCAGCTCGCCGGGATAGAAGCCGTCCTTCTTTCCTAAGTTGATGAAGAGCTTGCGGAAGCCGTCTGATGTCTGACGTCTGGCGTCTGATGTCTGACGTCTGGCGTTTGATGTATCATGTTTATGATTCGTCTTGCTGTCGCGATTCTTTCTGTCTTCTCCCTGGCGACGTTCGTCTTTCCTTGAAGTGACGGGCAGGATTTCCGGTGCGTTCTTATAATAGTCCAGGAACTTTCCGAACTCTAAGGATACTATTTTCTTGATGAGGTCGTCCTTGTCGATGTACTCGAAGTAGCGGCTGATGTCCTGCATGAAGGGAGCAATCTGCTCCTCGTCGACGTCAGCCTTGACAATCTGGTCCATGACCTTGTAGAGCTGTTTCTTGCAGATTTCCTCGGACGAGGGTATGGTGCCCTGCTCGAACTGCTTGCCTATCTCGCGCTCAATGTTGCGAATCTTGTGCTTCTCGCGCGAGTGTACAATACTCAGCGAGGTGCCCTTCTTGCCGGCACGGCCCGTGCGTCCGGAGCGGTGGGTGTAGTTCTCAATGTCGTCGGGCAGTCCGTAGTTGATGACGTGCGTCAGGTCGTCCACGTCCAGTCCGCGTGCTGCCACGTCGGTGGCAACCAGCAGCTGGACGGTATGCTGTCGGAACTTCTGCATGGTCAGGTCGCGCTGCTGCTGCGAGAGGTCGCCGTGGAGTGCCTCAGCGTTGTAGCCGTCGCGGATGAGCTTATCGGCCACCTCCTGTGTCTCTATCTTCGTTCGGCAGAAGATGATGGCAAAGATTCGGGGGTTGTAGTCCACGAGTCGCTTCAGTGCCAGGTACTTGTCACGGGCGTTCACCATGTAGTAGATGTGGTTCACATGCTCGGCACCCTCGTTGCGGCTGCCCACGACAATCTCCTTCGCATCGTGCAGATAGCCTTTAGCTATGCGCTCAATGTCGCGGCTCATGGTGGCGGAGAAGAGCAGCGTGTTGTGCTCTTCGGGGATTCCCTCCAGTATCTGGTCTATGCTTTCAGAGAATCCCATGTTCAGCATCTCGTCGGCCTCGTCGAGCACCACGTTGTAGACATCGTCAAGCTGTGCCACGCCGCGCTTCATCAGGTCGATAAGTCGTCCGGGTGTGGCCACGATAATCTGCACGCCTTTGCGCAGGGCACGAATCTGTTGCTCAATGGAGGCTCCGCCATAGACGGCCTCGATGTGTATGCCCTCTAAATATTTTGCAAAGTCGCGCATGTCGTCCGTAATCTGCAGGCACAGTTCACGCGTGGGTGCGAGGATGAGCGCCTGTGGCAGTCCGCGTCCTATTTCGCCCATGATGGGGCGTGGCTTGTCGACAATGCGCTGCAACACGGGTATGCCGAATGCCGCCGTCTTTCCCGTTCCGGTCTGTGCCAGGGCGATGACGTCGTTACGATTACCTAACAAGTAAGGTATTACTTCCTCCTGTACGGGCATGGGCTGTACGAAGCCCATCTCCTCGATGGCGCGGCGAATCCCTTCGCTGACACCAAGTTCTTCAAATGTCTTCAAAATCAATTCGTTCTGTTATTCGGATGCAAAGGTACAAAGAAAAAAAGAAAGAAGGAATAAAAAAGAATAATTAAGAAATAAAAAATTAAAAATAAAGGCTGGATGCGGTATGAGGACAGGCCTTCTTTCACTGTGACAGAGGCTTCGTCAGGAAAAAGCTGTTACAACTTTTCAAAAAGCTGTGACAACTTTCAGAAAAGTTGTAAGAACTTTCAGAAAAGTTGTTACAACTATTCTGCAACAGGGCTTCGGTTGTGCGGCAACGGAGCGTCTATAACAATGAGATGAAATAAAGTCAGGCTCTACATCATCACTGATGCAGAGCCTGACGAGGTTATTGACAAGAGTGGGTTTACTACTGAGCCAGGGGGTCGAAGGTGCCGGGAGCCCCACCGTTGTTATAATCCTCCCAACCAATGGTCTGTGGCAGACGCTTGTTATGGTCCTGTACGCCACTGCTGAATCCGAGCAGGTAGTACTTCGGACGGAAGGAGATATAGTACGGGTTGTGCTGCGAGTCACGACCGTCGCCCATCTTATACTGTGTCACGAGGTTGGTGTTGTACCATGCCTTCAGTGTGGCCAGCTGGTCGGCAGCGTCGGCCTTGCTGAAGTTTACACCTGCGGGACGCTCTACGCCAGCCTTCACAAGAGGGTCGCCGTCCCACTGAGTGGTACCTACGCCGAACTGGTTGGCCGTTCGGAACTCAACGTTCTCACGGCGCTGGCCGTTCCACTGCTTGAAGCCCAGCCATGTGCAGGTGTTACCACCCCACCCTGTGAGCTGCCAGGAAGAAGGAGCCCCGGCAGGCTGCTGTGTGCCACCGTCGAAGAGCATCCAGCGGCGCATGTCGTCGAATCGCTTACCCTCGTAGGCAAGCTCTATCTGACGCTCATAGAGGATGGCGCTCATGCAGGCTGCCTGGTCGCCAGAGAGGTTGCCCTGCAGTCCGTAGTTGTTTTCAGCGGTATATCCTGCACGTGCACGGATTCTCTGCAGATAGGTCACAGCCTCGTCCGGATGACCTGCTCCGCAGGCAGCTTCAGCGAGGTTCAGCAGCACCTCGGCATAACGAATCTCAATGAGCGGGGCAGCCGAATAGAACGGAGCAGCACCCTTTGTGTCGGCACCGACGTAGTTGTAGAGCGGTGACGTGTTCACGTCGAGGTCGTCACTCTTCTTACGTACATAGACACCCTGCTTGGAACCCAGCAGGTTGTCAGCACCGTAGGAGTTTCCGCTCTCGGGGTTGCCCTGGTCGTTCAGGTCGACATACCAGACATAGTTCCACACCACATAGTCCTTACCGCCATTGTATGACGGGTTGTGAGCGTCGCGGACGGTGGCGTCGCCGTTATATGCCCAGCGGAAGCCGGGGAAGGCAAAGGTGCGATAGAAGCGCGGGTCGCGGTTCATATAGGGTGCCGACTCGTCGTAGGTGTACTGGCTGCGCTCCAGCTTCGAGTAGGTGTCCTTATAGGTACGTGCACCAACGCTGCTGAGGTCAGACAGGCTGCTTAGGTCAGGAATACGGCCGTCGGCCATGGGGAACAGTTCGACGAGGGCCAGACCGGCGCGCTTGCCGCCGCCGCCGGTGTTCGCCGGACGTACGTCACGCTCCCAGCGGTTATTCTTCTGGTTGTCCAGACCGTCACCCGTCACGTTGTTATAGAGTGCCACGAAAACAGCCTCGGGGTTGATGCCCTGGGTGAGGAATTGTCCAGCAAAGTCAGAACCGTTGATGTTGTTGCCAGTCTGGTAGAGTCCGTAGCCACAGCGATTGATGCTGTCCAGCTCCTGCTTCATCAGCCGGTAGGCGTTCTGCCAGCGGCTTTCGTCGTTCGTGCGGTTGAACAGGGGGCTTGCCCACAGCAGCAGCACGCGTCCCTTCAGTGCCAGAGCGGTACCGGTGGTCACTCTGCCATAGTCGTTTCCAGACCATCCGCCCTGCATGGTCTTCGGTGCCAGCAGGCGTGCAGCCTCGTCGAGGTCGGCAAGGATGAAGTCGACGGTAGCCTTCGTGGTGGAACGCTCGGTGTAGTTCTCCTCGACAGGGTCCTGCACCTCGGTGACGATGGGCACGCCACCGTACCACTTCACCAGGTTATAGTAGCACCAGGCACGCATAAAGTAGGCCTGTCCCAGCATTTCGTTCTTCTGTTCGTCAGTCAGCGAACTGCCTGTGACGCCGGCAATGAAGTCGTTGATGTTACGGATGCGGCCGTAGGTAGATGTCTGGATGTTGTTGTGAGCACCCATGAAGTAGTCGGGCACGGAATTGGCGGTGGCCATTGATGTAAGTTCGATTTCGGGGTTGACGAAAGCGCTGAAGCCCGTGTACTCCTCGGTAGAGGAGCCGGCAATGTCGGCATTACCTATCGAGACAGACAGATAGTTTGTCGTGGTGGTCAGGTCGCCCACCTGTGGCAGGCACCATGAATAAAGGTCGTTAAGACGTGCGTTGGCTCCCTCAATGTAGTTGTACACGTCGGCCGTCACGTTGTCGTAGTTCTTCTTGTCCTCCAGGAACTGGTCGCTACATGCTGAGAAAGTCAGCACTGACATGAGGCCCAAACCGAATAGTTTATATTTTCTTGTAATCATAATTTCTAATTTCTAATTATTAATTACCCATTTAGAACGACAGATTGAGTCCGATATCCCACTTGCGCAGCGTAGGATAAGCACCGTAGGTACCGGCCATGGGGCTGGTGAACTTGTCGGGATACGGATTGTAGAAGTTAATCAGGTTCTGACCGGTGACGTTGATACGTACGTTCTTGATACCTACGCTTTTGAACCAGTCCTTAGGCAGGGTGTAGGCCAGCGTGACACGGCTCAGGCGGACGCTGGCAGCACTGATGCGCCAGAAGCTTGAAGCCACGGCGTTGACGCTCTGCCAAGCGAGGTTAGGATAGTAGGCCTCGCGGTTCTGCTTGACCACCAGATTGCCACTGCCGTCGTAGACATCCTGATAAGCATACATGTTGTCGGGACTCCAGAACGAAGGCATGTTATAATACTCGATGTTTGATGTCGAGGGTACCTGGATAGCTGCCGACGGCAGTGTGGTGTATCCGCCCCAGCTGGCACCGAACTGAGCAGTGAGGGCCAGGCCCTTCCAGTCAGCGTGCAGGTTGACGGTGAAGCCGTAGGGGTTCGAGCGGTTCGACAGAGCCACCTGGTCGTTGTCACGGTCCACTACTCCGTCGGGGCCTTCATACTCGCCCGTTTCCTGGTTGTAAGCGCCACGCACGTCCTTATAGATGAGCATACCAGGGCGCACCTTGTCCTTGGTGAGACCCATATAGGAGGTGATGTTATACTTGGCAAAGTACTCCTCGATGTCCTGGAACGAGCGGAACATGCCGATGCACTGCATACCCCATGTACCGATGTCTGTGCGGCTGCCCTTGGTAATCTGGCGGTAGATGTACTGTGTGGCGAAGTCCATCATCAACACCTCGTTGTCATGATAGCCGGTGTTCAGTCCTACACGATATTTGAAGTCCTTTCCAATCTTGTCACGCCAGGTGATGCCGAGTTCCCAACCCCAGCTGTTCATCTCGCCGAGGTTCGTTGATGCGGACTGTGTACCGATGGTGGTAGGAATTTCCTGTGCCAGGTTCAGCAGCATCTCGCGGTTTCTCTCTTTGTACCAGTCGAAGTTGACGGCCAGCCGCTTGTTCAGCACCTGGAAGTCCAGACCGATGTTGGTCTTGTACGACTTGTCCCAGTGAACGTCCTCGTTGACTGCCGAGTTGTTCTTGTTGAAGGTGATACGGTTACCCGAGTCGTTGCCAGCGCCCACACCGAACACGGCACCGCGGTTAGCATCCTGGGCATAAATCTGCATCCACTGCCATGCAGCGAGGTTGTCACGACCGGTGAGACCCCAGCTGGCACGAATCTTCAGGAAGTCAACGAACTTCAGTGCCTGGATGTTCTGCCACCACGGCTCTTCGCTGACCACCCAACCAGCAGAGATTGCGGGGAACGTTCCCCAGTAGTTCTTCGGTGCAAACTTGGTGGAAGCATCCGAACGGAGCAGGAACTCAAAGAGGTAACGGTCGGCGTATGCGTAGTTGATACGTCCGATGTACGACAGCGTACCACTCTCTGAACGAGTGAACTGGGTAGTCATCTCACCGTCGGCCGAGTTGTACTGAAGGGTGGTAAAGGGATAGGGATTCTCACGCTGACCCACCAGATATTCGCTCTCAGCCTCCGACTTCTCTATGGAGAACAGGGCATTGATGCTGTGTTGTCCGAACTCGCGTCCGTACTGTGCGGTGAAGTTCATCTGGTAGTTATCGGTACGGGTCATCGTACGATACAGCATGTTACCGTTGTTGGTGTTGATGGCATTGAAGTTGCCGGCAAAGTCCAGATAGTCATACGAAGCATCGTCGCCACTGGTGGGCGTGTACATGTGCTGACCGGAACCGTAGCGGCGGTTCATTGAGTAGAGCGTGAAGCTTGAACCATACTGGTTGGTCTTGTCGTTATTGATGCTCTTCGAGTACGAGAACTTCAGCTTCAGTCCCTTCAGGACCTTGCTCCATCCGAAGTCGTAGGACAGACTGGCGTTGATGCTGGAGTTGTTGGTCATCTGGCGGCTGAAGTCACCATTGTTCTGCAACACGGAGAAGTTGTAGAGCTGGTTCTGGTTCTTCTGGGTTCCGCTGACACCGAAGGCGGGGATGGGGTTGCCGTCCACTTCCTCGGGGATGTAGCGCGGACGGGTGAGCAGCAGGTTGTAGTCCTTCTCGTTGCCCGAACCACCGACCTTCACTAACGGGGTGTTCTTCTTGCCATAGTCACCGCTGACGGTCAGGTTAGCCGTCAGGTAGTCGCTGATTTTCACGTCCACACCGGCACGATAGTTCCAACGGTCGTAATCGAGCTTGCCCAGGTTACCGTCCTGCTTGAAGTAGGTCACACCGGCAAAGTAGCTCACCTTGTCCGTAGCGCCGCTGACGTTCACGGCGTGACGCGTGGTGTAGCCGGCACTCCAGTACTTGTCTAACAGGTCGTAGTTCAATGCCCTCATAGCCTCCAACTCATCCTTCTGGAACAGGGCGGTGGTGTGGTTCAGGCTGGTCACCGTGGGATCGGCGGCAGCAATGGCGTTGTACAGACGTCCGTAGTCATAAGAGTTAAGCAGCGAGGGACGTGCCACCTCATTAGTAATACCTATCGAGCCACTATAGCTGATGCTCGGAGCACCCATCTTACCCTTCTTCGTGGTAACGAGGATGACACCATTGGCAGCACGGGCACCGTAGACGGCAGCCGATGCGTCCTTCAGCACGGAGATGCTCTCCACCTCTGAGGGGTCCAGGTTATTGAAAGCCTCGGCACCCAGGTTCTGGGTTGAGTTACCAACCTTCACATCGTTAGGATAGATGTATCCGTCGATGACGAACAGAGGCTGCTGGGCCGTAGAACCAATCTCGCCCATGGAGCCAACGTCACGGATACTCAGACGGGCATTCTCACCGGGACGGGAGTCACCACCGCTCACTGACAGACCGTTCACAAGTCCGCTCAGCGTGCTGGCCAGTCCACCGTTAGCCAGGTCCTGAATGTCGTCCACCTCGACGGTCGATACCGAACCGGTCAGGTGAGCCTTCTTCTGTGTGCCGTAACCCACGACCACCACTTCCTCCAGGGTCTGCTTGTCTTCCTGCAGGCTGACGGTACCGCCGGGCTTTACGGTCAGGGGCATATAGCCGATATAGGTAATGGTCACCTTCGCATTGGCAGGGACACTGATGGTGTAGTTACCTTCCAAGTCGGTAACGGTGGCATTCTTGGTACCCTCCTGAGTTACCGTAGCACCGATGACGGGTTCGCCCAGCTCGTCGAGCACGGTACCAGTCACCTTCTGGTTCTGAGCCCAAGCCGCTGCCGAGAATATCAGCATCAGGCTGAGGCATAAGGTTTTCATATATCTTTTCATAGTCTTTACCTTGTTTACTTGTTAACCATGTTAATCATTAAACCAGCGCTGGTCACCAGTCTTTAGCGAAACCTGCTGAGCGCCTGTCGGAGTGAAGTCACCATTGGCAGGGTCAACGAAGGCCGGGTCAGTCTGCAGGGCTGTATGGCTGTTGTCATATTCCATCTTAGCACCCTCCACACTGTCGGGAGCACCCTCCAGCTCGAAGGTAGCCACCCCGTCCACGTATGTACAGTAGGTGTTGTTCAGGAACTCGATGCTGGCTTCTTCATTTTGTCGCCCGATGATACGGCGTGGTACCTGCTTGTTGCCGCAGTCCACGAAGATGTTGTTCTTTATCTGGTAGTTTGAAGTCTTCCGTCCGTCGAAGCCGCCGTGGTTACACATCTGTCCGCTTGATGCTATCTTGTACATCGTGCAGTTGTATAAGTTAATGGAGTTTGAGGTATAGCCTGCACGGTCGCAACGACCGGAGTTGTTGTAGCGGATGAAGTATTTCTGATCGCTCTCACCGGTGTTCCAAACAGTGCAGTTGGTCATCGTCAGGTCGTTGATAAAGCCACCGCCGTCGTAGACGTAGATGACAGAACCATTCGACATCTTCTCCGACTCTAAGTGCAGCAGGGTGTTGTCCATCATGAAGGTCTTCAGACAGTATTTCACCTTGTTGTCATAGAGCAGCATACCCTTCACACCATAGATATGGCAGTTCTGGATGGTCGTAGGCTCCGTGATCTGGTTGTGATTGTTGTTGTCGGCATCCAGGATTTCTGCCGGCGGGTTGGCACTGAAGGCCAGCACGGGCTTCGACGATGCGGTGCAGTTCAGATTCAGATACTTCAGCGTCAGGCCGCCACAATACTCTATGCTACCTTTCTCTTCATAGACGACGGTGGCATAGTCGGTCTTGCTGGTGGTGCGCAGCACTACGTTGTGTGTCTGGAAGTCCAGCACGTCTGACAGCACGTATGAGCCTCCTGGCTCCAAATCGTAGTAGACGGCATCCTCGCTGTCTGGCACGGGGTTCTCGGCAAAGTACTTCACCAGGTCCGTACCATTGGGAATGGTAGCATAGGCGGCGGTGAAGGTAGAGAAGAGCTTCGTCGTCGACTCGGAGGCTGCATTGTTATGTTTCTTGTCATTGGCCAGCGTCAGGATGGTCAGCTGGTAGTTGACATCCTCCTCGCGACTGCCCGTTACGGAACATCCGTCAACGATGGAGTCGTTGATAATGGGCTCAGCGGGGTTGCTCAAGTCAATCAGGTTGACCAGATAGCCACCGGCACCCACCACTACGGGCCACGTGATGGTCTGCGACTTGCCGTCAGCACTGGGCGTGATGGTGATGTCGTCAGCACTGGGCGATGCCAGCTGCGTGTTCGTCACTCCAGCGTCGAACGATTCGTCGTCGTAACCATCCTTGGCGCACGAGGCAAGCATCAGGGCGCTTGCTCCTGTGAGGGCAAGCACGCACATCTTACTGTACGTAAAGAAATGATCCTTTTTCATAAAATCCTTCATTTAGTAGTTTAACTTATATTCACTTTTAGTCTTTGTCAGGCTTAAGCAATGGTTTTCGCAGTATCTTTTATCACTTTTCGTTTTGAAAAATCTCTTTCAGGTAAGCCACGTTCGTGCCGAAGTTGCCACGCACGTTGCGCACATCCTTCGCATTGCGCGAGCGTTCTACCACCAGCCAGCCGTGCCAACCCATTTCGTCGAGCGTCTGCTTGACCTTCCTCATGTCAATGCGCGGGTCTTTGTCGAGTGTCACACTGTCCGTCAGCGAGGCATGTATCTGGGCCACATTAGCTACCCCTAACTCTCGCAACTCCTGACAGACGTCGCGTCGCTGGTCGACGGCATCCTGCAGGTTGTAGTATATCTTAATGCCCTTCGAGTTGATCTCATTTAATAATATAAGGTTCGCGCGTGCGTCCAACTGTGTGCGGATGGCAATCACCTTACCCGCCTTGACGGCCATCTGACCAGCCTCGTGCAGCCGGCTCACCATTTCCTGATGCTCCGGACCCGCCTGTTTCCACTCATATCCACTGCCGCCGAGGGGCAGGAAGGCCACGCGGGCACCCATGGCGTCCATCGTCTTCAGGCAGTCATCTATCAGGTCTAGGTAGTTGTTGCGCTTCAGGAGGTTCTGCGCAAAGAATCCCGACATGGCCACCGACGGCACCGCAATGCCCAGTGAGTCGGCCCTGTGGCGGAACACCTGCTGCTGCTCAGGGTCTCGCAGCTTGTTCTCAAAGAGTACCCGCTGTCCCAGCGGCCCCATATCCACCTCTACGCCGTCGGCCCCGATGTCCTTAGCCAGCTGAAACACACCCAGCTTCTGGCGCTTCAGCATCATCCAGTCGCATGCCGCCACACGGTATTGCTGCTGGCAGCACGCCTGCTGACAGCACGCTTTCATGGTCTCACGGCACGTCACATCCTGCTGGGCGAAAGCCTCAAGGGGCAATGCGGCCAGTGCAGTGAAAACCCCGACGGTGAGGGTTTTTTTTAACATTGAATTGTCCATTAGTAGCTACAAACTATATAGTTTTACATCCTTTAAGACGATTTAGCATACATATTGTCATCATTTTCAGCTCTGAAAACAAGTAGAAGATGATACTAATGGGATATGAATGATTCAAGAGAACACATCAAAAAAATCCTTCCAGCCGTGCATCGCTGAAAGGACTTATATTCTATTTTGTCAGTACCGTCTTACAGTCCGAGCTTCTTCTTCACCTCGGCAGTGACATCGGTCGACAGCGTTGTGCTGATATAGGGGATGCCACCCGTCAGGTCCATGATGTAGACGTAGTTGCCAGCCTGCCCCACCTGCTTGATGGCGTCGAGTACCTTGGTGGTGATGGCCTGCATCTTCTCCGACTGTTCCTTGGCCAGCGCCTGCTGGTTGTCCTGATAGCTCTGCTGGATTTTCTGGTACATCTCCTGCAGCTCCTTCTCACGACGTTCCTTGATGTTGGCGGGCAGGGTGGCCTGCTCCTTCTCGTACGCCTCCGACTTCTTCTGCAGTTCATCCTGCATGGCCTTCAGGTCAGCCTCATACTGCTTGGTGAGTGCCTCGATGTCAGTACGTGCCTTTGTGAACTCAGGCATAGCCTGAATAATCTCCTGAGAGTTGACGTGTCCAAACTTCTGTGCAAATGCGGCCATAGGAGCGCACATGAGCAACATTAAAAATAGTTTCTTCATTTTCTTTTTTCGTTTTAAATGTTATTTGATTGATAATTATTGCAACGGACAACAGCGGAATCACACGAACAGTCCGAAAAGTCCGCTGACGTCCGCTGCTGTATATAATGATTAATTCGAATACCCCAGTTTGCCCAGCACCTCGTTAGAGATGTCAATCTTGGGCGAGCCGAAGATGATGCCTGCATCGCTGGCACGGTCGAGAACCAGCTGATAGCCACGCAGGTCGGCCACCTCCTTGACGGCGTTATAAACTTCCTCCTGTATGGGATTCATCAGTGCTGTGCGCTTCTTGAAGAGTTCTCCCTGCGGTCCGAAGTACTTCTTCTTCAGTTCGGCGGCCTCCTTTTCCTTCTCCATGATGGCATCCTGACGTGCCTTCTTCTGTTCCTGTGAGAGGAATACTACCTCATTCTGGTAGTTCTTGTACAGCGTCTGGGCCTCGACCTGTATGGCATCCACCTCGGCCTGCCATTTCTTCGACACCTGCGAGAGCTGTTCGTTGGCACGCTCGTAGGCAGGAATATTCTTAAAGATGTAGTCCATGTCCACGAGTGCAAACTTCTGTGCAGTGGCCTCTGAAATGAAGAACGAAGAATGAAGAACGAAGAAAGCTGCGCACAAAAGCAGACGCTTCATATTCTTATTCATAACGTTTCTTTTACTCCTTGTCATATTCTTTTCTTTACTTATTAATTATTATACTGTCGCTTTCATTCTTCGTTTATATCAGAACTCCTGTCCCAGAATGAAGTGGAACTGGCTGCCACCCTTTGACGTAGCCGTAGTATAGGGCTTGTCGAAACCGTATGCCCAGTCGATACCCATCAGTCCCACCATAGGCAGGAAGATGCGCACACCCACACCTGCCGAGCGCTTGATGTCGAAGGGGTTGAAGTTCTTCGTGCTAGTCCATGCGTTACCGCCCTCCAGGAATCCCAGTCCGTAGATGGTGGTGTTGCCTAACATAAACGGATAGCGCAGTTCCAGGGTAAAGCGGTCATACGCATAACCCTCGGCACGATAAGGAGTCAGCGAACCGTTCTCGTAACCACGTAGTCCGATGGTCTCTTCGGCATAGCTGGTTGAGTAGCCACTCATGCCGTCACCACCCATATAGAACGTTTCGAACGGTGACTTCTTATACTTATTATAGGAGCCCAGCAGTCCAAACTCTACGCGCGTCATGAGCACGAAGCACTTCTGTCCGTTGGTCAGTGCCGTGTAGGTCTTTGACTTGAACTTCCACTTGTGGTACTCAATCCACCGGTACTTGTCCTGCAGTTCGTCGTTGTAGCGGTCCACGTCCGTGTTGTACGTCTCCGGTGTTGCCAGGTGCTCATAGTCTTTTTTGTCTAAGGCTGACCAAGGTGGTGTCAGCGTGACCGAAGCCATGAACTCCGAACCACGGCGCGGGAACAGCTGATTGTCCGTTGAGGTACGGGCCAGCGTGATGCCTAGATTGATATTATTGCAGTTACCGTTAGATATCAGGAAGTAGTTCCAGTCCTGCAGCATATAGCGTGTGTAGGCCAGCGATACCGACAGCTGGAAGTAGTCGTCAGGCCAGCGCAGGCGCTTACCCCACCCGATGCTTGCACCAAACAGCTTGATGTACTTGTCGTCGTCATACAGCGAGGTGAAGTCGTAGTAGCTGCTGTTATACGATCCGTAGCCTCCACCATAATAGTAGTTGTTAAACCAGTTAGAACCACGGTACGTGCTTGATATATCGCTCTGCTTTGAGTAGAACGCACTGATGCTTAACGAATTCGGTCGCTTGCCTCCGAACCATCCCGTGCTGTATCCTGCCGAGACAGAACTGTAGTAGCTACCGTTGGTCTGTAGCGACGCAGACAGCTGCTCACCGTCGCCGATGGGCATGAAGCCGCGCTTCATCTTGTTCTTGCCAAACAGGTTACGCATCGAGAAGTTGTTCAGCTTGATGCCCACACGTCCTATCACACCGGTCTGTCCCCAACCCAAAGAGAACTCTAACTGGTCGTTCGACTTCTGCTCCAGTTCCCAGTTGATGTCTACCGTTCCGTCCTCATAGTTAGGCTTGATGTCGGGGTTTACCTTCTCAGGGTCAAAGTGTCCGATGGATGCCAGCTCACGAGCCGAGCGCTGGATGGCATCCTTTGAGAACAGGTCGCCCGGTTTGGTACGCAGCTCACGGCGCACCACTTCCTCATACAGGCGGTCGTTACCGAAGATGCGCACATGGCTGATGTGTGCCTGCTGTCCCTCACGGATACGCATCTCCAGGTCAATGGAGTCGCCCACGATGTTCACTTCAGTGGGGTCCAGCTGGTAGAACAGATAACCGTTGTTCCAGTAGTAGTTACCCACAGCGTCCTCGTCCTCCGAGAGGCGCTTCTGCATCAGCTTCTGGTTGTAGATGTCACCCTTCTGCATGCCTAAGACACGGTCCAGGTAGTCGCTTGTCACCACCGTGTTACCTACCCACGTGATGTTGCGGATATAGTAGCGCTGACCCTCGTCCACCTTCACGAAGACGTTAACATGCTTCTCGTCAACTGTCCATACGGAGTCCTCCAGAATGGTGGCGTCACGATATCCCAGCTCGTTATACTTGTCTATCAGTGCCTTCTTGGCCTCGTCGTAGCGCTCGGGTGTGAACTTCTTGGCCTTAAAGATGTTTCTGAACTTGCCGGCCTCATTGATTTTACCGAAAGCACCCTTGCGGAACATGGAACCCTTGATCTTGCCGGCCGACAACTGGTTGTTGCCCTCGAAGATGATCTGGCGCACCTTCATCTTCTCCTTCTTGTCAATGATCACGTCCAGGATGACTTCGTTCTTTCCCGTCACGTCGTCCCGCTGGCTGATCTGTATGTCCGCATTCTTGTAGCCCTTGTCGTCGAAGTACTTCTTGGCCAGAATCTTGGCACGGTCAATCATGTTCGGTGTAATCTGCGAGCCTTTGATGATGCCCAGCTTCGACTCCATGTCTTCGCGCTCCGACTTCTTCAGTCCGTAGTAGTTGATGCTGCTCACTCGGGGGCGCGTTGCCAGATGGATGGTCAGATATACCTTGGAACCCACAAGGGAGTCGGCAGTGATGGAGGCTTTCGAGAACAGTCCGTGTTTCCAGTAGCGCTTAACGGCATCGGTAATCTCCGTTCCCGGAACACTGACCTGCTGGCCCACAGACAGTCCCGACAGTCCGATGAGCACATAGTCCTCGTAGCCCTCGACACCCTTGACGCTAATGCCGCCAATCTCGCACTGCCGTGGTGTACCAGCATACGAGATGTCGGGGTTGACTATGACGTCCTGTGCCTGGGCGGAAATGAAGAATGAAGAATGAAGAATGAAGAATGCGGCGCATAACAGCATTCTGTACTTTCTTCTTATTCCACACTTCCCTTTCCCGCCTAACATGCTGGCGGTAGCAAATACTTCATTCTTCATTCTTCATTCTTCATTTTGTCTTCTTCCACCTGTGCCTCCGTCTTTCCGAAACGACGCTGGCGTTTCTGGAAGCTCTCGATGGCCTTATGCAGGGCTGCCTCGTCGAAGTCGGGCCAGTAGGTGTCGCAGAAGTACAGCTCGGAGTATGCTATCTGCCACAGCAGGTAGTTCGAGATGCGCAGTTCGCCACCCGTACGTATCAGCAAGTCGGGGTCAGGCATGAAGTTGGTACACAAGTGTTGGTTGATGGTTTCCTCGGTCACTTCCTGCACACCCTCGGCCACAATGCTGCGCACGGCCTCGGTGATTTCCCACCGGCTGCTGTAACTCATGGCCACCACCATCGTCATGCCGTCATTGTCCTTGGTGAGGTTTTCCATGTAGTGTATCTTCTGCTGGACACTCTCGGGCAGTCGCTTCAGGTCGCCAATCATCTGGAACTTGACGTTGTTGTCCGTAAACAGTTCCATCTCGATGAAACTGAGCACCAGTCCCATCAGCGCTTCAATCTCGTAGGCAGGACGGTTCCAGTTCTCTGTTGAGAAGGTGTACAGCGTCAGGTACTTCACACCCAGTCGGGCACACTCGGCTGTAATCTTCTTCACCGTGTCCAAACCGGCCTTGTGACCGTAAGGACGGTCCAGTCCGCGCTCGGTAGCCCAGCGCCCGTTACCATCCATGATGATAGCAATGTGCCGGGGAATGTTCACACCCTCTGAAACCGGGGATAATGTGTCGGACAGTCCATCCTGCTTTTTGTTGATATCTTCCATATACGTATAATTATTCTACCTTGTTCCGAGCCCCGTAGCACTAAAGGTCATTATGACACGTCTTGCACTTTGCCCACAGGTCGTATGACAGTGACACGCGCAGGTGGCTGTAGCAGTCTGTGTTCTTGAACAGTCCACTGCGCTTGATGCTGTAGGGGTCTTCCACACCGTCCAGCACGTCGAGGCTGCTGAAGTGCATGGTCCATTCAAGTGCCAGATTCAGCCGGTCGGCCACCTTGTACTTCACGCCAGCACCCACGGGAACGTTGAAGCCTACTTTCGTCTTCTCGGGTTTGGCAATGGTGGCTCCCACGCCCAGACAGATGTATGGCGTCAGCCGTTGTGCGCCCCTGTACTCCATTCCTGTTCCGTAAGGCCAAAAGTTATATTCAAAGCGAAGACCCACATCCACCAGCGTTGTCTTGAACTGGTAGTCCTGATAGTCAGGATAGTAGGTCTTGTCGTTCTTTGACGACCCTTTCAGCTGTCCGTAGCTGACGTTCAGTGCAAGGGCCTTACGGGGGTCGAAACGGTATTTTGCCATCAACGTACCCATGGGCTGCACTTCTTTGAACAGCCCAGTGTTGAAATCGCCCAGATAGGTCAGCGCCCCCACTCCACCACCGACCTCCAGCCGGTATTCGGGTTCTGTCTGTGCCTGTGCCGGACATGTAAGCATCCTGCAAGGAACAAAGAGCAGTGCCGTCATCCACAGCATGCCCTTCGCCACGAGTCCTGTCGTCTGCCTTCTGCTTGTCATCATCAGCACAACTACACGCTTAGTCCTTTATCTCCCAACCCAGACGGTTGACACGCCCGCGCCACACCTGGCCAGAGCCCTCGCACACCATCCACAGGTATCCGTCAGCATCCGCCGACAGCGTTACCTTCGTGGCACTGTAGTCGAAACCTTCGGGCAACTGATAGTATTTGTTATACTTCCACGTGATTCCGTTATCACGACTCTGGTAGAACTGCTTCCAAGCCGACTGCGTGGCACCGCCGATGCCCGCACCGCCAATGGCGATGATGGAGCCATCATAGTAGACTGTGCTGACGTTCTGCATCCTGGGCAGCGTCATCTGGCTCTCGTCGTTCTGCTCCATATACGTCCAGCGGCTCTCTGCCGGACGGTTCTTATCCACAATCTTACGCCACACCCTGCAGGTCTTCTCCTGCGGATACTGCTCAACGGAACGGCTTCCCACCAGCACCACTTGCTCGGTATTGGCAGCATAGTCGACAGGATAGCTAACTAATGAAAAGTCCTGAGCAGGCAGTAGCGAGGTGTCATCGTCCAGCAAGTCCTCTTCCCACTGGGTAGCACCTGCCCGCCACACCATCAGACGACCGTCGTCCGAAAGGCCATAGGCCTCTGTACTGCTATATCCTATCAGGGTCTTGATGCCGTCCATCGTCACGCTGACAGAGGGCGTAACACTGGAGGAATGGCTGTCCATGCGGTTCCACGACAGCACGTCGGCCTCCTGTTGATGAGCGTTCACCCTCACCTCATATTCCGTCGACCCCACGCCGTCGCCGGCTATCACCAGCATCTTTCGGGGCTTTGTAAAGTCAATGCTGTCACCGTCAGTATAGTAGCGCAATGTGTCGCTGTCAATGTCTTCAAACAACACCATACTATTAGTGGACACGCCAATGGTACACACCACCTTGCTCACGTCGGTTGATAGAGGCAGTGAGTCGGTGTTGAATATCTTGCGGCTCACCTGGTCAATATGGAATGAATAGTTACTGCCCGTAACCGTCTTCTTGTAGATGGAGTCGGCACCCGTCGACGACGTGGTGTGCAGATAACGGTTCAACGTGCCCAGCGTAAAACTGCTCACGGCAGCATCCGTGTAAACGGTCGTCTCACTGTCCTTGTCTTTCAGGCAGGAAACCATCACACACGCCAAAGCTACCAGCAGGCATATCGTCTTTGTTGTTTTCATCAGTGCTACTTTGTTCAAATTTGGGTGCAAATTTACGCACATTTCTGCAATTTTGAGCATTTTTCTCCTATTTATTAAGTTAATTATATCATAAATCAAGTTATTTTAGGTTTTATAAACATAAAAACCACCCACACATTGATTTATGTCAAGAAAAGAAGGACGGGAATTCTATTTTCGTCGCAAAGCCTTGCAGAAGCAAGCAAAAGGGACTATCTTTGCATTGTGTTTTTCATAGTATTAGATATAAGGTTAACATTGCGAGGGCTCAGCGGAGCCCTTTTTTTGGCTCTATAACAGGCTAATACTATGACACTTGCTGGCCAATTACAGTGAAATCATTGACCAAAGTCGCCGAGTTTGCCGAACAAAGTCGCCGAGTTTGCCGAACAAAGTCGCCGAGTTTGCTGAACAACTGTCCATAAGAAGCCGAAGAATTAAGCCTCCTTTTCCTTGTAGAATATCTTGTTTGCTCCTGAGGTAATCGCCAGTTCGTCACGATGAGCACGAATAAACGTATCAATATGTCGTTTGCGTTTGTCCTCCAGAATCTCATCGACAGCTATCAGGATGCCGGTCTCCTCGACGTCGCCGAAACCATAGTTAATGGCCGTACCAAATAGTTTCATCGTGGGCGACAGGCTCATGTAGGCATTCACCAAGGGTGGAATGTTATACCCCATCTGTCGTATCTGCGCATTCAGGATGCGGTAGTCTTCCTTAAAGTCACGGCCACAGAAGAGAGCGGCAAGTTCGGATTCGTCAGTATCGATTTTCAACGGTTTCATCGGAATAATCAGCTTATCCTTGTCATCGAAATACTTTTTCAGGAAATACAGAATCATGTCGCGCCCCTTGCGGATATAGCTGGGGTACATGGTCATCTTGCCAAAGTAGTATTTTACGTTAGGGCGCAACACGGTCAGCGCTCCCAGACCGTCCCACAGGTTGTCCAGTGCAAACAAGCTCTTGGCTCCCATGCGGGACGACTGGTACGGCAGCGATACAAACGAGCGCCCCAGCTCGACGGTCTGCGGGGCATAGTCGTGAATAAACCTGTCTGAGAAATGGAACATGTGGCTTGTAGCCAGGATGGGCTGCCCCTTTGAGTCGTACTCCCAGTCGGTACCCAACAGATAGCGATAACCGCCAATGATCTCCTCTTCGTCAGGGTTCCACACGATGAGCTGCTTATAACAATTGTCAGAAGTGTCGAACTCATCGATGTCGACTTCCTTGCCTGTGCCTCCGCCTGCTTCACGGAAAGCTATCTCTCGCAGCCGGCCAATCTCCTGCATCACGTTGGGTGCGTTATGAGCCGTGATGATGTAAATCTCATTGTTGCTTTTGTTGGTCAGACGGAGCTGCTTGTCAGGAGTCAGTTCGCTCTTGAGTGCCTCTTTGCTAATAGGCTGGATAATGGGTTGTTCCATGCTATTCTCTGTTTATTTCGGGGGGAGTAGACTTTTATCGATTGCTGTTGTGTAGCCGCTGTATACTGCTTATAGCTCGTAAACCGTATCCTGAACCATTTTCGCCCATTCCATCGGCGTTTTGGACTTATCAAAGGTTTGCCAGGGAATAGGCTTTCCGATTTTTACCTCGAAGGTCTTTCCAACGTTCTTATACATCTCGTCCACCAAGAAGAGCATGGCCAGATTGAAAGGCAGAAAGCGGTCGCTGAAGTTGGCCAGGCGATAGAAGAAGTTGGAGTTCTGACCACTGAAGTGGATGGGCACTACGTCCCGCCGGTACTCAACGCTCTTGGTGATAAAGGTCTTCGACCACGGAATGTCGCGGACGACACCGTTATGTTTTCTGGAACAGATGCCGGCAGGATACATCAGCATGTGATTATCACTCTCGAAACCAGCCTTCACCATGGCAGGAAAGTTGCGGCTCTGACGGCCGGTCTTGTTGATAGGAATGCACAGCGGAGCCAGTCCGGGGAGGTTCATCAGCAGGTCATTCACTAAATAACGGAAACGGGAATCGTAATGCCGGCCGATGATGGATCCCAGAGCAACGCCGTCCACTCCTCCCAGCGGATGGTTCGACACAAACGTGTACAGCCGTCCGTCCTGTGGGTCGGGCAGATTCTCCTTGCCTTTCACCACCAGTGTCATGCGCAGATAGCGCACACACTCTTCAAGCCACTCTGTACCCGTCTTGTCGCGCGACTCCCATAGAAACTTGTTCACTTCGTCCTGGTGGGCTATCCTTTTGAGCCACGACACCATGAACCCAGGCACAAATTTGGCCTTTGCGCCCATCTTGCCTTTTAGAATCTGCTCAATGTCGATGGTCTTTTCAGTTATTTGATTCATGCTCTCGTCACATGCTAACAAGTTGCAAAGGTAAGCAATTTATTTATAATAGCTGCACTTTTGTTAGAAAAATGTGCAAAACAGTAACATTTTTACAGTTTTCAGTATCAAACAAGCACTGAGGTGCCTTACAAAAGACACAAATTCACCCCACCATCTATGTTACTTATTAAATAAAAGAAAATCAAACGGTTAGATAACAAACATAAATAAATTAAACTTTATTCACTAAAAAAAGTGGGGAAAAGTGGGGGAAAGTAAAAAAATAAATAGTACCTTTGCACCCAAACAGCTATTATAAAAGAGGTAAAATGCGCTTTTTAGGCAACATAGAAGCAAAGATGGACGCCAAGGGCAGAGTTTTCTTCCCGGCATCATTCCGCAAGATTCTGCAGTCTTGCGGCAACGAGCGTCTGGTGCTTCGCAAGGACGTATTCCAGCCCTGCTTAGTGCTTTACCCCGAAAGCGTATGGAACGAGCAGATGGATTTAATGCGTTCACGGCTGAACCGCTGGAACAGTCGTCAGCAGCAGGTGTTCCGTCAGTTTGTGTCTGACGTGGAGATTGTGACACTGGACGGCAACGGCCGTTTTCTAATACAGAAGCGCTACCAACGCATGGCGGACATTACGCAGGACATCAAGTTTGTTGGCATGGGTGACACCATTGAGATATGGAGTAACCAAAAAGCCGAACAACAGCAGATGAACCCCGAGGAGTTCGGCCTTGCCTTGGAAGAGCTGATGGGAGGTCCGGCCACGGATCCTTCCCAGCGTGGAGGAGAATGAGATGTCAGTCTCAAGAAAAAGGAATAACAGATGATAGCAAATAATCGCGATACAGAAAGAACCGCCAGTACTGGCCACACCCTTCCATACAGAGAAGAGACGGGGGTGAGTCCATACCACGTTCCTGTTCTCCTCAAGGAGAGCGTCGACGGGCTGGCCATCCAGCCCGATGGCATTTACGTAGACGTGACCTTCGGTGGCGGTGGACACTCGCGAGAGATTCTTTCCAGACTGGGCGAGAAGGGTCATCTATACAGTTTCGACCAAGATGCTGACGCAGAGAAAAATATTGTCAATGATGATAGATTTACCTTTGTTCGCAGCAACTTTAGATATATCAGCCAGTGGATGCGCTACTATGGCGTAGAGAAGATAGACGGGCTGCTGGGAGACCTGGGCGTGTCCAGCCACCACTTTGACGATGAAACGCGAGGGTTCTCGTTCCGTTTCGACGCTCCGCTGGACATGCGGATGAACAGACGGGCAGGAATGACGGCAGCAGACATTGTAAACAATTACAGCGAAGAGCAGCTGGCAGACATCTTCTACCTATATGGAGAGCTGAAACAGGCTCGCAAACTGGCCAGGGCTGTGGTGACGGCAAGAGGCGAACAGCCCATTCTGACAACAGGACAGCTGAGCGACGTGACGGAAAAGGTGATATCAGGCCCCCGCCACACATCTGCCGCCAGCAAGAAAGACCAGGCACGTGTCTTCCAGGCACTGCGCATAGAGGTGAACCACGAGATGGATGCCCTGCGCGACATGCTGAACGGTGCCACGCAACTGCTGAAAGAAGGTGGCCGGCTGAGCATCATCACCTATCACTCGCTGGAGGACCGCATCGTGAAAAATGTCATGAAAGCCGGCAACGCGGAAGGGAAGGTGGAGCAAGACTTCTTCGGACGCATAGACACGCCTTACCGGCTCATCAACAAGGTCACCACACCCAGCGACGACGAACAGCAACGTAACCCGCGAAGCAGAAGTGCCAAACTGAGGATTGCAGAAAAATATAGTACGGCAATATCGACAAACAGAGAAGGGGACAAATCGTATGAAGAAAGATAAGACAACAGACGACGGACAAATGCAGCCGGTGCCGGAAAACAAGACACAGGCCGACATACAACAGCTGACGGAAGACGACAGACAGAGGGACTCCGAGCCGGCCGAAGGTCACGCTGGCGCAGAAGAGCCGGCCGACGCCAAGGACACCCTGAAGGAAACGCTTCAGAAAATCAAGAATAGCGCACAAGAGGAAGACCCACGGCCCACCAGCCAGCTGAGCCTGCGCACCATTCTGGGTGGTGACCTGCTGACCACGGAGATGGTACGCTCGCAGATATGGCTATTCGTGCTTATCGTCGGCTTCTCCATCATATATGTAGCCTTCCGCTACCAGTGCCAGCAGGACATGATTAACATCGACCGTCTGGAGGGCGAGCTGAAGGACGCCAAGTTTAGGGCGATGTCGTCGTCAAGCACGCTGACGGAGAAAAGCCGGGAGAGCCACGTACTGGAAGTACTCAAACAGAACAAGGACTCGCTGCTGGACCAGGCTGACCAGCCACCTTATATTATACAAATGCCGGAATAGTCAGGCAACAAACGTTATAGTAAAAGAGTAATAATAGTATATAGTAAGGAAATAGAGTGTTATGAGCAAGTTCAACAATGATAAGGTGATGCCCCGCTACATGATGATTGCGGTGGTACTGACGCTCATCGGCTTTGCCGTCATTGGCAAGGCACTCTATATCATGACTGCCAAGAAACAGTACTGGACGGAAGTGGCCGACAGGCTGAAGCGCGACAGCGTCAGCGTAAAACCTAACCGCGGGAACATTCTGAGTTGCGACGGACAGCTGATGGCTACATCGATACCTGAATATAAAGTATTCATGGACTTCCAGGCATCGGGATTCGAAACCGACTCACTGTGGCTCGACAAGATAGACAGTATCTGTGAGGGACTGCACAGGATTTTCCCCCAGCGCAGTGTCGAGGAATTCAGGGCACACCTGGAAGAAGGCAGACACAAGGTGAACAAGAATGGCAGCGTGGGCTCGCGATGGTGGAATATCTGGCCTCGGCGCATTGACTACAACACCTTCCAGGAAGTGAAGTCACTGCCTTTCCTGAACATGCCAAAGAACAAGAGCGGACTGGTGTGGGAAGAGTATAACGCACGGCGTCGTCCGTTTACCACGCTGGCCCTGCGCACCATTGGAGGCATGTACGGAGCCAAGGACTCTGCCTACTATGGCCTGGAGCTGTCATACGACTCCGTACTGCGCGGAACACCGGGCATCACAGGCCGGCGCAAGGTGCTGAACAAATACATGAATATCCCCGTTACGATGCCTATTGACGGCTGTGACATAGTGACCACCATCGACGTCAACATGCAAGACCTGGCTGAACGTGCCCTCATTGATGAACTAAAACTCCCGTCAGTCAACGGTGAGATGGGCGTGGCCATCCTCATGGAGGTGGCTACTGGCGACATCAAGGCCATCGTCAACATGATTAAGAATAAGGACGGACAGTACATTGAGGCTGTCAATTCGGCCATCAGCTACCGGTGTGAGCCCGGATCGGTATTCAAGGTGGCTTCGTTCTTAGTGGCTCTCGACGACGAAGTGGTGGACACCACCTATCGGATTAATACGGGCAGTGGTGTCCAGCAGATGCACGGCCGCTGGATGAAAGACCACAACTGGCGTCGTGGCGGCTACGGAACCATTAACGTGGCACGGACTCTTGAAGTAAGCTCGAACATTGGAGTGAGCCACGTCATCGACCATTTCTACGGCAGCGAGCCTGAGCGTTATGTCAAAGGACTCTATCGAGTGGGCATCCACGAAGACCTGAAACTGCCACTGGTAGGATACCTTCCACCACGTATCCGCATGCCAGAGAAGAACAAACGCGGACAATACCTGAACTGGAGCAAGACAGCTCTGCCTTGGATGTCAATAGGTTATGAGACACAGATAGCTCCGATTAATACGGTGACGTTCTACAACGCCATAGCCAACGACGGCAAAATGATGCGCCCGCGCTTTGTAAAGAAGGTCATGAAAAACGGCGAGACCATCAGAGAATACCCGCCAGAAGTCATCAAGCCACACATCGCCAAGCCCAAAGCCATCAAGACCATGCAGACTATTCTGGAACACGTGGTCAGCCAGGGACTGGGACGCAAGGCTGGTTCGAAACACTTTAAGGTGGCAGGTAAAACAGGAACGGCACAGGTGGCTGACCAGTATGGCGGCTATCATTCCGGTATCACACGCTACTGGTTGTCGTTCTGCGGATTCTTTCCTGCTGACAACCCGCTGTACACATGCATCGTCTGCATCAAGAAGTCGGGACTCCCTGCCTCAGGTGGTGGCATGAGTGGTGTCGTCTTCCACCAAATTGCAGAGGGCGTGATGGCTCGTCACCTGAAGATGAACGTAGAGGATGCACATGACGAGAAGTCGATTCTCATCCCTGACGTAAAGAACGGCGACGTTACGGCAGCCTATAACATACTGAACTACCTCGACATCAAGACCAACAACCAGTGGGAAGGTGCAGGAACTACCGTCTGGGGCAGTGCAGAACGACAGACAGACAACGTCACACTGCGTAAGACTGACATACGAGAAGACATCACACCTGACGTGACGGGCATGGGAGCCAAGGACGCGGTCTACCTGTTGGAAAACGCAGGACTGAAGGTAAAACTGCTGGGACGTGGTAGGGTAAAACGCCAAAGCTACCCTGCTGGTAAAGCCATCATCCGTGGCAGTGAATGTGTATTGACACTGGAATAGAAAAAATTCATCATTCGATAAACAAGAAGACAGACTTTAGGAATTTACGGAATATATTATATAATAAGGTATATGAGACTGAAAGAAGTGCTGAAATACGTTACACCTGTCACCATAGTGGGCACCACTGAGGTAGACATCACAGGCGTAAACATTGACTCGCGTAAGGTAGAGCAGGGACATCTCTTCGTAGCCATCAAGGGTACACAGACAGACGGACACCGCTTCATTGCCAAGGCACTGGAACAGGGAGCCGCAGCAGTGCTCTGTGAGGACATGCCCGACGAAAGGAAGGAGGGTTTCACCTACATACAGGTGGTATCCACTGAGGCAGCAGTAGGTCCCGTAGCAACGGTGTTCTATGGCGAACCCTCAACAAAACTCAAGCTCGTGGGTGTAACAGGCACCAACGGCAAGACCACCATAGCTACCTTATTATATAATATGTTCCGCAGGTTCGGCCACAAATGCGGACTGCTGTCTACCGTCTGTAACTATATAGAGGACGAAACTATCCCCGCAGATCATACGACACCAGACCCCATTGAGCTGAACAACTTGCTGCACCGAATGGTAGAAGCAGGCTGCGAATATGCCTTCATGGAATGTTCCAGTCACGCCATAGCCCAACAGCGCATTGGCGGACTGCACTTTGCCGGTGGGCTTTTCACCAACCTTACACGCGACCACTTAGACTACCACAAAACCTTCGAGAACTACCGTGATGCCAAGAAAGCATTTTTCGACAGTCTCTCCAAGGAGTCCTTTGCCATCACCAATGCAGACGACAAGAACGGTCTGTACATGGTGCAGAATACAAAAGCAAAGGTAAAGACATACTCGCTGCGCACAATGGCTGACTTTCGCGCCCGCATCATTGAGTGCCACTTTGAAGGAATGTATCTGGAAATAGACGGACGTGAAGTCGGGGTACAGTTCATTGGCAAGTTCAACGTGTCGAACCTGCTGGCCGTCTACGGTGCAGCGGTCATGTTGGGCAAGCAACCTGACGACATACTACTCATCATGAGTACACTGAAGAGTGTGGCAGGACGACTGGAACCCATCCGTTCGAAGGAAGGCGTGACAGCCATCGTAGACTATGCTCATACCCCTGATGCGCTGGAAAACGTACTCAACGCCATCCATGAGGTACTTGACACTCACCCGTCATCCAATGCCAACCTGCCAACACCTAAAGTCATTACTGTGTGCGGAGCAGGCGGCAATCGCGACAAGGGCAAACGTCCGCTGATGGCTCAGGAGGCTGTAAAACAGAGCGACCGCGTGGTCATCACCAGCGACAACCCCCGCTTTGAGGAACCTCAAGACATCATCAACGACATGCTGGCAGGACTGACGCCGCAGCAGATGAAGAAGGTGGTGGCCATCACAGACCGCAGCGAAGCTATCAAGACAGCAACCATGCTTGCCCAGAAGGGTGACGTTATCCTCATTGCCGGTAAAGGGCATGAGGACTATCAGGAAATCAAGGGCGTCAAGCACCATTTTGACGACCGCGAAGTGGTTCGCAAGATTTTTAACATGTAGTACGGGTGACATCACCTAAGGCCCTACATTCACACCTGAAGGAACAAAACTCAAAGGTCAAAAACGTTTTACAAGAACTCAAAGGACAAAAGATAAAAAGAATATGCTATACTATCTGTTCAGATTCTTCGACCAGTTCGACATACCAGGGTCGCACATGTGGAGTTACATCTCCTTCCGTGCACTGTTGACACTCATCCTCTCGCTGCTCATCTCAGCGTGGTTTGGCGAGTACTTCATAAAATGGATGAAACGGCACAAGATAGTAGAGACTGCCCGCGATCCGAAGATTGACCCGTTCGGAGAGAAGAAGATTGGCGTACCAACAATGGGCGGCATCATTATCATCGTCAGCATACTGGTGCCTGTACTGCTCTTGGGACGTATTCGTAATATCTATATCATCTTGATGGTAATCACCACACTATGGCTGGGATTCCTGGGGTTCATGGACGATTACATCAAGGTATTCCGCAAGAACAAGGAGGGACTGAAGGGTATTTATAAAATCATAGGACAAGTAAGCATTGGTTTTATCGTAGGACTCACGCTGTGGCTAAGCCCTGACGCTGTGGTACGTGAGAACATCAACGTGCAGCAGAATCAGGAAATAGTGGTCAAACACAAAAAGGAAGCTGTCAAGTCACTGCAGACCACCATCCCGTTCATCAAGAATCATAATCTGAACTACTCTGAGGTAATGGCATTCCTGGGTGAATACAAAGTGGCAGCAGGATGGATACTCTTTGTCATCATGACCATCATCGTGGTAACAGCCGTATCGAACGGTGCCAACCTCAACGACGGACTCGACGGGATGTGTGCAGGCAACTCGGCCATAATAGGCGTAGCCTTGGGAATTTTGGCCTACGTATCTTCACACATCGGCTATGCATCATACTTCGACATCATGTACATTCCTGGCTCACAAGAGTTGGTGGTGTTCCTCTGCGCCTTCATCGGTGCTATGATAGGATTCCTATGGTATAATGCTTTCCCTGCCCAAGTATTCATGGGCGACACCGGGTCGCTGACCATCGGAGGCATCATCGGTGTCTGCGCCGTCATCATACATAAAGAACTTCTGCTACCCATTCTCTGTGGCATCTTCTTCGTAGAGAGCCTTAGTGTCATCCTGCAACGCTTCTACTTTAAGTACACCAAGCACAAGGGACACCCCGTACGCATCTTCCGTGCTACGCCCATCCACGACACTTTCCGCAAGACAGAAGAGCAGTTGCCCTCAGACAGTGGCTACGTATTCCGCAACTGGCCTCACCGCCCGTTCCATGAATCGAAGGTAACGTTCCGTTTTTGGATTGTCACCATCATTTTAGCAGCATTAACAATTATCACACTAAAGGTAAGATAAATGAAAAGAATCGTTATATTAGGAGCAGGCGAAAGTGGCGCAGGAGCTGCTGTGCTGGCCAAGAAGCAAGGTTTCGATGTCTTTGTCAGCGACATGTCTAAGATACACGATAAATACAAGAAGCTGATGAACGACCACAACATCGTGTGGGAAGAAGGTCATCACAGCAGGGAACTCATCCTCAATGCCGATGAAATCATCAAGAGTCCCGGCATTCCTGACACAGCACCGATGATTCAGGAAATCAAGAAGAAAGGCATCAGCATCATCAGTGAAATAGAATTTGCAGGACGATACACCACTTCAAAGATGATCTGCATCACGGGGTCGAATGGTAAAACCACCACCACCAGCCTCATCTATCACATCTTCAAGGCAGCAGGCTACGATGCCGGACTGGCAGGCAATATCGGAAATTCGCTGGCCCTGCAGGTTGCTGAGGACCCGCACGAATACTACATCATTGAACTGAGCTCGTTCCAGTTAGACAACATGTACGATTTCCGCGCTAACATCGCCATCCTGCTGAACATTACTCCCGACCATCTGGACCGCTACGACTTCAAGATGCAAAACTACGTTGATGCCAAAATGCGCATCATACAGAACCAGACCTCGCAGGATGCCTTCATCTACTGGAACGACGACCCCGTCATTAAAGGCGAGCTGGAGAAGTATCACATCGAGGCTATCCAGTATCCATTCTCGGAACTCAAGGAGAAGGGCAGCATCGGATATATCGAAGAAGGCCAATACAAGATTGAGAAGCCTGAGCCTTTTAACATGGAACAGGAATCGTTGAGCCTGACAGGGAAGCATAACATCTACAACTCGCTGGCTGCAGGTATTGCTTCTAATATCGCCGGCATTAAGAAAGAAGTCATCCGCAAGTCGCTGAGCGACTTCCCTGGCGTAGAACACAGACTGGAGAAAGTGTGTACCGTGCGTGGCGTGCAATATATCAATGACTCGAAGGCCACCAATGTCGACGCGTGCTGGTATGCCCTGGAGTCGATGAAGACCAAGACCATCCTCATCATTGGAGGCAAGGACAAGGGGAACGACTATAGCCCAATCATACCACTTGTAAAGGAGAAGTGTGCAGGACTCGTCTATCTTGGTGCTGACAATCAGAAACTGCACGACAACTTCGACAGTCTTAACATTCCTGTACGCGACACTCACTCCATGAAAGAGTGCATCGAAGCCTGCTACGAGATGGCTGAGCCTGGCATGACCGTACTGCTTTCCCCCTGCTGTGCCTCCTTCGACTTATTTAAGAATATGGAGGATCGTGGCGAGCAGTTTAAGGAACTGGTAAGGAACCTATAGTGGGTCTGGCTGTGCTTACAACACTAGTATATCTAGTAAGAATAGAAAAAACAACGAAATGAACAAAAAAATAGGCAGAATCTTTAAAGGTGACAAGGTCATCTGGATGATATTTTTCTTCCTCTGTATGATCAGTCTGGTAGAAGTCTTTTCAGCTTCCAGCGGACTAACGTATAAGAGTCAGAACTATATCGGACCTATTGTCTACCATGCCGGCACCATCCTTTTCGGCGCCGTCGTGGCCTTGGTAACGCTCAACATTCCTTGCCGTTACTTCAAACTGATGACCCCTTTCCTGCTGTTAGTTTCTGCCTTCACGCTGTTATGGGTGCTGGCGGCCGGACAAACCATCAATGGTGCTAACCGTGTCATCTCCCTTTTCGGACTAACCTTTCAGCCTTCAGAGATAGCCAAAGGCACCATCGTACTGACTGTTGCCCAGATATTGAGCGCCATGCAGCGTGAAAACGGTGCAGACAAGCAAGCATTCAAATGGATTCTTTGGATTACGCTTCCTGCCTGTCTGCTCATTGGTATCGAAAACCTGTCCACCGCGGCTCTGCTTTTCGTTGTAGTCTTCCTGATGATGTTCATCGGACAGGTACCTATGAAACAATTGGGCAAGCTGGCAGGCATCATCGGTTTCTTAGCCGTCACGGCATTAGCCATGGTAATGATTGTTGGTCACGACACCTCGCGTGAAGACCAGAAGTTGACAAAAACCGAACAGCTGAAAGAACCCAAGAAAGAGAAGAATAAGTTAGGGAAGATGCTGCATCGCGCAGACACCTGGAAAGGACGCATTCTAAACTTCGGGAAAGGCGATCCTCCACCACAGGAATACGACCTTGACAAGAATGCACAGGTTGCCCATGCCAACATTGCCATCGTCTCCAGCGGCATCATCGGCAAAGGTCCTGGCAAATCCGTGGAGCGCGACTTCCTGGCCCAAGCCTTCTCTGACTTCATCTATGCCATCATCATTGAGGAATTAGGACTCCTGGGAGCCTTTGGTGTCATGGCCCTGTACATTTTCCTATTATATAGGACAGCACGTATTGCCAGCCGTTGTGAGAACAACTTTCCTGCCTTCCTTGCCATGGGACTGGCATTGCTGTTGGTCATTCAGGCAACATTCAACATGATGGTGGCCGTGGGCATGGCTCCCGTAACTGGTCAGCCGTTACCACTCATTTCGAAAGGTGGTACGTCAACCATCATCAACTGTGCATATATAGGTGCTATCCTGAGCGTCAGCCGTTCAGCAAAAATGAAAAAGGTAAAAGAAATAAGCAATGAGTAAAGAGTTAAGAGTCATCATCAGTGGAGGCGGTACAGGAGGCCACATCTTTCCCGCCGTATCAATAGCCAATGCCATCATGGCGTTGGAGCCAGAGGCTAAGATACTGTTCGTAGGAGCACAGGGACGTATGGAAATGCAGCGTGTCCCTGCTGCCGGCTACGAAATCAAGGGACTGCCCATCCGCGGATTCTTCCGTCCCTTGTGGAAACCCGCTAACATCGGGGTAGCCATTGACTACCTGAAAAGTAAGTGGCTCGCCAAGAAACTGCTGCGCGACTTCAAGCCACAAGTGGCCGTAGGCGTTGGAGGTTATGCCAGCAGTGCAGCCTTAGGTGCAGCCAACAGCTTAGGCATCCCTACCCTGCTGCAAGAGCAGAACAGTTACGCCGGCCTTGCTAATAAAACGCTGGCAAAGAGCGCCTCAAAAATATGTGTTGCCTACGAGGGAATGGAACGTTTCTTCCCAGCAGAGAAGATTATGCTGACAGGGAATCCCGTTCGACAGCAACTGCTGGACACCACCGTGAGTCACGAAGATGCTGTCCGTTCTTTTAGCTTTGACCCCTCCAAGAAGGTCGTCCTGCTGGTAGGTGGTAGTTTAGGAGCACGTACCATCAACGAGAGTGTCATGCACCATCTCGACGCGATAAAGGATAGTGACATACAGTTCATCTGGCAGACGGGCAAATACTATAGCGCTGAAATCACCGACCGGCTGAGAGGCAAGGACATTCCCAACCTGAAAGTCACCGACTTCATCAGCGACATGGGAGCCGCCTACAAAGCTGCCGACTTGGTTGTCAGCCGTGCCGGTGCCGGCAGCATCAGCGAGTTCTGTCTGTTAGGCAAGCCCGTCATTCTGGTGCCCAGTCCAAACGTTGCTGAAGATCACCAGACAAAGAACGCCATGGCACTGGTCAACAAGCAGGCAGCACTCTACGTCAAGGACGCTGAAGCTCCCCAGCTACTGATTCCGCTGGCCATAAACACCGTGAGCAATGCCGAAAAACTGCAGAGTCTGCACGACCATATCCTGACGATGGCTCTTCCCGACTCTGCAGAAATCATAGCCAAGGAAGTCATCAAACTGGCACAGTAAAGCCAATTTATCCGCTATAATATCAGAACATGGAAATCAAGAACATACAAGCAGTCTACTTTGTAGGAGCCGGTGGCATCGGAATGAGTGCAATTGCTCGCTACTTTATCAAGAAAGGAATGGTCGTGGCAGGCTACGACAAGACACCCAGCACCCTTACCAAACAATTGGAGAAGGAAGGCATGCTGATACATTACGAGGAAGACATCAACGAGATTCCCCAGGCCTGCAAGAATCCCGCAACATGCCTGGTCATCTATACACCCGCTATTCCCGAAGACCACGAGGAACTGCAATACTTCCGCCAGAACGGCTTCGACATCCAAAAACGCGCACAGGTGCTGGGAGCACTGACACGCCAGCATAAAGGACTCTGCGTGGCAGGCACCCACGGCAAGACCACCACATCGACCATGTGCGCCCACATCATGCACCAAAGCCACTTGGACTGCAACGCCTTCCTGGGTGGTATCTCAAAGAACTACAGCTCCAACTACATCCTCAGTGACTCCGATTTCGTAGTCATCGAGGCTGACGAGTTCGACCGTTCGTTCCACTGGCTGTCGCCGTATATGACCGTCATCACCTCTACCGACCCCGACCACCTGGACATTTACGGAACCAAAGAAGCCTACCTTGAAAGTTTCCGCCACTACACCGAACTCATCCAACCCGAAGGAGCCCTCATCATCCATCGCGGTCTGGAGATGCAGGAGCACCTGCCCGACGGTGTGCAGCGCTTCGATTACGCACTCAACGAAGGCGACTTCCATGCAGAGAACATCTTGATCCGCAACGGACGCATCACCTTCGACTTCATATCGCCTATACAGTCGGTACCCAACATAGAACTTGGACAGCCCGTACCCATCAATATAGAGAACGGCATAGCGGCCATGGCCATGGCACAGTTGGCAGGCTGTACGGCTGAAGAGTTGCGTTACGGACTCAAGACCTACTCAGGCGTGGAGCGTCGCTTCGACTTCAAGATCAAGGACGACCGCCTGGTGTTCCTCAGCGACTATGCCCACCACCCAAAGGAAATCCTGCAGAGTGCACGGAGCATTCGCCAGCTGTACAGCGACCGTAAGATTACAGCCATCTTCCAGCCACACCTGTACACCCGTACCCGCGACTTCTATCAGGACTTTGCCGACGCGCTGAGCCTGCTCGACGAGGTCATCCTTACCGAGATATATCCCGCCCGCGAACAGCCCATCGAGGGTGTCACCTCACAACTCATCTACGACCGTCTGCGCCCTGACATTGAGAAACAGATCATCCGAAAGGACGACGTGCTGGAATTGGTGAAGAGCCGTTCCTTCGACGTACTCATCGTTTTGGGTGCCGGCGACCTTGACAATATGGTACCACAGATGACAAAGATACTAAAAAGTAAATTATGACTATCAATTGGAAGAAGACCGCTGTCGTGCTGATAGACCTTGCCCTGATGGCCTATCTGGTACTGTCCGTCACCGTGCTGAACCACCCAGATGACACGCTGAACGTATGCGACAAGGTGAAGATAGACATCAAGGAAGATGTCGTCAAAGGTTTTCTTAATGCCAACGATATCAAGTTGCAGCTACAGCGGGCCAAACTCTATCCGCTGGGCGACCCCCTCTCTCAGATCAGCACGCGCCGCATAGAGGAAGCACTGAAGAAGAACCCGCTGGTAGACAACGCGCAGTGTTACAAGACACAGTCGGGAAGCGTCAACATTACGTTGTCACAACGCCTGCCTGTAGTGCGCGTAAAGGCCGACAACGGCGACGACTACTATGTCGACACGCAAGGCAACATCATGCCAGCCACCCAATATGTCAGCGATCTGGTGATAGCCACGGGTCACGTGTCACGCCCGTACGCCCAAAAGGTGCTGACCCGTATCGGCAACTTCCTCATCCAACATAAGCTGTGGTTCAACCAGGTGGAACAGCTCAACGTGCTCGACGACGGCACCGTAGAGATAGTTCCCCGCGTTGGTGAGCACATCGTCTATCTGGGACAGCCTGTAGACCTCAGCCAGAAGTTTGCACGCTTAGAGAAGTTTTACCGCTACGGTCTCTCGCAGGCAGGCTGGAACAAGTATTCCTACATCAGTCTGGAGTTCGACAATCAGATTATCTGCAAGAAAGCAAAGCATTAAACAGCACGGTCAGCACTGAGAAAGACAACATTCAACAGATAAAGGATTAAGGTTAAAGCAAAAAGCATAAAGAAAACAAAACAGATATATTATGGCAGCAAAGGATTTTATCGTAGCAATTGAACTAGGCTCATCCAAGATGACCGGTATTGCGGGACGCAAGAATCTTGACGGCAGCATTCAGGTGCTGGCCTGCATCAAGGAAGACTCTTCGTCGTTTATCCGCAAGGGTGTAGTTTACAACATCGATAAGACTGCCCAGTGCCTTACCAACATCATCAGCCGTTTGGAGAAACAGCTGAAGACCACTATCACACAGGTCTATGTGGGTGTCGGCGGACAGTCTATTCGTTCTCTTCGCAACATCATTACCAAAGACCTGCCCGGCCAGACGCTGGTTACGCAGGACATGGTGATAGAACTGATGGATGCCAACCGCAACATGAAATATCCCGACCAGGAGATTCTCGATGCGGCTGTACAGGAGTATAAGGTAGACTCACAGTACCAGATAGACCCAGTCGGCATACAGTGTACCCGCATTGAGGGCAACTTCCTGAACATCCTTCAGCGCAAGGACTTCAACCGTAAGCTTAACAAGTGTTTCGAAACGGCAGACGTCAACATTGCCGAGCTGTTCTTGGCACCTTTGGCTCTGGCCGACAGCGTGCTCACCGAGACAGAGCGCCGCTCAGGCTGTACGCTGGTAGACATCGGTGCTGACACGACCACCGTCAGCGTCTACTTCAAAAACATTCTGCGTCATCTGGCCGTCATCCCCTTAGGCAGCAACAACATCACCAAGGATATTGCCTCGCTTCAGATGGAGGATAGCGATGCCGAGAAGATGAAGTTGAAGTATGCCTCGGCATTCACCGACAACAACGATATTGACAACAACATGAAGTACTCCATAGATGCCGAACGACAAGTGGAGACGCGCAAGTTCATTGAGATTGTCGAAGGTCGGCTGGAGGAAATCATTGCCAACGTTTGGTGCCAAGTGCCCGACGAATACTACGACAAGCTGTTGGGCGGCATCATCCTTACCGGTGGCGGAGCCAACATGAAGGACATCGAGAAGGCGTTCCAGAACTATACCCACGTTGACAAAATACGCATCGCCAAGTTCGTCACACAGACCGTCACATCGCAGATTCCGGAAATCAATGCCCACAACGGCACCATGAACACCGTGCTCGGCCTGTTGGCTAAGGGCGACATCAACTGCGCCGGCGTGGCCTTTGATCCCAATGGCGACCTCTTTGCCGGCGTAAAGCCGCAGGGTAGCGAGGCACAGACCGCAGAGCAGCGTCGTGCCCGCCAAGGCTTCGAGACCCCTCAGGGTGTCGTCCGCACGGCCGAAGAGATTCGCCGTGCCGAGGAAGAAGCCCAGCGCAAGAAAGACGAAGAAGAGCGCATTGCCCGCGAGAAAGCCGAAGAGGAAGCCCGCGAAGAGGAGCGCAGGCGCAAAGAAAAAAGTTTCTGGAACCGTGCTCTCAAGGGCATCAAGAAGTTTGGCGACAAGATGCTGGAGGAAGAAGACTAATGAATGGAATGTCAGACCACTGAACAGTTTAACCGCACACGGTGGGGACAGAAGAACAGAAAACAAATAAGGAACATTGAAAATTAATATTTATGGACAACAATATATTGTTAGACTTCGGTGATCCCGAAAAGGAGAACAGCATCATCAAAGTGATTGGTGTTGGCGGTGGAGGCGGCAATGCCGTCAACCACATGTACCGCGAGGGCATACATGATGTGACCTTCGTGCTCTGTAACACAGACAACCAGGCACTGAACGACTCGCCCGTACCCGTTCACCTGCAACTGGGAAAGGAAGGTCTTGGTGCCGGTAACAAGCCCGAAAAGGCACGTGCTGCTGCCGAGGAGAGTCTCGACGACATCAAGCAAATGCTCAACGACGGCACGCGCATGGCCTTCATCACGGCTGGCATGGGCGGTGGTACAGGCACTGGTGCAGCGCCGGTCATTGCCCGTGTGTCCAAGGAGATGGGCATCCTGACGGTGGGCATCGTCACCATTCCCTTCCGCTTCGAGGGCGACCGCAAGATAGACCAAGCCTTAGATGGTGTCGAAGAGATGTCAAAGCACGTCGATGCCCTATTGGTCATCAACAACGAACGGCTGCGCGAGATTTATCCTGAGCTGACGGTACTTGATGCCTTCGGCAAGGCTGACGACACGCTGTCGGTAGCCGCCAAGTCGATTGCCGAGATCATCACCGTCCACGGACTCATCAATCTGGACTTCAACGATGTGAAGACGGTGCTCAAAGACGGTGGCGTAGCTATCATGTCTACCGGCTATGGCGAGGGTGAGGGCCGCGTGAAGAAAGCCATCGACGATGCGCTGAACTCCCCGTTGCTCAACGAGAACGACGTCTTCAACTCGAAGAAGATTCTGCTCAGCATCTCGTTTGCCGGTTCCAAGGACGGCAAGGACTCACTGATGATGGAGGAGATGAACGACGTCAACGACTTCATGGCCAAGTTTGGCAACGACTTCGAAATAAAGTGGGGACTAGCTACCGACCCGGAACTGGGCAAGAAGGTGAAGGTTACCATCCTGGCCACCGGATTCGGCATCGACAATGTGGACGGTATGAACGACCACATCAAGAAGATTGACCAGCAGACGGCTGCGCGCATTGCTGCCGAACAGGAGAAGGAAGCACAGCGCGAGGAGCGTCGCGGACGCTTCTACGGCAACAATGCCAGCAACAAGCGCTACAAGCGTCGCCCGCATATCTACCTGTTCCGCCCTGAAGATTTGGACAACGACGACGTCATCTCTGCCGTTGAACAGACTCCCACGTACAAGCGTACACGCGAAGTACTGGACAGCATCTATAACCAGGCTAACGGCAACAGCACTGCCGATGAGCCTCAGCAGAAGTCTGATGGCTCCTCAGAGCCCGTTCAGGGCACCATCAAATTCTTCGGATAAAAAGATTAATATTGAGTAATAGTGCGTGAATGACTTAGGCGGCGGCCGTTTTCTGGCTGTCGTCTAAGTTTTTCCATGGGGTATCCGTAAGCACGGCAAACTGCTGGTAGGAAGACTCTTTGGAAGAGTATAGCATGTCTAAATGGCTCATCAGCACCAGTTCCTGCCTCAGTCCGGAGGCCACTTGGCTCACCGCTCGGCACTGCGGATACTTCTTGCACCAGGCAGCCACCTGTGCAGCAGCTTTCTGGTCACCATGCTCAAAGAGGTATATCAGGCTGTCAGGCTTCTCCTGACACTGCCTGCGAATAAAGGTTTCCACCCATTGGGGATTACAAGCCTTGCCCTTGCCGGCGGCGAAGGGTGCCACGCCAATCCAGCTGCTGCCCTCAGTCTTCCGACCCTGGTCCACACTCAACAGGCTCAGGTCGCCCCCCTCTGGCGGAAATATGCTGCGGAACTGGATGTTTACGGAGTAACCTAACTTTTCAAATACATCGACATAATTCTGCAAGGACGAGGGAACCCCGCCCGTCTGCCCGCTCTTACGCCGCGTCAGGTGCCAGAGGTGATGTGTGTGCAGATGCAGGTGAGCCACTTTCCGGTGTCCCAGATTGAAGCGCAGTCGCAGAAAGTTGGAGCGCATGATGTTGTGAAGGTCGGCCACGGCCGTAAACTGTTTGGCGGCCAGCCGCCGGTAGAGGGCGTTGAGTCCGTGGATGCCGTGGTATTCTTCCTTGATGTCGGCCTCCATGAATCCCACATTCGGAGCTAAGTCTTCAAACAACGGTCGCGACGAGCGTCGGCTCAGCACGGTGATGCGGATGTGCGGATACTGACGCGCCAGCGAGTAAACTACGGGAACCACCAGTGCTACATCGCCCAGTGTAGAGAACCGTATGACGAGAATATGCTCTGTTTTCATTGTCCTGTCACTCTGCCACGTTACTCTATTTCTTATATAGCACGGGGTTGGTACTGGGGTCGTTGTACATCTTCATCTGCCTGTACACCTTCATGTACTTCCTGCCCTCCCGGATGTCGTCTAACAGTTGGTCGATGGCTGTCGACAGGTCTACCTGCTGCTCCAGCAGCACGTTGAGCTTCGACTGACAGCGTTCGCGGTGCTGGGCATCGGCATCCGTACGCTCCACCTGCTCCCGCATGTGCCATATCTTCAGTGCCAGGATGCTCAACCGGTCCACGGCCCAGGCGGGACTCTCGGTGTTCAGCCGGGCGTCAGCCTGCGGACGGGTGTCGCTGAACAGCTGACGGAAGTAGCTGTCTATCTGTTCCACCAGGTCTGTGCGTTCCTGGTTGGAGTGATCTATGCGCCGCTTCAGCTGCAGAGCCTCCACGGGATTGATGTGCGGGTCGCGTATGATGTCTTCCAGATGCCACTGTACGGTGTCTATCCAGCATTTCAGATACAGGTCGTATTCTATTGTCCCACTGTCATAGGGATTGCTGATGGCAGTGTCAATATTGTCCTTCAGGTGATAGTCGCGTATCGCCTGCTGGAAGATATTATTTGCGTGTTCGGTAAATGCCATACTATTCGTCACTTTGTTTTTGCGCTACAAAGGTACGAATAAGTGAGCGAAATGCAAAAGGAAAACCTGTTTTTCTTTGTAATTTGCCCTATGTGACACTTCAATGTATGCCCCGTCAGAAAAAAGTTGTTACAACTTTCTGAGAAGTTGTTACAGCTTTTTCAAAAGTTGTAACAGCTTTTTTTAAAGTTGTAACAACTTTTTTTGCCAAAGAGGCCATAAGCCAGTGCAATCAGGGGCGTTTAATACGCTTTTATGTGCTGTTTTGGCACGCCGGATGCAATAAAGCGCGTTCTTTTACGTTATTGTAACGTGTTCAAGCGCCATCTTATTATAACAGGTGTGTTGCTCGCCGCCGTGCTGAAGACGTCAGCACAGCAGGAAGCTTCCTTCGCTCATTACTGGGCGATGGAGCCTTTGTATAATCCGGCGGCAGCGGGTAAGGAGTCCGTCATCAACGTGACGGGATCCTACGCCATGTCGCTGGTGGGGTTCGAGAACAATCCGAAGACCATGTACGTTGGTGCCGACATGCCGCTGTTCTTCATGAACGCCTACCACGGTGTGGGTCTGCAGTTGCTGAACGACGACATCGGCCTGTTCACCCACCAGCGTTTAGCCGTGCAATATGCCTATAAGACCCGTCTGTTTGGCGGCACGCTGAGTGTGGGCATTCAGGCCGGCCTGCTCAGCGAGAAGTTCCGCGGTTCGGAGGTAGAGTCGGAAATGCCTGACGACCCTGCGTTCACCAAGACCGACGAGAACGGCACTGCCATCGACCTGGCTGCCGGACTGTATTACAAGCACCGCCAGTGGTATGCCGGACTGTCCGTATCGCACATCACGGCACCGGCCGTGGAAATCGGCGACCGTTCCATCTTAGAGGTCAGCCGAACATATTATTTGACAGGCGGATACAATATTAAGCTGAGAAATCCGTTATTAACAATACACCCTTCTGTGTTGGCACGTACTGACGGCACAGGCTACAGGGTGGACGTGACAGCCCGTGTGAAGTACACTCACGAGAAGCGCATGTTCTATGCTGGTGTGGCCTACAGCCCCACCAACTCCGTGACAGCGCTCATCGGCGGCAACTTCCACGGCATCAGTCTGGGCTACAGCTACGAAGCCTATACCTCGGCCATCGGCATGGGGCATGGCAGCCACGAGTTGTTTGTGGGCTACCAGACACAATTTGACCTGGGAAAGAAAGGTCGTAACAAACATCAAAGTGTGAGAATACTATAAACAAAGAATATGAAGAAAAGTATCATAGCACTAAGTGCATTTGCCGTAATGCTGCTGTCCGGCTGTCTGGGCGGCAAGCATGCGTCGGCATCGGGTGGCGAGGTGACAGGCGTCAGTGGCAGGGCTTTCACAGAACCCACGCCCCACGGCATGACGCTCATCAAGCGCGGACACCTGAAGATGGGTATCGACAAGCAGGACAGTCTGTGGGGCAAGCAGACACCAGTCCGCGACATCTCGGTAGAAGGCTTCTGGATGGACGAGCATGAAGTGACCAACTCCATGTACCGTCAGTTTGTGAACTACGTCCGCGACTCCATTCTCCGCGAGCGTCTGGCCGACCCCGCATACGGTGGCGACGAGAGTTACAAGATAGAAGAGGACAAGAACGGCGACCCCGTGAAGCCCCACCTGAACTGGAAGAAGTCGCTGCCACGCAAGCCCAACGAGGACGAACAGCGTGCCTTCGAGAGCCTGTACGTCACCAATCCCGTGACGGGAGAGAAGATGCTGGACTGGCGACAGCTGAACTACCGCTACGAAATTTACGACTACACGGAGGCTGCCAAGCGCAAGTACCGTACCAACTTTGAAGAACGCGAGCTGAACACGGACCTTCGCCCGAACCCGAATCACCAGATATGGATTTCGAAGGATACCGCATACATCGACGACGAGGGAAAGATAGTCCGCGAGACCATCAACCGCCAGTACACCGGCGAGTGGGACTTCCTGAACACCTACATCGTCAATGTCTATCCAGACACCACCTGCTGGGTGAACGACTTCCCCAATGCCGAAAACGAAACCTACCTGCGCTACTACTTCACCAACGCCGCCTACAACGACTACCCCGTAGTGGGCGTCACCTGGGAGCAGGCCAACGCCTTCTGCGCCTGGCGTACGGAGTATCTGCTGCGCGGCTTAGGACCGGCGGCACGCTTCGTGCAACGCTATCGTCTGCCGACTGAGGCAGAGTGGGAGTATGCCGCACGTGGCAAGGACCAGAACGAGTTCCCGTGGGAGAACGAGGCTGTCATGACGGGCAACGGCTGCTTCTTTGCCAACTTCAAGCCCGACAATGGTAACTACACCAAGGACGGAAACCTCATTACCAGCCGTACCGGTATCTATTCGGCCAACTCGAACGGACTGTACGACATGGCAGGCAACGTGGCAGAGTGGTGCTCCACCATCTACACCGAGGCCGGCGTAGAGTCAATGAACGACATCAACCCGCAGCTGAAGTATAACGCAGCAAAGGAAGACCCCTATCGGCTGAAGAAGAAGAGTGTGCGTGGCGGTTCGTGGAAAGACCCTGAATCGTACATCCGTTCGGCCTGGCGCTCCTACGAATACCAGAACCAGCCCCGCTCGTACATTGGCTTCCGCTGCGTGCGTTCGCTGGCCAACACCACCAGTGACAAGATCAAGGTCAAGAAAGGCAAGAAAAGATAAGCACCAGCTTAGCGTAAATCGCCAAATCAGAAACAATACTTTATTAAATAGTCAAACAGTCAAATAACAAGATGACCAAATACAGCAAACTGAACTTCATCTATCGCTTGCAGAAGTGGATGGATAGCGTGCCGGGACAGACGTTCCTGAACTACGCATACAGCTGGGGTGCCTCTATCGTGATTCTGGGTACCCTCTTCAAGCTGACCCACCTGCCAGGAGCCAACTTCTTCCTGTTCTTAGGAATGGGTACAGAGGTCTTTGTGTTCTTCATTGCAGCCTTCGACCGCCCGTTCGACAAAACAACGGACGGCATGGACCTCGACATTCACATGGCCGATGGCGAGGTAGAAAGCCAGCAGCCTGCTGCAGCAGCAATTGCCGGAGGCGGCGGCACTGTCATCATCAATGGCAGCGGAGGCGGTGCCACGCCCGGAGCCGTGGTTGGCAATGGTGAGGAAGCTGCCCGGTGGGAAGGAGAAGCCATCAGCTTTGCCGGCGGAGGAGGTGTCGTCAGTGGTGGAGGCAACACAGCTGGCGGTGTCGTCGGTGGCGGTGTCATCGGTGGCGGTCCTGCCGTGGTGACTCCCGAGCAGCCCGAAATACTGCCCATGGGCGAGGAACTGAAGGAGGCTACGTCGAACTACATCGACGAACTGAACCGTCTGACCGAAATGCTCACCCAGGTATCGGAGCAGAGCCAGCGACTGACGCGCGACTCGGAGGAGATGGAGAACCTGAACCGCACACTGACGGGCATCAGCCGTGTCTACGAAATGCAACTCAAGAGTGCTTCGTCACAGATTAACACTATCGACGAGATTAACGAACAGACGCGCCACATGGCCGAACAGATACAGGAGCTTAACAAGATATATGCCCGCATGATTGAGGCCATGCAGGTGAGGGCTAATATTTAACTTCGGAACTTCGAAATATCGAAATACCGAAACTTCGAATAAAAGGATCAAGAAATGGCAATAAAGAAAAGACCCGTTTCTCCACGTCAGAAGATGATTAACCTGATGTACGTCGTACTGATGGCGATGCTGGCATTGAACGTCTCTACCGAGGTGCTCAATGGATTCTCCATCGTGGAGGAAAGTCTGAAGCGCACCACCCTCACTGCCACCAACCAGAACCAGGCCATCTATGACGACTTTGCCTCACAGATGAAGAAAAACCCGCAGAAGGTAAAGCAGTGGTTCGACAAATCGCAACAGGTAAAGCAGATGAGCGACTCGCTATACAATCTGGCTGCTGAGCTGAAGCTGGCTATTGTCCAGGAAGCTGACGGCAGTGACGGCGACGTGCAGAACATCCGCAACAAGGAAGACCTGGAAGCAGCCAATCAGGTGATGCTGGCTCCGGGGCGTGGGCGCGGCAAACAGCTGTTTGACGCCATCAACAACTATCGCAACGATATGTTGAAAATGGTGACCGACTATCGTACGAAGAAGTCGATAGCATCGAACCTGAGCACCGACCTGCCCAAGGACGCAAAGGCCATGGGTAAGAACTGGCAGGAGTATATGTTTGAGTCGATGCCTGCTGCCGCAGCCGTCACGCTGCTGTCGAAGCTGCAGAACGACGTGCGCTATGCAGAGGGCGAAGTGCTGCACACGCTGGTGTCGAACATTGACGTAAAGGATATCCGCGTCAACGCCCTCAATGCCTTTGTCATCCCCAACTCACAGACCATCGTCCGAGGTGATAAGTTCTCAGCACGCATCGTCATGGCTGCCGTCGACACCACACAGGTGCCGCAGATATTCATCGGTGGCAAGGAGATGAACCTGCCGGGAGGAATCTATGAGACCATCACCGGACGCACAGGCGACTTCACGCTATCGGGATACATACAGGTAGAAAACGGTAACGGAGAGTTGCTGAAGCGAGACTTTGAGCAGAAGTACACCGTGGTAGACCCCTCGGCCACCGTATCGGCCGACCTGATGAACGTGCTCTATGCGGGATATAACAACCCGCTGAGCGTGTCGGTACCGGGCGTTCCCTTGAACAAGGTACAGGCCACCATGAGCGGAGGTTCCCTGCAGCCCGTAGGTCCTGGACGATATATTGCACGTCCTTCGGCTGTGGGACAGAACGTCACCATCACTGTCACATCGACGAACACCGGCAGGGCACAGCAGATGGGGCAGTTCACGTTCCGCGTGCGCCGGCTACCAGACCCCACGCCTTACATTGCCATGAAGGACGAACAGGGAAGTCCCACGCGCTATAAGGGTGGCGGACTGTCGAAGGCACAACTGTTAGCGGCCGACGGCATCGGAGCAGCCATTGATGACGGCATTCTGGACATAGCCTTCCGTGTGCAGTCGTTCGAAACCGTGTTCTTCGACAATATGGGTAACGCCGTACCGATGATTAGCGACGGTGCCAACTTCTCGGCACGCCAGAAGGATGCTTTCCGCAAGCTGCAGCGCAACAAGCGCTTCTACGTATCGCGCGTGACAGCGGTTGGTCCCGATGGAATCACGCGTAAGCTCAATGCCTCTATGGAGGTCATTGTTAAATGACGAATGAAGATGGTTTAGCAATAAATATTTAATCATGACGATATGATAACAAAGAGAGATAACAAGCAGAGAAGAAATCTGAGATGGAGAAGAACCTTGCTGTACGCAGCAGTCTTCATTCTTCAGTCTTCATTCTTCATTCCTGCTGCGCAGGCCCAGCCCAAGGCTCGCCGCCAGCAGGCACGTCAGCAGCAACAGCAGCAACAGCAGTCGCAGCAGCAGAACCAGGGCATGTCCTTGCGTGCCCGGCTGATGTTCCCCACGGCTGTTGGAATGCCGGAGAACGTGGTGTGGCGTCGTGACATCTACCGCGAGATAGACCTGAACAAAGAGGCCAACTCCGGACTGTACTATCCCGTGGAGCCCATCGACAAACAGCTGAACCTGTTTACCTATGTCTTCAAACTGGCGCTGAACGGATACATCCCCGTCTACGAATACCGTCTGGACGGCAACGAGGTGTTCAACGACTCGGCGAAGGTGAAGATGAAGACCATCCTGGACAACTACCATATCTTCTATGAGGAAAAGGACGGCAAGATACGGGTCGACAACAGCGACATCCCCTCGGCTGAGGTAACACTCTACTATTTGAAGGAGAGTGCCTACTTTGATGATGCCAACTCGACGTTCCACCGTAAGGTGCAGTGTCTCTGTCCGGTAATGATGCGCGAGGACGACTTCGGCGGCGAAGCTTCGAAATACCCGCTGTTCTGGGTGAAATATTCTGATTTGGAGCCCTTCCTCAGCCGTCAGACCGTCATGACCAGCAACCTGAACAATGCCGCCACCATGTCGATGGAGGACTACTTCACCATGAACCGCTACGAGGGTAAGATTTATAAGACTAACAACATGCTGGGCAAGACGCTGGCACAGTACTGTCCTACCGACTCAGCACTCGTTGCCGAACAGAAAAAGATTGAGGCCGAACTGAAAGCCTTCGAGGAAAACATTTTCGGCGACAAGGCAAAGAAAGACTCGCTGGACTCTATTGCCAAGCTGGACCCCAAGCAGCTGAAGGCTACCAAGCAGAAGCGCTCAGGCCGCTCGTCGAAAGTAAGGAGCGGGCGCAGCAAGCGTAGCAGCGGTGGTTCGTCGTCAGGCAATGCCCGCATCAGCGTACGTCGTCAGCGTCACTGATGAAACGCTATTGGTCTAAAGAGCAATGAAGTAAAAGAGCAATAACGGTAAGCCCACAAACAATAAAACTGAAGAAACAGCATGAAGAAGTATTTTGCAATCATTGTGTTGGCTGCTGCCTTTGCACTGCCTTCACAGGCACAGGTAAAGTTTGGACTCAAAGGTGGCTTGAACGCTACCACAATGACTATGAGTGACGATAATCTGAAAGAAGGCATTACCAACAAGTCGGGATTCTTCATTGGTCCCACCGTGAAGTTTACATTGCCCATCGTTGCCTTAGGGGTCGATGCCTCTGTACTCTACGACCAGCGTGAAGCTCGACTGAAGGCTACTGATGAGAAGCTGAAGCAGCAGTCTGTCCAGATTCCCATCAACCTGCGTGCAGGCTTCGGGCTGGGTGATGTGGCCAATGTCTTTGTCTTCCTCGGTCCACAGTTCGGCTTCAATGTAGGTGGAGATACTGAAAACAACTCGGTAAAGGACTGGTCGCTGAAGACGGCATGCATCAGCGGCAACATCGGTATCGGACTGATGCTGGCAAACCACTTTCAGATTACGGGAAACTACAACATCTGCTTCACCAACAGTGCAAAGTACAAGATTTACATTTACGATGCTTCAGGCAGCACGCTCACCCCAGAAGACGTGAATGTGAAGAACCATGCATGGCAGATAGCGCTAGCCTACTATTTCTAAAGTTTCAGTAAACGATGAGATTCTGGAAGAAAAAAGACAAGGGTCCTTATCCCAAGGTATTTGCCAAGAGGCTCACGAGGCGCATCATGATCACGCTGTTCTGCGTGATGAGTATCGTATCGCTCATCATTTTCGGTACAGCATGGGCAATAGTGTATGCACAGGCTTACCTGCTTACTGACCGAGTGCTGCAGTCAAAGCGTCTGAAGATAGAGCGCATGCTGTCGGAGACGTACGTGGCGACGGTCAATACCGTGCCGGACATAGAGAACAGTCTGAACCGCCCGGACCGGATGAAGGATATCATGAAACGCATCGTGGAGCTGAACCCCAATATCCGCAGCTGTGGCATCAGTTTCCGCGAGAACTACTATCCCGAGAAAGGCCGCTGGTATTGTCCATACGCCCAACGGAACGACAGCGGCAGTGTTATGGTGATGAAGACCATTGGTGGCGCCGAGCAAGACTACCTAAAGTCGGAGTGGTTCACGGAGGCACTTAAGGCTGACAGCAGTTACTGGTCGAAGCCGTTCTTTGACGGCATGGACAAGAAGACGCCGTTGGTGGCATACTTGGTTCCCATCCGCGACGAGCGCGACAGCACCGTTGCCGTACTTGGCGTAGACCTGGCATTAGACAGACTGTTTGACATTCATACACAATTGGAATCAGACAGTACCGACAATAAGAAATGGAGCGCAGAGGACGAGACCTATTATATGATTATCGACTCTGCCGGAACCTATCTAAGGCATCCCGACACGCAACGTATTATCAAAAGAAACTTCTTCGATGATGCCAGAAAGACTTCCTCAACGAGTGCCGAAGAGTTAGGGCGTAAGATGGCTAAGGGTGAGGATGGCAATATGGACCATGACGCTGACAGCGAAGACCTAATTGTTGAAGGAGAAGAAGTCAATGTCAGCTATCAGCCCATTGAGCACACTCCGTGGTCTATAGCGCTCGTCATCCCGACATTCTTCATCAATGTATTCAGCTATCTGCTTGGAGGATTCCTGCTTTTCTTCATTCTGTTAGGCCTTATCGTTGTGTACTTTGCCGGACGTCACGGTATCAAGAAGGTGTCGCAACCTTTACGCCAGCTGGCGTCTTCGGCCGACGAAGTAGCCAAGGGAAACTTCAACACGCAGTTGCCGGTGGTGACAACACGCGACGAGATTCACCAGTTGCGAGACTCGTTTGAGAACATGCAGCACTCGCTGACGCGCTATATCCAGGAACTGCAGGAGACCACCACACAAAAGGCCTCGATGGAAAGCGAGCTGAAGATTGCCCACGACATACAGATGTCAATGCTGCCGAAGACCTTCCCACCCTATCCGCAGCGCCACGATATTGACATCTATGGTTCGCTGACGCCCGCCAAGGGTGTCGGCGGCGACCTGTTCGACTTCTACATCCGCGACGAGAAGCTGTTCTTCTGTATTGGCGACGTCAGCGGCAAGGGCGTGCCGGCATCACTGTATATGGCTGTCACCCGTTCGCTGTTCCGCAACGTGTCGGGACATGTGTCGGAGCCTGAAAACATTGTGACGGCCCTGAATAATGCACAGGCAGAGGGCAACGAAACCAACATGTTTGTCACCATCTTCGTTGGTGTGCTTGACCTGGCCAGCGGACTGCTGAGCTACTGCAATGCCGGTCATGATGCTCCAATGCTTGTGGGACGTGACGTAGGCACACTGCCCTGCGACCCGAACCTGCCTATCGGTGTCATTCAGGACTACCACTTCACACGCCAGGAGGCTGCTATCGACTCGGGCACTACCATCTTCCTGTTCACCGACGGACTGAACGAGGCAGAGAATAGCAGCCACGCACAGTTTGGTGACTTGCGCATTATGAACTTAGCCAAGCGATTGCTGGCTGAGGGTGCTCACCAGCCCCAACACATGATAGAACAGATGACGGCTGCCGTGCATGACTTTGTGGGCGATGCCGAGCAGAGCGACGACCTGACCATGCTGGCCATACAGTATAAGAAATAATAAACGTCAAGAGACTGTGGAGACAATTAATGCCTTCTTCCATGAGCTTAGTTCCATTCTGTGGGACTGGCCCATGATAGTATTGTTGCTGGGAACCCACGTGTTTCTGACGTTCCGTCTGCGGATTCCACAGCGTAAACTGCTGACGGGCATCCGCTTGTCGGTGAAGAAGGACGGTGGCGCCGAGGGCGATGTCAGTCAGTTCGGTGCCTTGGCAACGGCACTGGCAGCCACCATCGGCACGGGAAACATCGTGGGTGTGGCTACAGCAGTGGCACTGGGCGGTCCGGGTGCAGTGCTATGGTGCTGGCTGACAGGAATCTTTGGCATGTCGACCAAGTATGCCGAGGGACTGCTAGCCGTGAAGTATCGCGTGAAGGCTGAGAACGGCCAATGGTACGGAGGGCCGATGTACGCCTTGGAACGCGGTCTCGGCATGAAGTGGCTAGCCGTGCTGTTTGCCATCTTTACCGCGTTGGCCTCTTTTGGAATAGGTTGTACGGTACAGGCCAACAGCATTGCACTGCTGACACATGAAACTTTTGGAATCCCTACCTGGATAGTCGGTTGCTTTGTATGCGTCATGACGGCTTCTGTCATCCTTGGCGGTGTCAAGGCTATTGCACGCGTTTGCACCGTATTAGTGCCTTTCATGGCCCTGCTCTATGTGCTGGGCTGTGTGGTCATCCTCTGCATGAATAGTAATTACGTGTGGCCCGCCATACAGCTCATTGTGCGCTCTGCCTTCAACCCCTCGGCAGCCGGCGGAGGCTTCGTTGGTGCCACGGTCATGATGGCTGCCCGCTATGGTATTGCCCGCGGACTCTTCTCAAACGAGAGTGGCATGGGATCAGCCCCCATCGTTGCTGCAGCTGCCCAGACACGCAATCCGGTGCGCCAGGCACTGGTCAGCAGCACGGGAACGTTCTGGGACACGGTAGTCATTTGCGCCATGACGGGACTGGTACTGGTCTCGAGCATCCTGGCCTATCCGGACATTACCTATGGCGACGGTGCTGCCCTGACCAAAGTGGCATTCTCTAAGATTCCCTACATCGGTGCGCCGCTGCTCACCTTTGGCATCCTCACCTTTGCGTTCAGCACCATTTTGGGTTGGAGCTATTATGGCGAGAGTGCCGTCAACTATATTGAGGGCCGCCGCATCAACCGCTTCTATCGCATTCTTTATATTGTAGCCTTGTTCTTTGGCAGCATCATCAATCTGGACATCATCTGGAATATCGCCGACAGTATGAATGCACTCATGGCCATCCCGAACTTAGTGGCTCTGCTGCTGCTGAGCGGGGTAGCTGCCAAGGAGACCGACAAGTACCTGTGGTCAGGGAGAATCAACGACATAATGGAGTAAGCGATGTTGGATAATCACTTTTATCAGGGGAAGATAGAGGCGGGGTGCGATGAAGCCGGTCGCGGCTGTCTGGCGGGAAGCGTCTTTGCTGCGGCTGTCATCTTTCCAGAAAACTATCATAACGATGAACTGAACGACTCCAAGCAGTTGACCGACCGTCGCAGGAAACTGTTGCGTGAAGTCATTGAACGTGAAGCAACGGCCTGGGCAGTGGGCATTGTCACATCGGAGGAAATCGACAAGATAAACATTCTCAACGCTTCCATCTTAGCCATGCACCGTGCCTTGGACCAGCTGAACGTACGCCCGGAAGCCATCATCGTCGACGGCAACCGATTCAAACCCTATCGCACAGTTGTCAACGGTAAAACCGTCGATATCCCTTACACCACCATTGTAAAGGGAGACGGTAAATATCTCAGCATTGCCGCGGCCAGCATCTTGGCCAAGACCTACCGTGACGACTATATGGATGAACTGGCACAGCAATATCCGCAGTACGACTGGATGTCGAACAAAGGCTACCCTACAAAGAAACACCGCCAAGCCATACGCGAGTACGGAATCACCCCATTTCATCGGAAAACATTTAATATGTTAGGGGACGGTCAACTGACCTTGGACTTCCAAGAATAAAACAAATCAGTTGGCCTTGGCATGCAGTGAATGGAAGACACGACACCTCAGACGTTCCGCCTGCTCAGGTGTAAGTAGGTCGCAGTCGTCAAGATGCATAAGAATGTCATAAGCTTTTAAGTAGGCAGCGCGCACAGGAGGAGCTGCTGACAAATAAGAAACCCAATAGGACTCCTTATCGGGGGCACAGTCCATCACGTAACGAATGAAGTCATCGTCACAGAGAAACTGCTCAACTTCTGTGTAAATAGTTTGTTTCACGTGCTATGTCTTTTCTTATAATAAGACGCAGTACGTAGGGGTTTGTCATCAATTAAACAACGTTTTTAAAGTGCCGCCTCGCGTAATCTGAGCATACTGCGATGCATCAGGTTACGAACAGAGTGGTAATTCATGTTCATAATGACACAAATCTCTTCATATTTACGTTCCTCAAGATAATATAAGGTGATGGCTTGACGCTGACGACGCGTTAGACTCTTCATCAGATGTGCTACGCGGGCGGTACGCATGTACTCTCCCTCTTGAGAGAGATAATCACGCTCTACATCGTCGGTAGCACGGCGATATTCATAATCTTCAACCTCGTTAGGTGTTGTGAACGTCTGACGACGAAACTCGTCCAATAGCCGGTTCTTCAGGGAAATAATCAGATAAGAACCCAAGTTATTGATGCTGTTCTTATCGTTACGTTTGCTGTAGACCTTCACAAAGACATCGTGGATACAGTCCTTTAAGAGTTCCTGGTCATTGGTCAGTTTCATTCCATAGTTAAAGAGCATCTTAACATACATGTCGTACAACTCAGCAAAAGCTCTATCGTTGCCTGCGCAAAATTCGGCTACCAAACGCTGAGTGCGTTCTTTTAGGTTGTTAGCTGCCATAAGGAGATTTGTCTTTAGAGATAAGTAGTTTGTTTTCTGTTGCAAAGATAAAGAAAATAACATAACTACAATAAAAAAAAGAGTTAAAAAAAGAGGAAAAACCATTAAAAAAATGATTTTTCCTCTTAGCTGTATTAATTCTGTTTACTTTTTAGTGAGCCAGAAAACACCTTTCTCAGGTACAGAGAGATGGCCACTTGTCTGCTTAAAACGGGTTATCTCACCACTATTTGCATCAATGGCGTACATGATAAACTCATTTGTACCAAGATCGAGGTCGAATGATCCTGATACGCGGTACAGCAGATAACCATTGTCGCTCTTCATTAGGTACGTGCCGTCTGCCGACGGAGCAGGTGACATCTTGGACAATTCGAAAAGGAAAGCCTGATCAGTGACGGGTATCACACAGCAAGAACCACCGGCCATCAACGAAGCCCATCCTAATTCAGGGAACTTCTGGGCAGAATAGATAACAGCCTTATCAGGATATTGCTGCCGATATTCGGAAACAGCGCGATAGACATCATCAAAACGTGCTCCACCCGTACGTATCTTACGCATATACTGGCGCTGAGCCATGTTGACACCTCCCGGTGGAGCATATTCTCCCTTGTTGTGGTAAAACCACTGCTCAATGTCGATGATATCGACGATTTTTGAACGTACAGGATCATTGAGGATGGCATCCTGTACGTCTTTATTCACCGCTAAATCGACTAAAATCTTTCCATTTTCTTTCTCCCACTCAGCAATGACATCTAACCAGAACTGTACAAAAGCCAAAGGTCCTGTAAACTCCTCACCAATGCTGTGAATGACGTTTGGCTGGCCCTTGAAGGCATCGAGCGACTGACGGATATACTGCCGGTGCAGCTGACGCAACACAGGATTGGAAATGTCATAAAACAAGGTGGCAGTAAAGATGCGCTTGTCGCCGGTAAAGTTGACAGGCTCCAGGAACGGCGTGCCGTTCACATTGTTGGCCGTGCGCCACGGACAGTCTACCCAGTGTGCACCGGCCTCCAGGATGTTATGCTGGAAGTAGTGCTGATTCTTGAGCAGGATACCGATGGATTCGGTCTTTTTAGCAAATTGCTGTAGTCGCCAGAAGTACCACTTGTTCAATTGAGTGAGATCATATTTCGTCATGCCGTCCCACGCTAAGTCGGTAAAACCGACCTGCTTACAACCAGTGCGTGCAAAGGGTTGTTCGTAAAACGGTGCCCAGGCATCGCCATTCTTTCGGCGGATACGTTCGTGGTCATCACGGCGTCGGTCAGTCCATAGCCCGTAGTTCTGACTGAACAACAAAGTATGCTCCCTCTGCATAGTGGCTATAACGGAGTCGATGCGGTCAGTGCCTCCAGTACCTTCCTGCCCTGGTACAAATCGGGTCAGCGCATACTTTGCCTTGGCCATTGCAGCATCAGTAGTTCGCCCGTTCCACCATGGAGTTTGATGCTTACCACCCACTAACACCTTGTTGTCCTTGGTCAGCCAGCCGTTAACAATAAAATAGCGGTTGGTATGAAAGTCGCGGGGAAAGATGTGCTGCGGCTGGAAAGCCTTTAACTTGCCGTGATCGGTGTCGCCAGTAAATACTGCTGAATCAATCCACATTTCCATTGAAATGCGCGGTTCCATCGCATCTTCTGCCATCTTCATGGCTTCTTCGATGGTGGGGGAACTACTGGCGTTCGTATTGCGTTCCAGCACACGGCACTGTGTATTCACATCACGGTGCAAGCGCTTTTCCAGCTGGGCAGCATACAGCGAATATGGCTTGACATGCTCATTCATCTCGGTGTATTCGCCGTTACCCATCACCTGCCCCCAGCAACCCCGAGAATAGTTACGGTTCAGCGAGTCGGGCGAATAGCAGAACAGGCCGGCGGCAGTAGACTGCCACATGATACTATTGGCCGTGCTCCACCCCGCTCCGAACTTCTCCAGTTCCCAGTTCTTGAACACAATATCGTTGCCGTCGATGTTGACAATATCAAAGAGAATGCCGGGAGCCCATGAGGAAATGGCTCCACTGGGACCGAACGACTCATAGCTGTCGCACTGCACAAAGGCGTTTGGTCCTGGGGCTGTATGTCCCACGGCAAAGTCATTGATTCCGTGTTCAGAATAGCAACGCTGGAAGAGCGTCTTCTCGCCCATGGTAAGGAAAGTACGGCGCCGGAAGCCGCCTATCTCAGAGACAGGATGCAGAGACTTACAATCCTCGACGGTAATCTGCTGGGCCGACTTCTGTATGACGACTGCCGAACCGGCAAAGTGGCGGAAGTTCACCATACGTACCCAACAGTTTTCGGCATCTGCTATGTAGACACCATCCCAACAATGATTCTCGTCCATTGGCAACATGCGGTCATAGTCACTCTCCAGAGTAAGGTTCTCCACGCCACACTCTGCGACCAGCCCCTGATGTTCATAGACAATAGCTTTAGCTCCACCCCAGCGTTTCTCTATGCTACAGGTGATAGGGGCATCGACTGTTACCGTTGTACCATTTACCGACATTATTTGCCGATTCCATCGGAGATCAATGTCGCCTGAGTGCCATGCCCAATAGCCCATACGTTTGCCCCCGCCGAATGACGAACACCCCAGTGACTCTATCCACTGTTGAGTGGATGGACGCCAGATACAGATACGCGTATTTGGAGTCAGTTGCGAAAGTGGAGAGGTAAGTGAAATGTTCAGTGAGCCAGATGTTACGTCATCAACGTCGAAGGTGTCCTTGGCAATCACCTCGTGCGTACCTTCTATATATAAAAGGGCTCCACGGTCATAACCCGTCTTTCGCAGAACGGTCTTGTCGCGGCCACAGCCCCGCAGCACGACTCCGCTGGTACGGATGCGCAGCGGCTCACAGATGTCATAAGTACCTTCTGCCAGCAGCACAGCTCCGCGAAGGCCCGTCTGTCTGTCAGGCTTCTGGTTGCTCACCCAGTCGATGGCTGCCTGTAGCTGCTGCGCGTTGTCACCAGGCCGGGGTACTACATAGGCTGCCACTTTTACCGATGGAATGGGAACTTCCGAACGATGGTAGCCACAATAGGAATAATCCATCGGCACCTCTTGGGATACCGATGGAATTATTAGTATGAACAGTCCAAAGAGGACCGGTAAAAGTCTTTTCATTTCTTCTTTGCTTCTTCGATTCGCTTCATCCAGTTGTCACGTTCCTTCTTGAGGTCGTAGCCTCGGGAGGAGAGCCAGTTGTTGGTACGACCGCGGTATTTGTCGAACCAGAAGTGCTTCCCCTTAGAGTCGGCAGCATCCATGGCATACTCACGGGCTTCCTTGAGCCAGATGAGCACTTGCCGCTTTTCGAAGTCGGACAGGGAAGGTATCATGTCCTGAGTAGCCTGATAGTCACGCTTCAGTCGTCCGAAGGTCATGCCGTCCTTCACAGCGTCTATCTGCTCGTCGTTGAGGTAGAGGGCGAGGGCAGAAGCCAGTTCGAAGTGATGTCTGTAGAGTTCTGCTTGAAGGGCATCCTGTTGCGACTTGTCGTATTTTGCATGGATATCGTTCAGCAGGAAGTAGCGGTTGGCAATGATGTTGCGTACGGCACGGGCCTGCTCGCTGTCAGTAAGCTGAAGACCGTCGACTATCTTCTGTGCACGCCCCTTGATGTTCTCCACGTAGGCAGAGTCGCGCCCTTCGTCGTTCAGCACCACCTGTTGTGCATTGGCTGTCAAGGTGAATAGCGACAATATCGCTACATACAGAACCTTTCTCATATCTTCAATTTATTAATTAATACGCTTTACCAGCGTGTCGTGGTTGTTCTTCAAGTCCGTCCAGTCTACCTTGACATTGGT
>Ga0310691_10000657_pt1 | contig 61152 bp, 57 predicted proteins | sample 176DNAGHGlowgp2_FD_203887 | JGI IMG/M metagenome (GOLD analysis project Ga0310691, IMG submission 203887) | Sheep rumen microbial communities from Palmerston North, Manawatu-Wanganui, New Zealand - 1766 DNA GHGlow gp2 (v2) (version 2) | ecosystem: Host-associated > Mammals > Digestive system >... | reverse complement strand
CGCAGCGACTGGCAGCGAGTAGCATGCAACTAAGCGAAAGTGGCAGCAACTTACCGGAACTTCGGAAAAGTTGCTGCCGCTTGCATATAACTCCGTGTCACTTATATGTACTTCGTCGGATGCTTACGAGTCAAAGCCACTTCTTTACTAAGGGGCAGTTCTACCTTATACTCCCGGGCCATCTCATCTATCATCTGCATTAGGGCATTGTGAAGATACTCATCCCCAACCAGTTCCACAACCCATTCAAAGCGTTCGTACTGCTCCAGAAACTGCTGTTCTCTCTCTTTCCGATCAACCATTCTGTAGACCTTGATCAATTCATTAATCTTCCCAGAAGCAAACTGTCCTATAGTGTCATCCATAAAAAACTGCTGATTCAGCAAATCGTAGATATTGGAACCAAAGGTCTTACCCTTGGGACAATCCCTATCAGTCATATACAGTATATGCTTGTCCGGAATATCTGAGAGCAAGAATGGTGAATGGGTCGTTAGGATTATATTAATGTATGGACCGTGGTTGAATTCGAGTCTGTCAAGCAGATTCAGCAATTTGTACAAGAAGGTTCTCTGATATTCCGGATGAAAACAGATTTCCACCTCATCAATAATCAGATTGAAGCAGTGATATCTTGGAAGATTCGGTTTTACCGAGCGCAAGTTTGTGAGATGGTAGATTATTGAACTCACCGAAAAGACGAATTGACGTTCTCCACTACTTAATTGGCTCAGTTCTATCCTACCATCCAGAAGCCCACCTTCGTCTGTCTCCTTTTGCAGATAAACATCTTGTTTAAAAATACTTGGTAGCACAGCATATTCAAGTTCCTCCAGACTATATACGGGGCCATTATTATTGTATACCTTATCCATCAATTCTGATGCCCGTATCCCCTGAGTATCTTCATCAACGATTCCGTACCTATAAAGCTTTTTGATTTTAGAATAGCCATTCAGGAAATTAATCGCTCGTGCGACCTTTAGAGTGACATGACTTCCTTTCTCCAAATCCTCCTTGACTATTGCCAACAATACAGTGACCAGATTCAGATGCGAAGGCTTCCCTTGAATTGCCAGGGCGTCATTCACCTCGTATTGCTCAAAATTCTTTGCCTGCAAAATATACTCGGGATACTTTTTCCCAATATTAAGTACTTTACAAACCAAATAGAGCATAGTCACAAGGTATTTCTCTTCTCTTTTGGAGGAATCGATACCCAATGATTCGAGGATAGCTTTTGCCAAATTATCCCTGTCTGAATCTAAGACTAATTGAAATAGTTCAAGAGTCATTTTCAGACGTTGCCCATCATCTTCTTTATTGTTTTCACGGGACTCCTCCTCCGTCTTATTCTGAGGAGGGAAAGTCTTATTGTATCGTTCCAATAACCAGGAAGAGTCAAAATACTCATTTACGATATAAGGGTTATACGTGTAAACCACATCCCACAGCTGATATCCTTGAATCAGATGCTCTCCCCGATACTTGAAATACTGAAGTAATGCCGCCACCCTGGACCTTGTCAACCGGGTTTCCGTGTTCATGTTAATGATACCATTGTCACGATACGGATTGATATTGATTGGACACATGTATCCGTCATTCTTATGGAACAACGAATTAATCCACACATCACTAACCCGATAAGAACGATGACGATTAGACGTCCTTGTCTTACACTCTTCCCCCAAATAGTCAGCAGCAACATAAGACTGCAAACTATAATTCATCACAAGCGTATAGAAGAAATTGTCTGCGACAGAACGCATTAACGCATACTCTTTCAAATAATCGTGTCCTTGTCGGTAAATCCGAGACACTGAATTGGAATCCACCTCAAAAGATTCTTCCAACTCGCCACATTCAAAGTATAATCTACCATCCTCACAACGCAACCTCCCCTGTTTTGCACCTTCATGCCACCCCATCTCTGCATAAAGGCCAAAAATGTAGATGGGTTTATCTGCCGCATTCCTTGGTATATCTTTAAGAAGTACGAAACTCAGATTATTCACCAAGCGATACAAGATTTCAAGAAGAGTGGACTTGCCGCTCCCGTTCTTCCCAACAATAGCATGTACGGATATATTACGAGCGAAGAAGCCCGTGGGAAGGGCTTCTTCAAACCGGTACTCATAATTCACTTTCAAGTTTTTCCGAATGCGCTCTGCTGTCTCAGGAAAAACTTTGATGTAATCTATGTTGAATCCAGTATTTGGCATATCTGTAAAAACCACATTAATCGCGCCCGATTATTTCCTTCATCCGAACATAGAGACTGTTCTGCATACCACCTCCGGCACCGCGCGCAAATTCACCCTTCAAAGCAAAGAGCGTCTCCCCATAAGGCTGGAGCGGCTTTAGATAATTGGTAAAAAAAGATATAGTCTTTGCATATTCAAGAGGTGAAAATGCATTCGCCTTCATTTCCATCACATCTGCATTGGGCATTTCAATATGGGCATCCTTTAACAACGAAATAATAGCACCTACACCTGTTGTCTTACATAAGACAGAAGATGGCTTATCCTCCACTTCCTCTGGCCAAATGTTTTTGAAAGTAAACCTTACCGCTGCAAAATATGCTAATAGCTCATGGGCTATATACTTGTAGTTCTGGTCGTTTCTTTTTAACATCTCAACAGCATCTGACCAAATACCTCGTGAAGAAAGGTGCTTCATAAAGGCTTCGACCAAAAAGGATTGTGAAACATATCCTGAGCCCTTACCAAGCATCTTCACAAAACCATTGAACGCAGAAGATGAATCGTTTTCAAGAAGTGCTACTAACTCATGTGCCAAGTATATCTCATTCTGCTTCGGAATAGTATTAGAATCATCTAACGGAATGGAGACTCCATAAATATCATAGAAGAGGGACTTATTAACTTTCTTCTGATTAAAGTTCACATTGGCGAAAATTTGCGCTTGTTCCCACATATCATAATTAACCAGAATAGTACAGCTAAAACTGAAGCTTTCGATATACCTGATAATGGTCTCACTATTGTATCCATAAACAGAAGAAGAACTGCTAGCCTCTTCATAAAGACGTTTTACCCCAGAAAACCGATGCTGACCATCTACAATCATTGTTTGTTCAGGGACTTCAAAATCAAAAGACTCACCAATCTTAAATATATTGGGATTCTCGCTTTCATTCGGACACGCAAGAATAATGGAATTCGGGAAGATCAAATTAGTCCCGCCCTTCTCATTTGCTGCTATGCATCTTACAATGTACTTTGCTATGGATTTAACCCTATCTTCCTCTATCTGACGCTGATAATCACTGTTAGATTCTTCTGTTCTATAACTTAGACGCACCCTTCCATCTAATTCTTTGAAAGAGACCAGACCAACTAGTACAGACTTCCTCTTTTCCTCGAAACTATTATGAACAATAACTTTACTCATTTTTTTCACCTCCACCCGCTTGTTGAACATTCTTTGTTAACGCATCAATATCCTTTACCCCATCATGAGCGAATGCGCCATCAGTGGAAGAATCCTCTTCTGCTGAATCATCGCGTTCTGTTTCTTGCTTTCTGGATTCGAGCTTATTAATACGCGCTTCCAAAGGCGCAATTTGATATTGGTTTAATTCCTTCATTATTTGCTCCCGAAGAAGTTTAGCTGCCGTAGTATCTCCAACAATGTCCTTAAGTTGCTTTTCCACTTCAGACTCTAAGTGATTAGCCACATATTCTTCTGCCGTCCTGCTCGCTTTTTCACCAGCTAAAGACTGTGCTTTTTCCTCAATATCCTTAATTGTCCTATAACCAAGAAAACCCAAGAGCGCCACTACAAAAGCGGCAATGCAAGAGACAAGCCTAAAGAAGTCTGATTCAGTTTCCTGAGATTTCAAAAGCAAATTATACTTGTCTGTTATTTCCTGACTTTGTCTGTCTAATTCATCAACCAGATGCTTTATCTGGCTCTCATTCTCTATTAACACCCCTTCAATAGCCAAAGAATCCTTTGGAATACTCAGCTCGACATTGACTTCGCTAACGTTATGAGATTTATGTATCAAAGGCCATATAACCAGAAAGGCCATTGTCAGTGCGAAGACAATAGAAATGAAAACAAACGCTCCTTTTACCGAGTTGTTCTCATTCCCTTCTATCTGTTTATCTTCGTCTTCTTTCTTTTTCTTATTACTCTTACACATTGTTATATTTACTACAGTCAATTCATCTTACTTCACTCTCCCTTCCTCCAACATCCTCTCATACTCTTCCTAGGCGCAATGGCGCTTGCTGCCCCACTGGGGCCAGAAGAGATAGCGAAAGAATTGCCAGATGGCATTCAAAACACCTTTTACTGTCATAAGCTCATAATATCTTTAGGTTCTACGGCTCATTATTTCCATCACGGCCTGCAAGTTATATGCAGTTTTATATTCAGCTCCTGACAACTTGCCCAGAGCGAAGAAATCAACCACAGCATCGGGACTGCCTCTTTCTTTTTTGCGAAATCACGGCCCTGCTTAAGTTTCAAAAGGTTATCTTCTAATTCCTGTTTTGATAGATAGTCTATTACAAGATACAAGTCTCTTTGATAATTCCCTTTCCTCTCTGCCTTTTTCCAATAATCTATGGCCTCTTTAGCTGTCTTTCCCGGAGTCCTTACCCTTGTAATATGAGTATCTACTCCGCTCAACTGATAAAACTCCGACCACTTTTTCTCTTTCCTCTTCCACATAGTGCTCAGAGGAAAGAATGTTCCCAAATTTTTTTGTGCTTGTCCTACCACCTCCTGAAATGCGCTGGCAGAAAAACAGCGACCTTTATGTTTAGCGGCAAACAAAGCCACTGAGTCTTCGCTAACTCTTATATGGTCTGCCCACTCTGTACCAAGGTCATCACAAACAATAATCGAGTCTGCTTGTTTGTATTTCTTCTCTATATAAGCGAACAACGACTTTTGAGGGAAGTGCGTATCTGCCGCCTTCAATCTATTCCCTTCATAGTCTTTTTCACCTTGAGTACTCTCCAATTTCCGGTCCTTTTCAAATAAATCTAAAAACATGTCTATATTCCCCGTCAGCTTGTTATCTTTGAAGAGTTTCCTATTTGTATATTTTAGCTTGGGCGATGAGAACATCACTGTAAACAACCCGTTCTCAATCACGTAGTCGAGCAATACCACATCATCAGTTTTCCCACACAAATGAATGCCTTTCATCCAATCGCAGGAAAAAGTAATTCCCCTTTCCTTAACCGTCACCTCAACTTTCTTTCCTTCAGCCAAGACCTTAGAATACTTCCCACCGCCGTCATCGTCCAGTTTAATGGATTTGGAGAACAGATTGCAGATATCCTCAACTCTGATTTCAACCCCGGTACCCTCTTCTTTTATACCCTCAATCCATTTCTCATCATTCAGCCTAAATACAGAAACCAGCAAGTACTTTACTTTCAGATTTCCAGCATCATACTCCTTCTTATAATCAATTGGTGTCGCAAATATCGACAAGTAATTGCTAACGTCCTTGCCACTGGTTTTTGCTATCCTGTCAATGATGGTCTTGCACCAGTTCAGATATTCAGTAAAAGGTACTTTTGTTTGCAGGTGGTTAATTTTAGAGTTGTCAATACCTATGGAGAATGCTCCTTGTGTGTTCGTTATTCTATAGTTGGCCAGTGCGTAATTGCTTGCGCCTAATGTGGAGAATACAGGCTTTAGGTCCTCGGCTTCCAGTGCCTTGCTACGCATGGCATTATCTGATATATCCAGATTGTTCATACCAAAGCGCTTGTATACCATTTTCTTGTCGTCGAGTACTTTACAAAGGATGTTGTAATCTATGGGCATCAATGCTTTTCGCAGGCTTTTTACATCAGCGATATCCTTTTTCTGAATGGCTACATATCCGTTGTATTCGATTACCAATAGGTAGGCGAACTTCTTTTCATGCCAGTTTTTACCAGGATCGTATTCTTGTTCAAAGCAGGTTGGAATTTTGTCGCGAATGAAGGCAATGAACGCGTATTTCATTCCCGCGATTGACGTGCCAGTTGGATCTACTCGCTTGTAAATGGATTCAGCTGATGCTCCGATTGTGTCAAACAATTCCGTGATGATAGCATCCATATCTTCTCCTTCCTTTGTTTGGAAGAATGCCACGTTTTCACTGAATAAATAATGATCCATCGCTTGTTGTTGAATTGACTATTATAACTCTTTCAGACTACGCTGCGGCAAAACAAATAGCGACAGTACTGCCAAACGGCCTCTCTTTTTCATATGTTTCGTGTCATATGTGTTCTGTCTTGTCTATTACCCAAAGTTTTTATCTTTATCCCACCCTTGCTCAACGTTTTCCCTATCATGTTAGTTCACTCACCATAGCGACCATCTTTCGCCTCAAATATCGTACTCGGTTTCTTTACCTCAACTGTATGCCATGCCATCTTGGGTATTTGTATCCCATACCGTCCTTCTGCAGGGCACAGGTTAAACCGATCCGTCTCAACAAACTGCGTCTCATCAATTGCCCGCTCTCCGTCGTGAACTGGACCGCCAGATACAACACCGGGTAATTCCTCATAGAACACCACATCTAGACTTCCCTCTATACAAATATTCGTCTCTTACGAATGCAGATGCCTGTGAATTGCCACGTGCATTCCTGGTTGCAACACATTCAGCATCCTCTGCGAGCCGTCTTCTTGCGTAGTCCGCAAGTCAAATGCCTGTCGCAACCGTTCCGAAGAAGCAGCCTGTGAATGCGACCCAGCCAATAATTCAGAATCTATCAATTGTATTATTCCCTAATGTTTGATGGATTTTTATGTGGTATCTGTGTGACTACCTTTCCTTCACTATCACCCAAAACGTCTTAAATATCAGCCCCAGGTCATACCAGAAGTTATGCTTCTCCACATACTCCAGATACAACTTGATCTTCTCCTGCATAATCACCTCGATGTAATACTTCTCCGGGGCTTCCGCCTGCTCCATCAACTCGTTCTCGTTGCGGAACTTGATGGAAGCCGGGTCGGTGATACCCGGACGCACATCCAGCACATACATCTGCTCCGGAGTCCAGTAGTCCACATAGTGGCGCAACTCCGGACGGGGGCCAACCAACGACATATCCCCCACAAACACGTTAATCAACTGCGGCAGCTCGTCGAACTTGAACTTACGGATGAAATACCCGCTGCGAGTCACGCGAGGGTCGTGTCCGCCAATGGTCACCAGACTCCCCTTGTCAGCCCCCACCCGCATCGAGCGGAACTTGAATATCCGGAAGTCCTTGTTATGCCGACCTACCCTCACTTGCCGATAGAACACCGGCCCCTTGCTGTCCAGCTTGATCCTCTTTTACAATCAACTAGTACACCTGTTCTACGAGATTTGGATCGTTTTGGATCAGATTTGGAACGCTCTGGATCACTCTGGACCGTTCCAGCCACTTTCCCGTCTCCACATCACCACCATAAAGTCCTCATCCTGCCTAAACCGACGCCAAACCGAGAGTCATTGAGCCCGCTCGCTTGACCGAGGTGCGAAGGAGGAAGACGAATCTCCTCATGTTTCTAAACAAAATAATCACAGCAACCCCGTCATGTAAAGTGGCAGGTACACCAGCCCGTCCTTTCGCTCCACATCATTTGTGTGCAGCACAAACGGCGTACTCAGATACTGCCCAAACTTCCTGACGCACTTCTGAATCGATGTCAGCGTATAACCCGTGCTGCTCTTCACCTCGATAGGCGATATGTTGTGCCGCAACGTTACCACCTCCTTCTGTATCAGAAAGTCCACCTGCATCCGGTTCTCCGCCTCTTCTTTGTCGTAGTTCGAATAGAAAAAAAGCTCTTTCCCCGAAGCTTTCAGCATCTGCGCCACGATATTCTCTACCAGCATACCCTCATCCACCTCCAGTTTGTCGAACATCAGTTTCTGGTATATCTCGTTCGTCACGATACCCCTTGCGCTGAACGCCAGCGAAATCAGCAGCCCCGTGTCGCAGAAATAGCACTTCAAGGCCGTCCTGTCCTCGTTCAGTTGCAAACCGATATTCGGAGCCGTCGTGTTGTAGCAGATGTTCACCATCTTCGAATCCTCCAGCCAGAAGAAAGCACTGTCGTACTCCCGCATCCTTGCCTCGTCCTTCAGGGCTGACAACATAAACTTCTTCTCCTTCTTCTGCAACTGTCCCGGAATAGCGTCGTAGATAGCGCTCACCCTAGCCGTCGCACTACCCGCATACTTCTTGATGTCGTTCTTGTAAAGCCGCAAAATCTGGCGCTTCAACGCATCCACCCGCGTAAAATCCCTCGAAGCAACATACTCTGCCACGGCCTGCGGCATACCGCCCACTATCAGGTATTGGCGGAAATAGTGCAACGCCTCGCGATGAAACTCACCCATCGCCTGCTGCTTCGCAAACCTCTCACGGACATACGGCATCAGCACCTCGTTACCCATAGCCCACAGGAACTCCTCAAAGTCCATCGGATACATGTCAATCCCATCCTCTTCCGACGGAATCACGATATCCGCTACGTTCTTCTTGATTGAAATCAGCGAGCCCGTCTCTATATAATCAAAGCGCCTGTCAGCCACCAACGCCTTGATGGCCTCACGAGCCCTCGGACACTTCTGCACCTCGTCAAAGATGATAAGCGATCTGCGTGGCGTCAATTGTTTCTTGTAATGGAGTTGAATGTTCTGGAGCAACGTGTCCACGTCCTCCAAGTATTCGTCGAACCAGTCCCTCACACGAGCCGGAGCCTTACTGAAGTCAATGAGGATATATGAGTCGTACTCATTCCGAGCAAATTCCTCAGCGATGTAACTCTTGCCCACACGACGGGCTCCCTCAATCATCAAGGCCGTCGTGCCGTCCTTCTCCTGCTTCCATTTCAGCAGACTGTCGTATATCTTACGTCTCATAATCACATTTCCTAAGAGTTTTCAGAGTCAGTTTTTACACATTTCCCAAGCTCTTCAAATCACAATAACATTCTGATTATCAAAGATTATCACATTAATTGAAATATAAACAGGCTTCAAATTCTTTGCAAAGATAACGCCTTTCCCCCGAATTTATTGCATTCCTTCACAACATTTATTCTTCTTTAACCATCTGGTAATCCTTCAACAGCAACCACCTCAAAGCTCTATGGTGTATCTCCAAGTTCTTTTTATTCCAATTGCTGGCTCACTGAGATAAGTGTCCGCCAACGGGTAGATAATATCTATCGGACAATCGGGATTTTTAAGATATACAAGAGCCGCAGCAATGGCCATAGGTTTAGTAGATAAGGGTGAAATATGGATGTATTCAATGCTATACCTTTTATCCATCAGCTCCTGGACTATTCTTTCTAATTTGTTCGCCGCAACAAAAGGATCGTATGCAGGAGCTTTAAGATATGTAACATGTGTCTCTCCTATCGACTCTTTTGACTTACTCAACTGTATCAGGTTTTGCTGATACATATCGGCTTGAAGTGACGGGAAACCAGTGAATAGATACTTGTACAGAGATTTGCTCTTGTCGCGAGCTACTGCGGTAACAAGGGCATCATTGAATCCCGTAAATATGATGAGTGCATCTTTTCCGTTAACGTTTTTTGCAGATGCACTGTATCCTTCTACCGGCCTTGGCCTATTTACGCTTCGAGTGAATTCAGTATCCTCTGCCCTTTTATAGCTTGCAGGCTCGCTATAGAGTACATCAAACTTACAAATACCCTGACGTTTCAGTAGTTGTATCAGAAAGAGAAGATGTGGAATAAGAAATCCTGTAGCATCTATGCATAAAGACTTCCCTTTCAGGTTAATCCCCTCCATCACCTCAGGAATGTACTCATCTTCTGTCAACTTATTGCTGGTCAGATATTGGGCAGGATGATTGTCTGCTGCGAGTTCGTATTGAGGAAATACAAACCAATGTTTCTCCCCACTATTTATCTTTTCAAAAGTTGCTTTCGTTCTTACACAACCATCAAAGGCGGAAATAAACAGGTCATAACTTAAGAGTTCCACATTTGTGACCTCCTCCATGTAATAATACGAATAGTTTGTCATCAGTCGAACAATGATGGTTGTTTATCTTTTTCTTTTTTCACTCTTTTGGTTGTAAAAGGAGCATTCAGACCTGTTTTGTAAGTAGTCAGCAAGGCTGTAAACGTATTGAAATGGTCAGGGTCGAAAATGGCAGACATCATCTCAGGTGTAATAGAAGCAATCCCTCTGCGAGCAATAGGCAGGTTATATACCGTTGCTATCAGCCTATTTACCTGATACGATTTCTGGGGTATACCAAGAGTTTTATCCTTACGTTTGTTAGGCACCTCCATTAGAAAGGCTTCCTGCACTGCCAGTTCAATGATATGATCTATATGATTCTGACCTGCATTTTTTCGATAATAGAAGGCACACAGGGATGTTTCTGTTGGCTTGTCGCAAAAACGACTCACGTACATAAAATTGAGAAGGTTATTGGTGGCCATATCCAAATCTTCTCTGTCCCTACCATAAACTTCAATATCTTTGAGGAACCACTTTGCCGTTTCGTTGATTCCTACATATTGCGAACGAACTGATATGGTTTTATTATCGTTGAATGGATCTACGCCCCTAAAATTGCAATCCTCAATTATAAGCTTCATTAAGGTTAAAAAGATACGCGGATTGCAGTCTGCAATAGTCACCAACTTCTCAAATCCAGAGTATTGATACAACGTTTCCCGATTCTCTTCTGCCAGCTGTGCCACAAAATCCTGCCGGAATTTCCTGTACCACTCCTTCATCTTGGCATTCTTCCCTTCCTTATATTCATTATACGATTTATTAACATCGTCAACTATATCCATAAGCATTTTTACGGTCACCTTGTTTTTATTCTCTGACCACTGTAAATAATAACAATACAGTTTCAGCTTTTGCGCAACCAAATCACTTTCCACATCATACATCATTTTTTTCTGTGCCAAGGATATCTGTTCCTCACTAAGTCCCATTCCTGACAGGCGTTCCTTGAATATTCTCCAATGCTTTAGAGATGCCCCTTTATTCAACAAACCGTTCAGAAGAACTTTCTCATTGAACTTATCAAAAATTTCATCTGGAGACAGTTCGACAATACCATTCAGTTTGAGTCTTTTTCTAAACAGATTATCCGCAAAACTTTGAAACTGCTTTTCATTAGCCTTCAATAGTGCATCCAAATCAACAGGATTGAATTCATGGCCTTCATGTATAGGTTCACCAGATATGGTGTTCCTGGTTGTATAGCCCACCTTTCTCGCTCCCACCCAAAATGTACACTTGTATTTCTTTTCGTACACCAAGCTATTCAGGGACTCTTTCTGCCATTCGCATTTTAATTTCTCATATTCATCTAATACATAGATGTAATTTACATCTTGCAATTCTGAAATATTTTTCGAGAATATTTCAGGTATTTCAAAGATGAGTGATCCGAAGGTGAACGCAGGACGCACCTTCTCCCAGTTAATTTGTTTCGTATAAGCGTAATCAATAATCTCCTTATCTACAGCAACTCGTTTGCTATTAAGATACGACTTTAATCCTTCAATCGTATAATCTCCGAGTGTTATCCCCACACGATTTGTGATGGTCTCTATTATTATCGCCAGTTTTGTCTCAGAACAGCCTAAAGCCATGGTCACCTGTTCATAAACGTCTAACGACACCAAGGATTGTATCAACTCAAAATAATAATTATATAGTGCTTTCCACTCCTCCAAGTGAGTATCTTTGCTAAATCGTGTAGAACTCAGACTGTCAAGCCTGGAATAAGAAGCCAGATATTTGTCCTTTTTTAATAAAGCCTTAATGTCATTGTCATAGGATTTGAGCCTTGCTTCAAATGAATAGTAACGTAGAAGATGGGTCTTACCACACCCCTTACTACCCAACACATATTTGGGCATCAACTCTTGCGGATTCAGTGCAGCGATAAACCCTTCTTCTGAACCAGCAAAAGGAACCCAGTTATCTATTATTTCCGCCGTGGTAAACTCATTGGCTTTCACCACACTAAAAGGATTTGTCACGTTCATCTCAGTATATTTTCACAAAGCGTTTAAACATTGGCACCCAGCCTCCCTTCTCTTGCCAGAATATAGGGAGGGTGTTATTGGGGGTATTATGATGAAAGCCCAACAACATCTGGCAGTCTTGATAGCCCAGAGGATTTCTACTTATCTTTTTTCCGTATCGCTCGCACATTTCTCTGCACGTGTCCTTTAGACCGTTCTCCTCATCGATAAAGAATCGGGAATTGTCCGAGAAGCATTTATAACTTTCATCCAACACGAACATAGCATCTGCAACATCATAGTTTAACTGTTGAACCTTCTTCAATCCGTCTTCTATCGCAAACAGTGCATAATACGACACATGAATATGAGATGCCTTTTCCTTCAGGAATTTCACGAATTTATTGTTAAACGTTGTTGCCTGGTTACCACTACCACAGAAATCGTCCAACACGACAATTCTCTCAATGCCATCGGTTTTCAGGCTGGCTTTAATCTGCTCGCCTTCTCCTTCATGCTCAAACAGCTCATGTGGACTGATAAAAAGTTCACGGCTTAGGTAGTTCTCCTGACGGAAGAAGTAAAGTAGGTGAGCACTGCTTTCTGAAGGATTTCCAAGACTCAGAAAACGGGTCTTGACAAGCACCGTTTTAAATTCCTTTTCTATGATGTCCTTTTCTGTCGTGCCACCATGTCTATTCCGGATATCATAAACTATCGGTCGCTTATACATATCTTCATAGATTCTTACCATCAGCTCGCGGATAGCCTCGTTGTCGAAATACATAAACTTACTCAACAAAAACATCGCATTGAGCTGTTCTTCACCTTCTTGGAAATTTCCGAGCCACTTGCTATACTGGTCACTGTCTTTTGCCCATCGGTCGCGCCACGCAGTGTCGTGCAGCACTTTTATCTTCCTGTCAAGCACGTCATACCGGCTACTGTCCCTCGTCTCTAATATGCGTTTTATTTCCATTTTTATTTCTGTAACACTAGTACCCATTCGCTAGTTATTGTATTTGCTGTTTTGTTCCTTTTTGTCATCAGACCGTATGACTTGATATCGTCTATCAACTTAAATTTCAGTTGCATCCCTTTTGATTGCAAATAGGATGTCAGATAATCTTGCGTATCAAACGATAGGCCGCAAACGGTATTGTTGCCTATTATGATAACCATGTGACCTCCTGGCTTGAGCACCCTATAGGATTCATCCAAGGCCGCCTGCATCTCATTGAGATAATTTCCCACTATACAAGCCCTTTCCTTCTTTCCTCTACTATACAGTTCTTCCAACACCTTGTCTGCTTCTGCAATACCGGTCGTATACTTTTTATCATATTCCTTTTTATGATAGTCTTCACGTCCAATATTCTTACCGTCAATAGTTCTTATTTCTGCCGCATCTGTCATTCCCAGCCAATAAAGGTTCAGTCTTGAGGCCCTGATATATTTTTGCGCACCAGCGTAAGGGGGCGACGTAAGAATCAAATCCACAGCATTATCAGGGATAACTTCCTCCTCAGAAAGATGCCTTGTAAGATGTCGCGCATCATTCGAAACGACCTCTGCCGTATTTATTTTTTTTACCCCTTTCAAGGAATTGACTCGTTCAATGTTCAAACGACATATACCCTCAAACTTGTCATACACATCAACTGCTTTTAGCGTTTCCAGCCTGAAGGTTGCCGTTTTCCTTCTCTCACTGCCCTCTGCGAACCTGTTGGGATTGAGATGTACAGGCACTGCTATGGTAGGGTCAGCATAACTTACCTTCCTGATAAGGTTTGACAGACATAAGAGGAAAAAATTCTTTTGGCTTTCATTCTTTATCTTCCCTATAGACTGTTGTAGTCTGAAGAGTTGCGTCACAGTACTGTCTGAGAACCAACCCTCAATCATACTGCTCATCCTTGGCATTTCACGACTGCGTTCTGCACGATTTAACACAGCAGATAAACTCTTCAAAAGAATTTCCTTTGAGATATATGTGGTTTTTACTTTCGAGATAAGGACAGCTAACGGATTGGCATCAGCCCCCCACGCCTGTCTTCCTCTAAGTGCGGCCTCCAACAACACCGTTCCCGTACCGCAGAAAGGGTCTAAGACGATTCCGTCATGAGGGCAATATTCTTCCGACTGCAGGAAATAATATGGAATATTGCTTAAAAGTTTTGCGGGATAGGAGTGAATCAGGTGAGTGTACCGCTCTTTATTATTCAGTAACGGTACAAGTTCTCGAAAATTCACCGACACCGGTTGCCCTGTCTCTTGATACTTCCTTACATATTCCTCATATACAGTTCCCATCTTACTTCAGCATAAAATATGTATACCCTCCTACCAGCATCACAACTATCACAATCACTATCCACGTCATCCATTTCGACACTCTTCCCAGTACGGTTTCCTCGTTCATCAGCCAGCCTCTCGTGGCGATAATGGCGGCAATGATTGAGATACCCACTTGCGCATATACTGGCGAGAAGCTACTGGCATCCACACCTTGCATTATTGCGGCAACAAATACACCGGCGAAAACCAGCACAAAGGCTGCGCCCAGCATTACAAGTGCCGAATACCACAGTTTCAGAGTGCCAGGCACCTTCACAGACAGTTTGAATCGTACTTCTTCCGGTGCCATATCCCCTTTTATCGTAAAAGAGTTGATTTCTGGGTCTTCACCGGCGTTCTTTTCCACATACCGCTTGTCACATTCCACGTGGATATCAAACTTCGATGGTGCCTTCACATACAGCCACGAGTTGCCAGTAGCAACCTTCGGATATTCATATCCGTAGTATTTCTCATCAAACAGTCTCGCCGGGCATCTTTTTATCGAGGTATCCACATCCAAGAAGTCATAAAAAGCGATTTCTATGATGCCTCCGTTCTTCAATTGTTCCCCCACATCTATGCTGAAGACGAAACAGGGAATCGGTTTCCTATCCTCCCATATCTCTTCCCACAAGGCATATTCCGATTTGGTATAGTCCACATCATTCTTAAGAGCGGCAACATCGCTTTTCACCACCTCATACAACGTGTCTTTTATCTTCTTGCCATCTGCAATCGTCACTCGCCTGCCATTAAGGAACACCTTCAGCCAACTTTTTCGCTTGTCAGGCAAGAACAGAAATGTGATTCCATCCACCTTTCCGTTGCCATCAACAGATTGTGCCATTACATCATACTCATAGCACACCTTTACCCTGTTGGGATTCTCAAATTCAAGAATCCGTTTCTCACGGATAAACCTATCCGTCAGGTCGTGGCAATACTTCCTGTAGAAGCCGCGTTCATCATCTGTGAAAAGACACAACGCACTCTTCTGTTTCTGTATGGCCTCCTTAATTCTTTTTTCCATCCGTTTCAAAAGTTTTTAATGGACAATACATCGAACAGCGACGGCATTCTCTCCCCTCCTCAACTATACAACACTGACTCTTGGCGCGTTTGTCAAGCATCTCCGTTTCTGCCTCCAGGTTAATTCCTCTCGCCACATCAATGATATGAGCCGCTATCCGTGCTGTTCTGATAGCTTCAAGCGTCTCTTCTATGCTGAAAAACGACTTGGTATGTTCGCTTCGCGTAACGCAATTGATAATGTGAGCACAGTTCCAATATCCCATCATAGCGGCTCCAATAGCAGCCGCTATATGGTCTTCATTCTCCGCACAATCTGTTGGCAGTGGCCCAAGCGGCATGATAGGTGCGTTGAATTGCCGCAACAGCCCGCAGTGTTTCTCCAAACGGTCTATGCCTATGTGCCCCACGTTTTCCACCATCACCTGTACCCCTTCTGCCTGCAACATCCGGCAAAGTTTCAACTGTTCTTCAGTTTCTTTCAAATGTGCCTCATCGCAAGCCTCGTCCACACCAGCAGGGCGAAAGGTGGCTCCAAGACTGATTACGATGCCATATTCCTTTGCCAGGTCAATAATCTGAGGCAGTATAGACATCCAAATGTTTTCACTATTGTCATCTATTGAACGCATCAAGGCGATAGCTCCACCACGACTGGTTACAGGTATCTTCCTTGTTCTTTTGGCCAAATCCAGCAAGTCCCTATTTGCCGTCAGATGGAGAGTAAAGAATGACAAGCCATCATCAGCAAGACGCCTCAGCGTATCCAAGGCATATTCTTGTGTAATATGTAAAGTTGCCGGAAATGAGTACGCAGGCACTACTCCTACCGGGCATTCAAACTCTCTGACAATCTCTTTGTATAGCGGTTTTTCGTATTGCCCTATGGAAAGATCCATGAAGGTATCAGGCAACCGGTTGCTTTCCCCAATCGCCTTGAGCCGTTCCCGCTCATACACAATCTGCTCAGGAGTATTTGCACCCACATTACAGTTTACCCTCACTGGTTGCGATTCCCCTACCTTAATGCCACCGCTATGCGATTTCAATGATACGTCAATCATTCTGCAGACAATATTTGTTCAATTCGTGCGATTCGTGTTCGCTTAGACTTGAAACCTTAATCCTGAACCCTGAACCCTGAACTCTGAACCTTGAATCATGAACCATAAGTGTTCTGCGCTCTCTGCGCTCTCTGCGCTCTCTGCGCTTTCTGCGAGACCTGAAACTTGAATCTTGAAACCTAAGACCAAGTATTTCTGTGTTTTCTGTGATTTCTGTGTGACCGTAATTCCGCCATCGCCTTCTCAATCTCTTCAATAGCCACACTTCCTCCCCACATCTTGTACACATATACCGGTGTAATCCCGCCAATCTCCATCGAACACGTGCGCATCTCGTTCTCGATGAACTCTTTCAACTTCAAACTTATATCTTGCATACTGACTTTAAACTTTACACATTAAACTTTATCTGGTCAAGGTTGAAACAACCCTTCACCATGAACCCTGAACCGAAAGTGTTCTGTGCTATCTGTGTGACCTTGAGCCATGCCATTACTTCAACTTCGTATTCACCCTTATACCCTTTTTGGTCTCTGAATATGACGATATATAATCTCGTGTCTTTAACACCCTCACCAATCTCCAGGACTCTTCATTATTTGGGATTTCCGGTTTCTTTCCCTTCTCTGCAATATACTTGTAGGGGAAAGGCAACGTCTCTATGAAAGCGGTAATGACATCTTCATTAAATACATTCTTCTCCAATGTGTAGTTTAATACCCTCAACCTCTCGTCCTTCATCTTTGTCAGCTTCATCAAATTGAGCAGGAAGTCCTTGTTGAGCATGATTTCCTGCATATTGAGAACATGAATAATTTCATCCGCCAATTCTTCTGTCAACACAGCCCCATCAATACAAGGGATAACGGCCGCTTTCTCACCAATCGTCAAGCCAGATTTCAAGATACCCACAGCCGCCTTTGTACTATACGCTACCGCCTCAGGCTGTTTCAGCCATTCCCGTTTATGTTTAATCAGGTATTCTACCAATGCAGTCGGAGAATATTTGCTGATGATACTCTCCGTATTCTCCGCCGTGTAATGTATCATCCCCTTCTCATTGAGCACCATCACACGACGCTCCTCGATAGAAGGCACTCCCTTTTCATAACACCATCCTTCAAAACGTCCCACAATTCTGGCGAACGAATCAAAGCTCAGATTGTCTGTACTAACAAACTGACTAAGTAGATTCCCTACATCCTCGGAGGACAACTGGTCAACGCCTTGCATAGCAAGTTCGTTGGAATGTTTATCAACGAATGCAGTCAACGTATCGTCTGTTTTCTTTTCACCGACCTCGTTCAGATAATGAACAACATTTTCCCAGCTTACCTCCACCACATCACATTTCAACGCCAAGGTCTTGATATCCTTATGCTCTGCCTGTTCAAGGTCAATCTTGTTCTGCTGTTTCCTCAAATAGGTTATTTTTTCCGCTTCCGTCACCTGCGCATCCAGCATGATGCCCAATATAGCATCTACACTTTCTTTTTCCGACTCTGGCACTGCAAAAACAGTCTTCATGCACTGCCCAAGGTTTTTTCCCACCCTTTCAATCAATTGTTCATGCTCAGTTTGACAGACAAGAGTATATGACACCGAGTCAAGATTCATATCAAGAAGACAGTCCACAAGAACCTCCACGTTGTGTCGCGTCAGTTTATATGCATTGGTTTCTGCCACAGCATTTAAGATATCACTCGACACCATATTCAGTTCTTCAAACTGATATTCTCCGTCTCTTATCAGGTCGCACCACTGATCTGCCTCTATATCCAGCAAATGCTCTGTCAAAAAAGCGAAGTGCTCATTCAACCACTTTCTGCTTTCCTCGCAGCTCTGTTCTTTTTCAGCATATTTGAACCAGCACAGTTTCAGACTCTGTTTGCCATCATCCTTATTCTCCATAGCACTCCATAAGCCTTTGTGCTGGTCAAACAACAGAGGAAACACCACATCCTGCTGACGCCCCGTTTGGTAATACGCTGCAAGGAAATCATATTTCTTTCCTTCTACTGCCGTTCTTAGCAGAACCAGCAGCCGCATCTTATTCATACGGCCTGTCTGATGCTCTGCCAGATAGTCAACAAGGTCGATATTGAGGATGGCATTCTTTCTATAAACCGATTTGGGAATCTCATCCAGGCAAGCCTCCACATTATTGATATGATAATCGTATGGATGCGTCTTGTTGAGTTTCAGGTCCAGCACGAAGTTCCAGTCGTGAACATCGATGAAGTTTGCATAGAAATAAGAGATGTAGTCATAGTAGTTCTCGTCGATATAGCCCTTCACCACCAGAAATTCTATCAAAGGCGGCACGTCCAGCTTGGCATATGCTTCTATAGAATCATAGTCCACCGTGCTCATAATCTGGCTGAGTGCCTGCGAGCGGATGTCCTCTTTTCTTATTTCTATAAACTCCGCATTCTCCAAATCCTCAAATGTTGCCCGCAAAGCTTCCAATCTCTCGTGATAGGTTGATGTTGGATCCACGCTTTTCTCTATTTCTGCGAATGCGATGCTACCCGAACCCTGATGCGTCCGGTTACCATAATAGTTATCATGTACAATATATGTGTAGTTTACATTATTGCCACCAATCAGTTTCTCAAACAGTTTTTCATTTGCGGCAATATCCTTAATGCTATAATTGGTATCCCCAATCTTTATCTGCTGCATCGAAGAAATCAGTTTTTCCCGATAGCCCTCTAAATAGATTCTTCTAAGTTCTGTTTCCTTTAGATGTCTTTCCTTTTGGTGCTGCTCTTGCAGATCGCGCCTACTCCTGTTTTCCTCCTCCAGCTCCTCTATCTTGGCTGCCACAAACGTTTCCTTCAGGTTCAGCAACTCATATACAATGCCTTTACAGTCATGCAAATCAGCAAAATCCTGTGGGTAAAAGTTCTTATACACAATCATCCCCAACAGTTTTTCACTACTGATACCCTCAGAGAGTTTCCCTCTGTATTGGACATACTCGTTGGCAATATTCTTCAAGAGACGCATATCATACAGGAAAAAACCCAATTCCTGTAGGTGGTGGTCGGAAATCTCTGTCACACCACGTTTCTGCAATTCTTCTTTCAGCTGGCTCTTGGCATTGGAGCGGTTGATGACGGGTATTACCGTTGTGATATAGTCAAAACACTTCACCCGCTCTGCATCCTGAAACATATCGTCCCTTACGGCATATACGAAGAAGATCTTCCGCTCTATCACCTTCGATTCATTCAGAAGCAGATTCAATTCGCGTAGCTTCAAGAATATGTCTATGGACTCAAATCTGTCCAAGTCTTCCAGCATCACCACGTCATAGTCCGTCTTCTCAAAAAAATACAGAATCTCGTCCAAGTGCTTATTGAAGATAGAGGTGTTTTCCACTATTTCAATCTCTCCATCCTTCAAATTGAGTTTATTCAAACGACTGTTGCTCACTGCCGGAACTATCATGGAGATAGACTTGTAGGCAAACCAAAGCAGGTATATGATGCTCACGCTGTCACCTGCAACATTCATCCACTCTCTGCCAAACACCCTGCAAAGCCATTCTACCCTAAGGAAAGATGGCTCGAAGAGTATAATCATCGCAAGCACGGCCAGTATGATGGCTGCCGTTATCTCACATACACGTTTGCTTGTCAGGTGGAATATCCGCTTAAACCGCGAGTTAGGCAGTACCTCTTGTTTTTCCTTGTATATCAGCTGCTGAAGAATACTATACTCTATCAGCCTGTCCAGATTCAGTTTCGAGAGCTCCTCTTCGCCCTTCTCGCCCTGCCCGTTCCCCTTTTTCTCTTTCGCTATGGCATCCGAAGGTTTGAGCGTGGCCAGCGAGATGTTCAGGTAATGGTGTTCAGGGAAGTCCTCCTTGAGTGTAATGAGAATTGAGCTTTTCCCAGAACCATACGGGCCAGTCAGCGCGATATTCGTAGCATCCCCTTTCTGGAGACGCTCCTCTATGTCGCGCACACTCTGATATGCCTTTTCCCCCGGACTGATTCGTTTGGGCTTTAGGCTTTCTTGAGTAATCTTGGCTTTTATGTCTGTCTGGTTCTCGCTCATTGAATCTATACTTTATTTACATTCTATCTCCATTTTACCCGCACTCTCAAAACCTCTGCATTTTTGCTGTACTTTGCCACCAAACAAGGATCTACCGTAATTCTAACTGCAGCCCAGCCTTTTTCCTTGTCAGACTTGTCTGTAAAACTTACAACCGGCATACTGTCTTTTGGTACTGATACCGGGGTTGGCATGTCGGAGAACCGGGCTATCAGGATAGTGCCATTAAACGACTCTACCTGGGGCAAATCCCGTAAATACAGGGTAGATGCACGGTCGTAATTATAATAGTACGCCCCTTTATAATATCTATGAAACGACCATTTGGCACCATTCTTAGGCTTATCCATGGTCATCATTGCATCCATGTGACTGTTATAATCAATGATAACATATTTCTCACCCTCATTACCGACATACTTCAAAAACCTCTTCTCAAAATGATCCCATTTCCACGTTACATCTGTTATCTTCATACTCGACATCGCCTCATATAAGATGCACATATATCGAGCCTTGAATATCTGTAGCATGTCATTGAAAACACCATGGTCTTTCCATATTTCGGGTGTCAATACAGCATCTTTGCCTGCCAAGAATGTATAAGTGCCTAATGCTATTTGCTCATCTTTCCCTTCCTCGACAACGCCATCAAGTCCATCTGCCAAACTCGAACGGTTGCTATAGAGCAAGGTATTGAATAAATGGCGAATAGGTTCTTCTTCCTTGGCAGTTATATTCAAGTCGTAGATATTCTCCAAATGCTTCTTTTTCTCTTCCTTACCTAATAGCATGGATATCCGCTCACATAGGCTCCTAGGTTCTTTTTCGTCTTGTAATGCTCCTGTAGTCAGATGATGTAATCCTTCTTCATACTGTTTATCTATTTTTCGTTCCTGAATAACAGGATAAAGGCTTATGATCTCTGAATGTTTTTGCCAGAGTTTTCCAAACTTTACTAATGAATCTTTTGAATCAAGAAGAATCTTACGCTTCGCTTCATTGATGATATAATCTCCTTCACCTTCGTTGTGCTGTGCAGCCAACAGAAGCATTATGGCCGTAAACTTTTCAAGTATATCTCTTTCATATTTGTAGCCAATAACCTTATCAAGAGAGAAATAATGGTAGAATGCGCCCGTCTCTTCATCCTGATTCTCCTTGCAATATGCATACAACCTCAATATGCCTGAAACCGTTGAAGGAAATAGTGTATCTCTATGATATCCAGCACCTTTTTTATAAACACTGGCCACTTCAAAATGTCCGATGGAAAACATATATGCCGCGGCAATATAATGAACCTCACGGAGTTCCCTCAGAATTTTATATCTTTCTTCATCAGTATTCGTTTGCTCTTTCACGCTTCTACCAGCCGCATATATTTCAATAGGGATACGATTGATAAAGTCAAGGCCAAGTCTACATTTTTCCATATAAGCTTCATATAGGCTGAACCTCCCCTGCTTTACCGCCTCGACCATCTTTCCGAGCATGCTGAACACTACAGCCGTCATAGGTAGTTTGTCGCGCCTAAACGTCTGAAACCAGTTCCAAAGAAGATTTCTTTCTGTCTCGCCGTCTCTTGGATATTGTATGAAGCCTTCCACGATACTCTCATAAAGCATCATAGTGTAAAACGTAACGTTCTTACCTTTTACATCTCTTTCAGCTTTATCCAATTCATTAACCTTCCTCAATACCGAAGACAACAAGTCTTCATTCTGCGTCCTTATAGCGTATCTACACAAATCAGTCAACCTGCTTGTTCGCTCATTTAGAGAGGAACTTTTATCCTTATCTTTCTTATAACGATCTTCTATAAGCTCCAACATCTTGTAATGGTCATCATATTGCAGACAGGTGATTACAAACCACAAGATAATACCTGAATAGGCACCAGCATCCAATACACAAGACCAATTAATAACCTCCAATAATACATGATGCGAACCGCCTGTAAAAGCAAGTGACAGAACCGCCATCAATATAATATACCCAACGCTGATGCCAGAGCCCCACATATAGCATCTGTATGGCATACAGTTCTTGAACATTCTGCTTATGTGCTCCGACCCATATTTCTCATTAATACGGGTTATGACAGAAAACAGATAAGTGAATGCAAATGCAAAAAGAGCAATAATCAGAGGTAAGGCAATATGAGAAACAGCGTCACTATATCCAATACCTTTCTCAGCAATTTCACTTAACTTGGCTGTCAGAGTATCCACCTGAGCCTGCTGAACAGATTGCCCTTGTGCCAAGACGGTGATTGATTCTGATATTGAATTCAAAGAGGACACTTGCACCTGCAAATTCTCAAAACCGTGTTCTGTTGTCAGTCGCAAACTGTCGATATGCCTAGCTAACACATTACCAGACTGAGCTATAAGGTTTGTCGTCATTACACTAGCAGATCCCATTTAACATCAAGATTATCAGCCTTCGTCATTTTTATCATATTCCAGCCAGACCAGTCAACATCGTTCCATAAAGTATGCATCACCGCTAACGTCTGGAAATAACTACTTGAGTCATAAAAAAGCTTGAAATAATGATTCATTAACCCACTATCAAACGTATGAATCCTAGACCAATCAATCAACAGAAGCGTGTTCTTATACCTTGACACTTGTCTAAGATGTCCAACTATAAGGTCAAACAACACACTATAGCGCTCAGATCCAGAGAACTGTCCTAAAGTCCAAGGGCCTCTTTTTATGTCATCATCCTTTTTCCTAAGTTTAACCCTCATTTCTTCGTAAGGGACGGTCCTAATCTTTTCCATCCATATTTCTGAAACCAGATAACTATGTGATAAATCCGCCCCATCAATGAGCGCCTTTACAAAAGATCTCTCCTCTCCCATCTGAGCACCTATCCAATTAATCAGGTCTCCCTTAATCACCCCACTCTTTTCCCTCAAGTATATGATATTAATTGAAAAAGGGCAGAATGATATCTGTTTGTCTCCCACCTTATACTTTACAGTCTGGTTTTCAATTGTACAAATCACGTCATGCCAGACAGGATTAGACATCTCAATTTGAAGTTTTACACGCGACCGTTTTTCACGTAGTGAAAACACTCCACTCAATGCCGTATAAATATATTCCATTAAAAGACTCTTTCCTGTGCCATTAGAACCGGCAATGATAGTGTCTTTTGTAAAGTCATAGGAGACTCCAATTTTCAATAGTGGGCTTTCAATTATTGTTATTCTTTTTATCCACTGCAACGGATATGAGATATGCCCTAGTTCCTCAGAAATCCTATGCTCGTGCATTTGCTTGTAGAGCATTAAAGTTTCTGCTGGGTACTTAGCCCCTTTGTGCTTGTCTATCAGAGCATGGTGTTTACCACATAGGTACATACCGTTCTCTGGTTTTTGTAAATCCGCCTCACTCAAGTTGTTGTTGCAACGTGGTCCTTTCTTACCAGCCGCATAAATATGAGCACACTGTCCAATGTTATCCACTTGATCTGGCTCCATTCCAGGACCAATCAGAGTTGCATTACATCCAGGGAAACTACACCTATATGCAGCCCTTGACGCAATGATCTCTTTAACTTTGGGAGAAAAGTCTGCACGTTTCATTTTCTTACCTCATCCTTCTTACATCTTCCATCGCAGTGGCAATATCTTCGATAGCCACTGCTCCTCCCCACATCCTGTAAACGTATAGTGGTGTTATGCCTCCTATATCCATTGAACAAGAGCGCATTTCGCTCTCGACAAACTGCTTAAGCCTATCAATCATTGTCGTATCAGTCATAACCCGTCATCAATCATGAACCATTAACCTTGAACCGTGAACCCTAAGTTGTCATAACCCTAACCCATAAGCAGTAACCCGTAAGCGGTAAGCTACTCTTTCGCAAAACTCTTAATAGACTCCCTCAGCCCATCCTTAGCCCGAACCGGCATCGCCGTCATCCCCAGAGCCGCCTTGATCTTAGCATTTGACACCACATAGTTCTCAGTCAACTTCTGTATTCGTAAACTGTTCAGGGGCAGGTGGAGCCAGTCGCCCAGGCGCGAAGCAAAGAGCATCAGCCCCTCCGGCACCCGCCAAATATGCGCCTTCTTGCCCAGGGCACTGCATATCACCTCTATCAGTTCGTTGGTAGATAGTGCTTCATCATCACCCATGTGATAGATGCCGCTGGGGGCATCCTTGGTCAGGAGGCCCTTGATCACCTCCTGCAGGTTTCCGATGCTCGTGAACGAACGCCTGTTCTCAAAGGCACCCAGCGGCCAGGGAATTCCTTTGCTCACCACACTATACAGCAAGTTCAGATTACCCTTGTTGCCAGGACCGTGAATCATACACGGACGCATGATGTACACCTTCTTTCCATCCACCACAGCATCCTCATCCGTAAAGTTATGGAACGGGCGCGTCAGAGCCTCAAGCAAGTTTGAACCCATTCTCTTTATAAGCCGATAAAGACTCGAGAGCAAAGAAACGATAGTTCGCTTTAGGCCGATGCCTATTTACGTACCAAGTCGGGATATGCTCAAATTAACGTCCCTTCTCCGCCTGCACGCGCTTCATTGCCTCATCCAACCGCTCCTCATACGCCTGCTGCTCTGCGACGGCGCTTGCTGCCCCACTGGGGCCAGAAGAGGTAGCGGCAGAATTGCCAGATGGTATTCAAAACACCTTTTACTGTCATAAGCTCAAAATATCTTCTGGCCCTAACGGCTCATACTTTCCGTCCTTCATCTCCAATAACACCGAGCCACTCTCCAGCGAGCGCACCGTGTGCCATTGGCCGGCGGGAATGTTCAGCGCCACCACCGGGCCGCCAGGTATCAACTCGACAGCATCCACCAACTCCCCCGCCTCAGAGTAATACTCCTCTACCATCCGGCCCCGCAGGCAAACCACCGTCTCCGAAGACGTTCTATGCCGATGCACCGGCACCACGCTCCCCGGCTCAATCGCATTCAGCATCCGCTGACTGCCGTCCTCCGGCGAGTTACGCAGATCATAATTCATCCTCAAGCGAGGTGAGGCTTTCGCCCGGGCCGACAAATCATCCAATAAAGCTTGCGTAATTACCATTTCCCTGTCACTCTGAGCAATATGCCATGAACCATCGGAAATCCAACGAACATCCGGCACTCTCCGTCCCGCTGGCCGACAGGAAACACTCAACCAGGCCGCCCGGCATGTCCAGGCGCCATTGCATTCGGTATCTGCCATAGTAAACCGTGCAAGCCAAAAATGGAGAAGCCCCTACTTCTCCAACTCGAAGATTTTCTCCATCAGGCGCCACTTTTTGTGGCTGGGGAGGGAGGGGTCGGAGCCTTGGGCCTTGGCGACGAAGGCTTCCCATTCGGCCTGGCGGGGCAGGTCGGCCAGGCGGGCCATGTCGCGCTCGAAGTCGAAGTCGTCCACGGTGTCCATGATCATGAACACGTGGGTGCCGCGGCGGAAGATCTGCATGTCCAGGATTCCCACCTGTTTCTGGCCCTCCATCACTTCGGGCCATACATGCTTGTGGACGTCGCAGTAGCGGCGGATCATGTCCGAATCGTCCAGCAGTTCAAGGGTCTGGCAATATCTTTTCATAGATTCTTCACTTCGTTCAGAATGACACAAGTGATGACAAAAACGAAGATAGAACACTACTTCCGTCTAATCTTCAACTCAATCGCTTCCGGGTGCTCCGCGGCAAAGGCCGATGAATCGCTCACCACCAGGGCAAGGTAACCACCGCCGCCGGCGCCGGGCATCTTCCAGGCCAGCACCCCGGGCGTAGCAGCCCACTGATCAATGTAAGGCTGCACGGAGTTCTCCTCGCGCGGCGAATCCTCGCCGTTCACCACCGGATTCACCATCCCCGGGAACATCGCAATCTGCGCAGCGAACGACGCGCGGTAAGCGGCGGCAAAACGCTCCAAATCGCACGCCAGGATGGCCTTCCAGCAGTCATCGGCCGCATCGGCCAGGTCATTCACCTTGTCCTCGGTGATGTCCTTCCCCACTACCACGGAGCAGCCGGGCTTGCGCGGATGCAAAGGAATGAGCACCAAGTGTTTCTCCAGCCAATCCAGCACGGCAGGGTCGCTGCAGGTCTCAATCTTCTCCGGCCAGAAACGGTTGTTGTAGTAGTGCCGGCAAAGGCCCGGAATGCAAATGCCGATCGCATCCTGCGCCCCGGAAATAATCCCGTCCGAGCGCTCAGGGTCGTTCTCGAAGCAGAAAACCAGTTTCGCGAGCATCTCCGGCTCCATGTCCGGCAGTTTCACGGGCCAAATCTTACGGATCATATTGCGGGTGCTGGTGGAGAGGCCGCAACGCTCACGTACCTCGAAGGTAGGTTCCAGACTGATGGTGATGGCCCAACCGGGGGCATACTGGCTCACATAGGGCTGGTCAATCCACGTGCCGGCCAAATCCAGGCGGGTGGGTATCTGGCTCTCGGTCTTCTTGAGGTCGGTACAGCTGCGGGCAGTGAGTCCCTCGTGGGGGTCACGCTGCAGCTCAACGTACTCAAAGCCCCGCTCCTGACAGCAACGACGTTTCTCCTCACTGCCACCATCGCTATTGACCACAAACACGTCGGGCTTGACAATGTCCAGCGTGGGCACAAAGTCCATCACGCCACTGCCAGCATTGATATAGGCATCCTTGACATAGCGGATGCTCTTGACCATAAACAGACGCTCCTGCTCGGAGTAGATGGTCTTACGGTGCTTGTAGCCCAGGTAGGTCTTGTCGGAACCTATACCCACGTACAGGTCGCCATACTGTGCCGCCTGACGGAAGAACTCCACGTGACCTGAGTGAAGGAGGTCATAACAACCGGAAACGAAGACTTTTTTAGGCATTCAGACTTGCTTTATACCAATCAAACAGTTTCTGGACGCCATCCTCTATCTCTACCTTGTGCGTCCAACCCAGAGAATGCAACTTGCCTACATCAATGAGCTTGCGCATGGTGCCATCGGGTTTGCTGGCATCAAAGGCTACTTCGCCTTCAAAGCCTACGGCCTTGACAACCAGTTGGGAGAGCTCACGGATGGTCAGTTCCTTGCCGGTGCCTACATTGATGTGGCAGTTGCGGATCTCGCCCAGGCTGGGGATATAGCCGCCACGACCGGTACTGTGGTTGCGATCAACCACTCCGTCAGCAGCCACACCATAGTGCACGCTGGAGTATTTCTCTATACCTATGATGTCGCTAAAGTCCACATTCAAGAGCACATACACACTGGCATCTGCCATATCCTCGCTCCACAGGAACTCACGGAGGGGTGTGCCGGTGCCCCAAAGGGTTACCTTATTATCTTCAATGCCATACCAGGCCAGTATCTTGCGGATGAGCGCCTCATCACTATTGCCATCTATTACATAGCGCACCTGCTCACCGTTCTCCTTGATATTCGCACCCACGGGACGAATCTCCAAATCCCGACGAATCTTGCCCCACGCCCCGTCGTGTATCAGTTTGGCCAAATACACCTTGCGCATCATAGCAGGCATCACGTGACTATTTTCCAGATGGAAGTTGTCGTTGGGGCCATAGAGGTTGGTGGGCATTACGGCTATGTAGTTGGTGCCATACTGAAGGTTATAGCTTTCGCACATCTTCAAGCCTGCAATCTTGGCAATGGCATACTCCTCATTGGTGTATTCCAGTGGGCTGGTTAGAAGGCAGTCCTACGTCATAGGCTGAGGAGCGTTCTTGGGATAGATGCAGGTGCTGCCCAGGAAGAGCAGTTTCTTTACGCCATGGGCGTAGGCCTCACTGATGACATTGCACTGGATCTTCATGTTCATCATGATAAAGTCTGCCCTATAGAGCATATTGGCCATAATGCCACCAACAAAAGCAGCAGCCAACACCACTGCATCAGGTTGCTCTTCATCGAAGAACTTCTTGACTGCATACTGATCTGTCAAATCAAGCTCCTTGTGGCTGCGGCCAACAAGGCTATAATACCCACGAGATTTCAGATTATTCCAAATAGCAGACCCAACCAGTCCGTTGTGGCCTGCCACATAAATCTTGCTATCTTTATTCAACATTATTATGTTACAATATGATTATTACTTATTATAATTCCTATGCCTGATATACTTTACAATCCTTGGGCAACCTATCAAGTACCTCCTTCGTCAGAGGCAAGTATCCTGTAAAAAGCATTTCACCTATCCAATATATCTTATTCTGCGAGTACTGTGGTAACACAATACACTCAATCCCGTCATTATCAAACACAGAAACCTTGTCACCGTCTATTATGAAAACAAGATTCTCATTCTTGAACACAGAGTAGCACTTATACCCCCAAACAGGGCTTTTATCAGTTTTAACAATATATCTCTTTCTTTTTCCATCACTCTTTACCTTTCAGTTCCCCCAATAATTCTTTATCAATAATCGGGAGCAATCCTATCATCATAATCATGGCACCAAATAGTTCTACCATAAATGCGCCCATACCTCCTCCAATACCACAGCCACCAAGAAATATCAGTAAACCCAAAACAATCCAAAAAATTTTCCAAAATGTTTTCATGACCTATAGTTTTATAATTATTACTTTCTTTTCGCTTTTCTGGTAGCGTATGTCACAAAGAACCTTGGCGCGTCCAAAGGGAAAATGAGCATCAAACTTCCAAAATCAAAGAACCTTCTAAAAAATGTGATGTATTTAGCTGTTTGCTTTGAATATTTGCTGCGATACCCATGATCGTTATTATGTCCAAAATTCCCACAATTCAAAATTCTATCTAAGGTTTTCTTCCCTTTGACACGATATATAGAACTCTTTTTATAAAATGGCATGGCATAATCCGGCATACTTAAATAGTCAACTGCTAGCGAAGCAAAAACTCTCCATTCTGTCAAAAGCCGCATTGCTCTCAATCGCTCTTTCAACAAACTCTTGTTAATGCTTGCTCTATATGTCCAGAGCAAACGGCACCAGTCACAAATCTGTCGTAATCCAACCCCTTCTATAAAGAAATGTTGCAAGAAATGAGTGAATATAATTATTATGTCATTGTCTACCTTGGGCAGGAAAATATCTTTTTCATTTATTATACAGGTACGGACATCACCCCTCCCCAAAGACCCTTTCGTAACATCTTCTAATACCTTTTCTGCTTTCCTTGAAAGGGTAAACGGCATCATTCCATGAAGTTCAACTTCAAATCCCTTAATGATAAGTGGTTGGTGTTTAGTGTAGATATTCTCAGAGCCTATGCCATCCGAAATTGAATACAAAACATATTTTGCCTTGTCATAATCCTCACTATTAAACAACAAATCGATATCGCCTGCAGACCGCCACAGGGGACGGGTATAGCACTGTGCGACACCCTGTCCTTTGATTAGAATCGTAAAAATATTGGCATTTCTCAAAAGCAAAATCAGCCATGAAGCAAATTCGTTCATCGCAGCATTCCGTTGCTCAATCTGCAATGCTGTCCCCACAAATGTCAAAACTTCTTCCTTTGGGGGCTGTATATCCTCAATATGTTCTATACCAGCAGCGGCAAGGCCTATTACCGACTGCTCCTCTGCCAAACGGTATATCTCCTTGAAGTCTATCCCTTCATATGCTGAAAGCTGGACAGTCTTCTCCCATAGACCTGCCGCCAGCAGTTTTAAAAAAGCTAATTGAGTATTCTTTATTATACTCATCAAAACTCGACTCATCAAATACCCATTATAGCCAGCATAGTGTTATTAATGAGAGACACTTCATACTTTGTCTGGCAAAGATGATAGCTTCTTTCTCCCATCGTTTGAATAATATCTGGAATTTGAATGAACAAAGCCATTTTCTGCGCGAGAGTCGCGGGATCATGGGCAGGCACGAAATACCCATTCTCACCATCAACTACGGTTTCTTTACAGCCAGGGGTATTTGTCGTAATAATTGCTCTACCAGAAGACAAGGCTTCAAGAATCACTCTCGGTGTACCCTCGCGATAGGCTGTTGGTAATACAAATACCGATGCTTGCGCATAATACGGCACTATATTATCAGACTCCGGGAATAGTTCAATTGTTCCATCATTGATAAATGGTCTTATTTCTTCTTCTGTTATAGCATCATCCAATGTCGGATCTATCTTGCCCAACATAAAAAAACGCGAATTGGGATGTTCTTTCTTTACGATAGCAGCTGCTTTTGCGAAATCAAGTCCACCCTTGCTATGGATGAGACGTCCTAAGAAAAAGAAAGAGGGAATCTCAGGATAAGGTGCTAAAGGAAAACGCGCCATATTTACTCCTGAGCCATTAACCACGGAACACTTCGACTCTTTTACAAGATGATGGGCGACAAACTCATTCAAGTCATCAACATTCTGAAAAATGACATTATTTGCGGCAGCCAGTCCCATTCTGTACAGACAAAATGATATAAAACGAATTATTTTGGCCTTGAAGGTATTGCTTGAGAATAGATAGCCGGCACCAGTAATCATGGCTGTTCGATTCTTGACACCAGCCATCCACGCAGCAATAGAACCATATATCACAGGTTTGATGGTATAACCTAAAGATACATCTATTTTCTCACTCTTCATCAGCCGCCGCAAAGTATTCAAATATCGCAAGTCTGCAAAAGGATTGATACCATTTTTGTTCATGGGAACTTCAATGAATTTGGCACCTAACGCAGTTATCCTGTCTACTCCTTCCTGATTGGGACCAGTAACAATCACCTCATAACCCTTTGCGATAATATCTTTAATCAAGTCTCCCCTAAAATTGTATGCTGGCCTGTTTTTGGGAGAAATCAAAATAAACTTTTTCATCTGCAATTTTTTATGTAGTTAACTATATTGCCAAGAATAGCAGAAAACAAACGTTCATTATTCCCCTCAGATACAAACGAATTATGAGGTGAAACAACCACATTCTCCATACTCCACAAAGGACTATCCGCTGATAGCGGTTCCTCTTCAAACACATCCAATGCCGCAAAGAGATCTTTTCGTTCTTGTAGCGCCCGTATTAAATCCTTTTCACACACAAGACCTCCTCGTGCAATATTGACGAGCACCGCTCCTTCCTTCATAGTTTTTAGTAATCCATAATCCATGATGTGATGAGTATCTGGAGTATGTGGAGCAGTTAAAATAACCACATCCAAATCACCCATTTGGGCCTTCAATTCTGAAACTCTTACAACCTTTTGGAAAAAAGGAAATCTGATGTCAAACAGATCATATCCTATGCAGTTTGCGCCAAAGGCAAAAAACCTTTTTGCAACCTCTTGACCCACATTACCAGCACCTACTATTCCAACATTCTTTCCATACAGTTCTTTCAGAGTACGGCATTTTTCCCATTTCTGAGACTGCTGGTTCGTTGCAAAGAATTTGGCATTCTTATATAACTCTAACACCCTGAGAACTGCCCATTCTGCCATAGGGATACTATAAACGCCACGGGCATTGAATAGAAGAATGCCTTTCTTTTTGATTTCATCTACGGGTACTCTATCCATACCCGCACTCGTTAGTTGAATGAATCTTAGATTCTTAAATTCAGAAAGCGCGTGATGCAGGAACAAACCGTTACACACTACCATCTCTACACCTTTATGGTCGGGCAGTAAAGCATCGGATTCATTTTGCAGGAAATAGACCTCACACCCTTGCTGTCGGATCTGTTCTATCTGGTTAGGAGTATATTTCAGGGCTCCTGTAATGAGAAGTTTTTTCATATTTTACACTTCTTAATTATATACTGTGACACCCATCGCAACAACCCTGCAGCTACAAGTATAGAACAGGTAATGCAAAGCCAGTTGATCGGGAACATATCCTTCGTCCATATATGAGTAAAGAACCCAATAATCACATATTGTACACAATAGATCTCCAAAGTATGGTCGGATAGCCATTGTACTATCATCCAAACTTTCTTCCTCCCCTTCAACATTTGGAATTTGCTTTCAGCACATTGGAACACATCAAAAATTGTAAAGAGAGTCACATACAAGATAATCTGGTTCACAATCTGGAATGGAGATAATGTAGTCATCTTGACAAATAGCATCTTGGATGCAAAATAAAGTGTTATCATAATAAAAAGCACTATATACTTAATGCCTCCCCATTTTAACTTTATGTCATTGTCACTCCTCCATCTAAAGTGCAGACCTAACAACATAGTTTGTGCCCACAAGAATACAATCATTGGCTGCCTGACATTATCAATATGATAATACGACTTATCGTAGAAACATATATAAATAAAGACTTGTAGTAATAGCAGGAATAAAGCAGTCAAACTCCAGTTCTTTACATTCAATTCAATATAGCGTGCCACAAAATACGTAGGTATATATAAAAGCGTTATGGATGCCACAAAGTGATACTTAGTAGGATGAATGAACCACTTCACAAAATCAATAAACGAATTAACTTCATATGCTCCTATCAGACTATACACAATGGTAATCACCCACACTACAATATATATTCTGAGCCACCTCTTGATAATCCAATCTTTAAATGACAACCTCGGGTTGACCAGGCAAAAACCTGAAATGGAGAAAAACAGCACATCGCCCAATAGTCCTCCGTTGGCAATTAAATCCGTAGGATATACGCCAACATAGTGGGAATTGGTAATTATCAATGCCGCCAATGCCCTTAGGAAGGTGATGAAGCAAAATATCTTTTTTTCCATTATTTGGTTTCTCCTACATTGTTGTTATCCGCATTGGTCACAACCTTGAACACTGTCATAAAAAGTATCTTAATGTCCATCCAGAATGAAAGGTGTTCCACATAATAGACATTCAGTTCAATACGTTCTGGCCAAGGGACCTCCTTACGACCATTCACCTGCGCCCACCCTGTAATACCAGGGCGCACATCGAACATATGCTTCTGATGCTCATCATACTGCTCGTATGGCCACGGGTGATATGTCAGCGCGGGGCGTGGACCTATCAGAGACATATCCCCTTTCAGGATATTTACTAGTTGCGGCAGTTCATCAATACTGGTCGCCCTGATAATACGGCCTACTTTCGTTATCCTTTTGTCACCCTTGTAAGAATAGACTCCCGTACCCTGCTTCTCTGCGCCAACGCACATTGAGCGGAATTTATACATATTGAAAGGAACACCGCCTACACCTAAACGCTGCTGTTTGAAAATAACCGGTCCTTTACTGTCTATCTTCACAAGGATGGCTACAATCAACAGTATCGGTGACAAGGTGATAAGGACAATTGCTGCTATGACGATATCAATAAGCCTTTTAAAAAAATGTCTATACATATTCCTTATTTTTTATTAACGATTGAGGATATAACCTCTTTGATACACCGCTGGTTATCTGTAAAATAGTCAACATACATCTTTGCTTCCTTTTCAAGGTTGCGGATATCAGCTATTCCTTTCTTGAAAGTTTCCTGTATCATTTCCAAGTTCTTTTCTTTGTCGGTATTACAAAAAGAACGTGAAAGAATGGCAATGGACGAACCAAGCCTGTAATGCTCTTTTATAACTCTCTCCGCTGGCAAATCACCTTTACCCAATGCCGCAATACCACCAAATCCCCACGGATACCCTTTAGTCTTAAACTTGTTACCCAGTCTTTCAATGGTCCCGTCCTCCAGCAACTGGAACATAAACTTCATTCCGTATGACAAATGCAGGTCGTTCAAACCTATGTACATCTCATCAATGCCTTCCAGTTCCAAAATGGCATCAATTTTATCTACAGCTTCTTTTGTTTCAACAAGCAAGATGGTTCGAGTTCGTCCTCCAACACAATCAATGAACTTAGCCACCTCGTTTACAGTCTTGAAATAGGGTAGCATAATCACATCAGCCCCTCTGGAAACTATTTCATCTATTTCATCTTTTGAACCGTCATAGATATGATTTGTCCTAACAAGAAGCTCTGCTTTCTTTATGGTATAACGTATGGTGGAAACATCTTCAAGTGTGTGGTGTGACTGCACTGTGTCCATCCCGCCCTGTCGTTCCTGTTTTCCAATGGTTTCTAAATCAATGAATATTCGGTCAACACCCGAGTTTTCCGCTATCACGGCTATTTCGGGTTTGTTTGTAATATACATTAGTTTAAGCATAATTCATATAAGATTTTAGTGATTTGCAAATGTTGTGGTATCAAAATAGCTGCCCAACTGTTCGTCAAAACTCTGAGGAGTGAATTTCACATAACCACTCCAAGGGTAGAAAGTAATCTCTCCAAATATGATTCTTCCTTTAATATTGTACAGATCAATACGAGCGTGGGGAAAATCCGAAGACAGTATTCTTGCCACATCAAGCATCTCCTCCAAATTATCAGGCTTCGGTATTTCACGGTTTATCTGTTCGTGGTCACTTAATATGTTCAGGTTATTCCATTTTGTATCGTAGAAATTTCGCAGATGGTTTACATACCTGTCCACATCCAGTATCACGACTTTGGGTTCACCTTGGAAGCATAGAATCTTATAATCTGCCAGGCCTTGACTAAATTCCTCGTTCCCTTCCAAAAGCTTCTCAACTATGATTTTGGTTTTATTGTTGGTGTATGCCCATTCGCGTCCAGCACTGAAAGAACCAGACTTATTTGACATTTTAAGATTCAGTTTCTCCTCAACCACACTAGTGTCAAAAGTGCTTTTATCACAGCAAATGACAATATTGTTACCGCCTCCGCCTGAAGTGGTTTTGATAATGAACTTATCCGGCAGTTTATCCCAATCAATTTCAGAAACTGAATCATATACGCCATATAGTTCATTCAAATATTTACCTAAACCCTTACTCTCCACATATTGTCTGACTTCATACTTATCCACACACTGGTGCATAACAGGATTACGGTAATACATCTTGTATAACTGAAGTTTCTCGGTATAAGTCTTTGGATACTTCACATCCAGTTTCTTGCCCATCTGTACTCTATACTGAAACTTTAACATTGGTTCGTCAGGAACAAATGTCAACATTCTAAGGATACCCACACGGAAATTCCTACCGGGTATGATTTTTCTATAATCCATTTTATTCTGTTTAATTAAAGTTATGCACTACACTTAGGTTCTCTTTTTTATGAAAGATTCTTTTCATTTCATCGAGCAACCATTCTCCCCATCTCTTTAAAGACGCTACCACTTTCTGAAATAGGTTGCAAAAAAACGAGACGAAAGTATCCCATACTGATTTGCCCCATATTAGGATGGGTATCAAGATTCCGCTCTTATTCCGTCTCACTTCAAGGTTGTCAACCTTAATATCTCCCGGTATTGTTTTTTTATTGGGTTTCTTGAAAACATTCCCTCTTACTACCCAATTATTTGAGGTGCCACTACCCGAAAAGAAAAAGGGTGGGGTTTTACTATCAAACGTATTATTCGTTATCACAAAGTTATCCGTCGTATTGTCAGTATATACACGTATAAACAATCCATTTCTACTATTACTTATTGTATTGCCAACCACATAAATCCCATGTGCCGGCCCATCATTATCAACCACTATACAAATAGCACCGCCGCTACCCTGTATGTCCTTTAGGGTGTTTTTCTCTATACGGATATTCTCTATAGTATAGGCAGAATTGTTGGGTTCAATATCAATGCCACCAGGTTTGTCGTCTCTAGACGTATTGATGAGCTTGTTATTCTTAATCAGGATATTTTTTCCGCTTACAATCGAAATACCATTTCTGTTATAGCCCCTGCCTCTAATTGTATTACCCGTAATAACAAAATTCTGATTCAGGGTACGCTCACCAGTGGAGGGTGTATCGCCATAATGACTCAGGCATATTGCATCCCCCCAGTAATTGTCAAAAGTACAATCCTTAATGTGCATGCCATCCACACCAATAAGTTTCAACGTGTGTGTCATTCCCAGATAATTCTTACCATCATTATCTGTTGTGAATGTAATGTTTTCTATCCGCAGATTCTTTATACTATTATCAATGGCTTTTGGTTGTGAAAAGCAGCAGATGGTACCGGTTTCTTCGTTTGTGGCAAAAAAACAGCCATCTTCTCCTATGAGACTGACATTGCTCTTATTGATTCCAATATGTGCTTTGATGGAGGATTCATAGCCTTTTGGCACTTTCCCTTTAGGATTATATTCTGAAATCAGTCTATAAGTCCCCTTTGGAAAATATACAGAACTACAGACCGCTATAATTTCATTAATGCTCTTTGCGTCATCTGTCACTCCATCTTTCGTACATAGCCACGAAGCGTCAAATTTCTTGTTCTTTATGACACCTTTTATAGAAGAGCCTTTCAGGTTTACTCCACCACTAAGCTTCGTCGAGTTGAAAACCAATGGTCCTGCCATACTTCCACCTCTGAAACGCAGTTCGCAGTTATCAGGGATATAGAGGGTATCGCGAAACACGTGGTTGTAACGGATAATATATTTTGCATTATCCTGGCTAAAAAGAGCTCTGATGTCACAGTCCGGGGAATCATATATTGTCTGTGAGAATAACTGGTTGGGCAGCAATAAGAGACATACTAGCATTAGCAACTGCACCCAAAATCTTGTTCTACCTACTTGGAACATCTTTTAATAATCTTGTAACGTTTAAATCATATAATCTTTTGTTTCGTCGCATATCAATCATCAGACGGATATATTCAGGGTGCAACCTTTTTACAATCCATTTTATATCTCTCTTTGACTTCCTTTCTTTAATCCAGTCATCAAGAATCTTTTGTCTCATGGCACTGTATTCATCCTCGTTTTCCAATGCATGCAATAACACAGAATTATACTGGGTCATTTCATCCCTCCGGTCTACCAGACTCAATGTGCCATCCTTTCCTATATAAATAGCTTGTTGATTCCAGCTCGTCACTTTGTTCTGTTCAATAATAAGCTCCAATATCATTCCCGTTCTGTTATTCTCGGTCAATGTAATAAGCGGTTCCTTCCCAGATGACTTAGTATATATATCGTCAAAACAGAAATTACCCAATGAGTGTGCTATCAAAGAACCATTAAACTCTTCTATTCCTTGAATTACATGGGGGTGGTGACCATAATAAACATATCTGCAAACGTTAGTCAATTGCCTCGCTGCACGTATATGATCAATAGACGGAAAATTAACGTGTTCTTTTCCAGCATGGACAGACAGAATATTCAGCCATCCTTGTTCGTCGTTAACATTCAATCTTAATTCTATCCCCCCCCGTTCGTATTTATTAACACCATACTGGCCGTAATCACACAATTGCTGGGCATTGGTAGAGTAGCAGCAAAAGCCTTCAAAAGCCAGCTTGGAATTGCCAATTGTCTTCCTTAAACTCTTTCCCGCGACACCAAAGTAGTCAATACCATTTGCCTCTAACAGCCTGCGGGTAAATTCCAAGCCCTCCATCCCATAATCATAAATATGATTGTTGGCAAGATTAACAGCATCAATCTTCAGATATTTCAGGTTTTTCACCGCCTCCTTGTCCGCACATAGAAAAGCGGATTTTGCTCCGTGACGCTTTTTGTAGAAAGAGAACGGGGTCTCCAGATTACCTACCACATAATCGAACTGTAACAAATAATCCTTAATACTCCCCAACTTTCTTTCTAAATCAAAATCACTCATTGCTGAGAAGTTGCCTATAAAGGCAATATCACCTAATAGTGCTAATTTCATATTATATGTCAGTTTTTATATCTTAACTTTCGTGCCCTGTCGCTCCCGAGTAACTTGAAGAAAACGGACTTGATGATATTATAAACCACAAAATGTGCACAGCGATAGGTTGCAAGAAAACTCGAACCGCCATTGGTTATAACCACATCGTGTATCTCGTTAAGTTTCTTCTTGTAGTTTGAACTGGTAACCCCACCCAACCTGAACAGGGCCATATCATAATCAACATACTTAAACTTTGCACCTGCCCGTGAGAATCTATACAAGACATCCGCATCCATCATATATTTAAAACTCACATTATACGCACCAAGGGTTTCATAACACCTTTTACATACAAATGTACTCTGGTGGCAGACATTATCAATTGGTTTTGACAATTTAAACTTCATTGCGGGACGCACTCTGGTCTTCACATCGTTATTATCATTCCAAACAACCGTGTTGCCCCTATAAACGTCAATGTCCTCTTCGTATGCATCAGCCAAAGCATGCAAAGCACCAGGCAGAAGTATATCATCAGAATTGATAATACCAACTATTTCACCCGTCGCATTCCTGATACCCTTATTAAAAGCATCGCTTATTCCATTGTCTGGTTCAGAAACGACAAAGTCTATATTACTGCGATATTTTTCTACAATATCCAATGTCTTATCTTTGGAGCCACCATCTATTATGAGATACTCAAGCTTTTCATATTCTTGAGTCACTACACTTTTTATGGTTTCCTCCAATGTTTTCTCACTATTAAAAGTAATGGTGATAATGGAAATTTTTGGTTTATTCATTCTTTTTATTTGCTTATTGATTGTATCATATACCGAGCGATAACACGGTATGCGTCACGCTCGTAATGTATATGGTCGTATTTCTTATATTTATCCTGTTCCATTAGTGAGCAAATGTCAAGCACATTCTGAGTGTCTTTAAGTGACCGTATTACCTCATTCTTCTTCTTTTGATAACGGTTCTTCTCTTCGTCCGGGATGTCATTGATAAATCCCCTCACATATTTGAACAGCCCCATGTCAGAAACATACTTCAATTCTTTTTTCTTTGGCTTAACTGTTAGGAAAATGGTTTCTACTATAACCTTGTCCGTTATTTGCTCCAGATATTTACAAAGGCCTAAGATATTCTGCTTATACCTTTCTGCATCCGCATCAAATAATACGTCGCTTTCTGTGTTAAAACGTCCATGAACGCCTATTTGCACAAAACAGCAATCATAGTGATATAAGGTGGTGCTCTTGAAGAAACAATCAACCTGGTTTATGAATAAAGAATCAAAAGGGGCAGACGAAGAAGCCAATAAGTCAACCGGGCGACCCACTTCTCGAGCCAACGTACTTCTTATCATACGAGCTGTGGAATCGCCTATTAATAAAATCCTGCCCCTCCCCACCGTACTGGCTGAATCTATCCAAAAGTTACTCCACTCTGTGGACTCCCTAATTTCTGTCTTATTGACAGGGGGTATAAATACTTCTAATTCTTTCATTTAACTTTAATAATACGTATCTTTATCATTATAAGAACCATAATATTCAGCTCTCTGAGGGTCTATTTTCGGATTAAATACAGAATGATAGGGGTAGAACTGCCTATAAAACGGCAATTCATCTCGTAGAGGGTTCACCCTAAAGAATGTGGTTACCGGTCTATACAATGCAATAAACAGCAAGAATACCGTCACCATATTTCGCAATAAATATGTTTTTCTTCCAATATACTTCTCGGGGAAATCTATTACAAAATCAGATAATGCGCAAATATATACTATGTCAAGATACATAAGAAAGCGCATAAAAATTACAGGAACAATAAAATCCAGCAGATGGAGTATCATAAAGAAAAGAATAAGAGGTGCTCCTATCTCGGGTAATGTAATGGTCTTTTTCCCTGCCCCTATTAATACCAAAACAATAGGAGTTGTATGCATAAACATTGAAATAATTCCAAAAATGTTTAAAACTCCATATTCGTTTGCATCTTCTCCAAAGTATAACTCTGTCAATTGCTCAGCATTATCCACAAACATCCCCATCAATTCTGTATTATTTAACAGAAGATTTGACAGAATATCTGCACCCCCTCTTGTAATAGCGAAAACTGATACTAATAACAATGAGAATATAAAAACAAGAAACCATTTCAACTTGAATTTAATCAGATAAAACAAAGGGAAAATAAAACATATGATTGCAGAGGCGTGAAACATAAACGCACAAAGGCAATATATGTAATACTTTACCCATTTCTTATTAACTAAATGCTCATAACCTAAGAGAAAAAAAGAAATGGCAATGGTTTGCCTGATACTATTAAAATTAAAGTTTAAATAATAGCATACAAAATACAAGAACAAACCTACAAAAATGTATTTTGTATGTTTTTTTATAAAGTTCAATATAACACAGTTACAAAACGTAGCTATCACCAATTGTAATAACACGAACCTCCGGCTTATGCTACTACAAAGTATATTCAATAACATCCAGCCAGGCTGCCTGTTATCAAAATATGACAAATCCTCCCACGACTTAAAATGATGTCTCCCGATTTCTGCATATTGTCGCATATAACCCGGTATATCTGCTCCTACATTGTAAGCAAATCCGGATAATGCTATTAACCAAATTAGTAATAAGGTATAACAAACATTCTTCAATCGAGGATTTTTAACATTCCCGAAATCAAAGACAAAAGCACAACAAGTGATGGCTATTAGGGTAACTATGTATATCATCGCTATTCTCTACTTTCTTGACAACACTTTACTCCCGGGTCTTATAATCCATGCTTTAAGCAATGACAATGTATTAATAAATGATATTATTATTTTATTTCTAAAAGGAATATTAAAGGGTAGTATGGCCCCACTCTTTTCAACATTTTCTATGATGTTTTCCAATGTGTCTACCCACAATTTTTTATTTAATTCAATTGTGGTTTGTCTTGCCTTCTGGCCTATCCTTTCACGGAGTTCCTGGCTATTTGCCAACATCTCAGAATACTTTATCATCTCTGAGACCGTATCTGCTATATAGCCATTCTCTCCATGTATGATTCTCTCCTTGGGGGCGGGTGCTCCACCTACTATTACAGGCAGTCCTATACGCATCATCTGACCCAGAGTGCCATCTATGGAGGAATGAGCATCCTTGGGGAGATAATACAGACCAATATCAAAGGAACTAACTAGCTTCATCCAGTCATTGAATCCCACCATGGGATATGTCACCACATCTTTAATCCCTTTATTCTTTATTTCTCTTGTCAACCAATTCCGTCGCTCAGGAACACCTACAATAATAAACTTCTTTTTATATGGTAACTTTAAACTATTAAATGGCGCCAAAACATCCTTCGGGCATTTATTGAATGAAGACCCTCTACCAAATACCACTTCATCATTCTTCAATGTATAATCAGTCTTTAAATATTTGTCAAGTGGATTGGGGCCGTCATCCGGTACAGATAAATATGTCCAGGATTTCCTGTTTTCAGGTATAAAACTATACAGCGGGTCATTATAGGCGGTCTTATCAATAAAGATAAGATGATCAGAGTGTTTTATTTCAAATGGGGTCAGTATCGTATTGGGATTAGAAGGTTGCTGACAAACAATCGTTATTGTCCTTATTTCATCATTGACACTGTTTTTTACCTCAACTAACCTGCTGAAAACTGATTTGTCTACCAAAGACTTTGCTGCTTTGAAAAAAACAACAATGCGGGTTTCAAAATCAACCAACCGATTTCTTAAACTTGAATTATTTCGAACTACATGCACATTCTCGGGCAACTCCTTACAGGAAGACCTGCTACATAATATTTGGACTTCATTCCCATGTTGCGTCAGAATCTTAACACAATCTCGCAAAGATTTACATGCGCCCCCACCATTGGTGTAAGCATCTATCAATATTGTAATTCGTTGCTCGCTCATTTCTTTCTATCCTTAATAAAACTTAGTGACACTTTATATAGCCCACCTATCTCTTTTCTATAAAACCAGCAAGATACTAATAGAATGGCGGCTATTAAAACTGACCTCGTCACAATATTGTGAATTGTAAGAGTTATTACCGCACAGATGATGATGGCTAATAAAGTAAAAACCATTCCGCAGTAACTCTCCACTACATGATATTGTCTTTCTCCAAAAATTGTTTTTAATGTAAGTGCCGTGATGGCAGCGCAAGCAGTGGCAATAGCTACGCCAGGAATTCCCAAAAGCCTTTGGAGTATAATACACAATATGATATTTGTAATCACCGAGCAGGTGAAAACAATCAAGTTGAAGTAGGTTTTTTTTGATATATCAATGCCAAGACCTGTTGTTTCACCAATAATATAGCACACGGGACCTAATATCAAAAATGGGAAGAATGTCTTAGCTGCCCTATATTTCTCTCCCAAGAACAAGAATACCACATCTTGTGAAAGAATCAATGTTAGCGCAAACAACGTAAGAGCACATAGCAACATGCGGTGCACCTTATAAAACTGTCCTGTCTGTGTCTTATAATTCTCGTATGTGTAGGGTAACCAATAGATATTGAAACCACTCTGAATAACATTTATTATATTTGCTAAAGCGACAGCAGAGGTATAAATACCAATACTGTGATAGTCCATCGTCCGCTGTAATACTAATTGAGGTACCGATGTATTAGCCCAGAAAAGAATGGAAACAGGAACCAATGGCAGGGCATATTTGAACATCTCCTTGGCAAACACCTTATCAAACTCTCGTATTCTCTCAAAACGGTCACGTTGTATTATCAAGAAAACTACTGCAAGCGTAAAATGTGAGGCAGTCAGTACAATCAGTGCAGGTTTGTAGGAAGGATCCCAAAAACCAACGCTCAAATAAAGAACCTTTGAAACCAGCGTCATCAAGATACCCTGTATGGTGTACATCTTAATATTCTTCTCCATCCTATAGGACAGATTCAAATACCGTAGAGTAGATTGGCAGAAGACACTGAAGAAGAATAGGAAAAGTAGAAGATTGTCTGTTTCCTCAAACAGTTGCCATGATAAAAAGGCTCGTAAAGGGATTGCAGTTATTGTGGCTACAAATAGTATAGAATAGCCAATGGAAAAACAAAATGTAAATAAATAGCCAAGGCTTCTATTGTTTGGTCTTTCAAGGTAAAAACGCGCAAAAGCCTGATCTAATCCAACGAGAACAAGTATTCCCACCAGATTAGAGTATGTGTTGAATATGTTGATTTTTCCCAGAACTTCAGGGGCAAACAAGCGAGTTGAAATAGGAGCCGTGAAGAAACTCAACACAAACGACACCCACGTCACCAGCGAAAATCCAACGAAGTTCTTGATAAATGACTTTCCTTGTTCTGCCATTATCAGATTATATTACTTCTTAACCTCTCTTTAAAACCCTCATCACTATAGTGGACATCAACTAGCTGTCTATTATGTAACTTCTCCTCCAGGGTTAGCGGTGTGTTTAAATCCTCACTTGTCATCGTTTCAAACGAGAACACTATAAAACCACAATCAACAAACCATTTATATAATGGATTTCTTTCTGCCATGAACACTTTTACCCCAAAGTAGAATCCCATAATAGCGGTACCCTGCTGTTCTTGACGCCATGCTGGTAAAAACATAGCTTTGAGCCCTAGGAACATTTTGTTATACTCGTGTAATGGAATATAACTCCTCAAAGTCTTTAACTGAGTTGGATAAGCCTTTTTATATATTCTCTCTACATCATCAGCATACTTACCGATTCCACCGTAAGATAATGGCATTATTATTCTAGCGTCTTCTGGAATATCTATCTTTTGCAAGTAATTGAGAACATAGAGATGATTGTTTGAGAAAGAAGCAGAATTACCAATAAGAATATCTTTTCCCTCAATAAAAGCTGCACCTCTTAGTTCTCCTAAAACTTCATCTAGAGAATAATTAAAAATCTCGTATGACGGGATATCCCTTTTAATATAATCTCTTACAAACTTTGCATCATAACCACAACAATATTGAATACTATTGATTCTATTACAAATATAATCAAATTGCTTCTTCTTTTGACACTTTAGCAAATAACTGCTATTTCTTCCCAACAAAATACTCTTGACAGTTGATAAAACTCTTAATAAGCCACCAAAATTTTTACGGAAAAAAGGACGTTTACCATACAATACAGGATTTGTATAGTGATTTTTATATCCCATCGGTTCCAAGAACTGATTATATAAATCAAATCCATATATCTCCCAACATACATGAATGTTCTCTGGAATCATTTTTATAAAGTCAATCTTGTCCATTGACATATAATGAGATATCACATGGGTAATATCAGAAAAATCATACTTACTTACAATCTCCTTTAGATTACCATAATTTACAATTTTTCCTGTGTAGTCATTTTTCAAACGCTTAAATGACTTCCTGTCTTTACCAAAAACAAGTACGTCATTACATCCAGGAAAGACCTCTTCATATATGCCAAGAGTCCTTTCTATGACTTGATGGTCTGTTATTAAGTGTAATATTTTCATCTATCTATTTATGATGATTCTTTTACTTAAGTTCTTTATAATTAATCTTTCCTGATTCAAATCTGGGGATGCTTTCTATCTCTCTCACCTCAAAAGATTTAGCAATCAGGCCAGTCTTTTCAGAAATCAGATTCTTCACCTCTTCCTTCATGCCCTCTTGGGTAATGTAAATCAGCATCTGATTATCATCACCCGTGCAGGCGCACTCAATACCCAGAGAATCTTTGATAATCTTCTCGCTCTGATCCAGACTAACACGCAGGCCAAACAGTTTCAGGAAACGTTTCTTGCGACCTACAATATAGTAGAAACCGTCTTCATCCTTCCGGGCAATATCGCCTGTTTCATATACGCCACAGAACTCATCACCCTTCATCAGATCTTCCACACAGGTTCCGTAACCCATCGTTACATTGGGGCCTTCATAGCGTAACTCTCCATCAATTCCTGCTTCGTGAATCTCCTTTCCGTTTTCATCTACCAGAATGAGTTTACCCTCAGGAATAGCCTGTCCAATACTGCCAATATGTGTGGTGGCCTGCTCAGGGGGTAAGAATGCTAAACGGGCAGAGGTTTCCGTGGTACCAAAGGTAGCAAAGAAACGTTTGCCTTTCTCAGCCATCATATCAGCAAAGGTCTTAAACAAGGTGTCAGACAACTTGCCGCCACCTTCTGCCATAGTAGTCAGATAAGGCAAATCCATCCTGCCAAAGCGCAAGCGGTTCAGAATTTCATAGCTGAACGGTACTCCCGTAAAGTTGCTGCCTTTTTGTTCCTTGATAAAGCTCCAATACTTGGGGCTCATCAGGTTTACCTCTATCAGCAGAACAGTTGCTCCGGCATAGAGATGGCTGCAAATCACATTCAGCCCCATGGTGTATTGCATAGGCAGGTCTATAATTCCACGCTCCTCGGGTGTCCAACCAAATACCTGGGCTACATTCTTGGCATTGCTCTCTATGTTGCCATACTTGTGGCGTACCAACTTTGGACTGCCTGTGGTGCCCGAAGTGGTCATCAGCATAGACAACTCAGGATGTAATGCAGGAACTTTGTTACCAGTTTTGCACAGCACATAGTCCTTGAACTGGTAAACCACTTCGCAGGGAGTCTCACCGGCCTTGCTTTGAGGCATCCAGAAATAGGATGGTTTGTAAGTCTCATAGAGCGTATCCAATAAGCCCTTATCAATCTTGGCACTCAGCAGCAGGCATACATCCTTGCAGTCATACAAGGACAGAAATCCGGCCAATGCCCCTACCCGGTTCTCACATAAACAGAAGACAAGTTCACGCTCGGGTAGCGTCTTTGACAACGCTTCACGCAGTGAGACAACATCTCCGTATGTCAACTGTCCACCAGCATCATCTATGGCAGCCAATGATGATGCTGGCTTCTTATCAATATCAAATAGCATTAAAGCTCTATGTTATGGTTTTTAAGAATGTTCTTACCAGCCTCAAATGAAGTAAACTGCATTACCTCATCAGGATCCAGTTCAATACCAAACTCGTCTTCAATCATGGCCACCAAACTCATTTGACCAATGGAATCCCATTTGTCAACACTTTCCATTGTGGCGGTTTCAACTTCCTCAACGGGAATCTCAAGTCCTTCTACAAAGGCGTTCTTCAATTTCTCAATGTTTGTCATAATTATACCTGTTTTAATTCTTTACTTTCTATTGTTATTTCAGTTCTTTCTTAATTCGTTCAGCAATCTGTGGTGCTGTTAGGCCGTGTTGTTCCCAGCAGAAACGCAAGTCACCCAGTTTGCCAAAGTTATCTTCCACACCAATTCTTACCAGACGTGGAGTATTCTCTTTGTCTGCCTTATATTCTGCAATGGCTCCACCCAAACCACCTATAACGGTATGCTCCTCAATAGAGACTACCAATTTGGAGTTTGCGAAAGCCTTATCCAGGCATTCTGTATCAATCGGTTTAATAGTATGCATATCCACAACCGTACAGTTGATACCCTGTGCAGCAAGCAGTTCAGCGGCATCCAGTGATTCGCGCACCATCATACCCGTGGCAATAATGGTTACATCCTCACCTTCTCGAAGGGTAACGGCCTTCCCTACTTGAAAATCATAGTCCTGTTCATACACCATCGGGCAATTCAACAGGCCTGACAAGCGTACATACACAGGGCCATTGATATCGTGAGCGGCCATAACACATTTGATAGCCTCCAAACAGTCTGCCGCAGAAAGGATGGTGATGTTGGGTATGGCACGTGCCATAGCAATATCCTCAGTTGCCCAGTGTGAAATAGAGAGCGTCTCCATAGCGAAACCGGCAGAATTACCCACTAACTTCACATTGAACTGGTGGTATCCTAAATTGTGGCGCACAAACTCAATGGCCTTTACCAATACAAAGGCGGCATAGGTGCAAGCATATACAGCCCGTCCGTCTTCTGAAGAGAGACCGGCGGCAATACCTACCATGCTTTGCTCTGAAATACCTGCATTGATAACTCTATCAGGATAGCTATTATAGAAACGTCCCAGGCTGGCAATGGCCACACTGTCAGCCACCACCACTCTCATATCAGGATCTTGCTTGGCCAGTTCCATCATACCGATTCCGGCAGCAGCTCCTTTCTGGCCCATACGGGCGTATGTCTTAATTAATGCTGGACTAAACTTCATGGCTCAACTGTTCTTGATTTCTTCCACGGCTTGCTGATACAACTGTTCCGTCATAACAGCCTGATGCCACGCTTTGTTATTCTCAATAAATGATACACCTTTACCCTTAGTAGTCTTGGCAATGATGGCATAAGGTTTTCCTTCAGGCCTGTGTTTCAAGGCCTCTATCAACTGATGAATGTTGTGACCATCCACTGTTGTTGATTCCCATCCAAAGGCCTCCATCTTTTGCTGCATATCCAACTGGGCCATCAGTTCCTCGGTATTACCATCCACAGACATGCAGTTACGGTCAATGATGAGCGTCAGGTTGTCTAACTTGTAGTGGGCGGCCGCAATAAAGGCTTCCCATACAGGGCCTTCCTCACATTCTGCATCTCCTAACAGGCAATACACATGATACTTCTGCTCTGTCTGTTTGGCAATCAAAGCCTTACCAACCACAAACGGCATTTCCATACCCAAACTCATGGAGGCATACTCTACACCCAATTCTTTCTTCAATTGGTGTCCAACCAACAGACCGTCATTCTGCTCGTAGCTGTTAAGCACATCTGTGGGATAGAATCCCATCTCTGCGCGTGCAGGGTATTCCGCCAAACGGGCATGTTCCTTACCGGCGATGAAACGGTCTCGTTCGTTCCATAGCGGGTTCTCAGTATCGTAGTTCAAAATGGCTCCATAGAGCACGGCATAGATTTCAATACATGACAAGCTGCCGCTCACGTGTGCACCACGATTGCCAGCCGCTAATGCCATATCCATAGCATGCAGCCGCATCCGCTTGCACAATGCCTTTATTTCTTCTTCTGTGAGGGTCTTTCTACTCATTATCTACCTCCGTCAACTTTTATGATTTCTCCATTAATGTATGAGGCTTGCTCTGAAGCCAAGAATACAGCCACTTGTGCTATCTCCTCCGTCTTTCCCAAGCGCCTCAATGCAGACTCTGCAGCCAGTTTCTCCAGCATCTCATCTTTGTACTGGTGTATCATCTCAGTCTCAATGGGACCAGGGGCTATGGCGTTAACACGGATACCCATAGGGCCAAGTTCCTTTGCCAGACACTTGGTCATCATCATCACGGCAGCCTTGCTACTTCCGTAGGCTATTTTGCCAGGTTGTGGTTCGATACCTGCTATGGAGCCCATATTGATGATGCAACCTTTACGCTGGCGTGACATACGTTTGGAAACCTTCTGAATAACGCGAAGCATGGCAAAGTAGTTTACACTGAAGAGTTTTTCTATCTCTTCTACTTTGCTCATACTGAGTAGACCAACGGTTGAGATTCCGGCGTTATTCACCAGTACGTCTATGGACTGTCCTTCATCTATGATAGACTGTATGCCTGCGGTGATGGCCTCAGCGTCAGTCAGTTCAAAAAAGACGGGTTTGATCCAAACGTTATGTTTCTCTGCTGTTTCTTTCAACCAGTATTCAAATTCCGAGTTGGTTTTTCTGGCACAGGCCCAAATGTTGGCTCCGATGGCGGCAAATGCCTCTACCATAGACTTACCTATGCCACGATTGCTGCCGGTGATGATTACGTTCATATTCAGTTTTTCGATACTATTCTAGCTGGATTTCCGAATACAGTTGTATCTGCCGGAATATCTTTCAGCACTGTGCTGCCATTCCCAATGACAACATTTTCTCCAACATGTACATTGGGTAAAATTCCTACTCGTGGATGCATATTCACACTATCCCCCAAAACGGCAAAGCCACCAATAGTTGAAATAGGGCCCAAATGGCACCAATTCCCTATCACGTTGTCATGACCAAGAATAGTTCCCTCACAAATGGTAACGAAGTCTTTGACTTTCACATCACAGCCAACTTTTACATTAGACAGAACAATAGCACCTTTACCGATAGTTGAGTTGGGGCCAATAATAGTATTCGGATATACTAATGAGATGAACTCCCCCCCCTTATCAAGAATCTCTTCTACATACTTCTTCTTGTAAATGGGATCTCCCATAGCGCAGGCAAAGACATCATCCCTTTCTACTTCGTAATCCTCAACCGACGACAAAATAGGAGGATAGCCGTCATAACCATTTAATATTGAAGAATCACCATCCAGAAAGCCCTTACAGTCAATATCACTAATGACTCCTTTTCGAACACAATCCAGGAAAAGGTGATATACACCTCTTCCGAAGCCTCTGGCTCCGATGATTACTAAATGTTTCATACCTTTATTTGATAGTTTTCAATGTCAATTCAGCAATTTCCTCAACATCGTTCATTGTCATACCCATATGGAGAGGCAAACAGAGAATACGGCTGGCAATATCCTCAGACTTAGGCATATGCACATAGGGAACCAACTTAGTGAAGGTATTAACACTAGGATAGAAATACCTACGGGGGAAGATATTCTCTGCATTCAAGGCTGCAACGACCTTAAGTGCTGTTTCTTCATCCTTGAAGATGGCAGGGAAGTAGCTATAGTTACAACCCGTCGTTATCTTTTGGAAAGAAATCTCTGAATTCTGACCAAGAATCTCTTTATAACGTGTATATTTCTCCTTCCGGTCAGCCAGTGCCTTGTCTAAATACCTCAGGTTTGCAATACCTACTGCAGCATGGACTTCGGTCATCTTACCATTAAAACCGTCCTCAACAATCTCTGCATGATTCTCAAAACCAAAGAAACGAATACGACGCAATTTTTCATCAATATCTTTATCCAACGTGAACACGCCACCGCCTTCTGCCGTATTCAGCATCTTGGTAGCATGGAAACTGGTAACAGAGATTGTTCCCTGTTTAAACACGCTTTCACCCTTATAGGTAGATCCAACTGAATGACAAGCATCGTAGATAACCGGTAGATTGTGTGCCTTTGCCACGGCCTCAATAGCTTCAAAGTCGCAGTTGTTACCAAACACATGCACCGGCATGATGGCAACTGTGTGACAAGTGATCTTTTCCTCTATTATGGAAGCGTCAATATCCAGCGTCTCAGGGTCAATATCCACAAAAACTGGTGTGCAGTGCTCCCACATGATTGAACTAACTGTTGCAATAAAGGTAAACGGCGTTGTGATGATTTCTCCCTGCTTACCCAGTGCTTTCACGGCCATCTGGAGAGCCAAAGTGCCATTACAACAGCTCACCATATTGGGCACTTTCAAGTACTCACATACTTCCTTCTCAAAACGTTGCACAAGGGGCCCATTGTGGGTCATGATTCCACTCTCCCAAATACCTTTCATCAGTTCATTAACTTCTTCGAGCGGTGCCAGCGTGGGCATCGTTACATATATTGGCTTTCTCATATTAATAAATGTTTTATTGTTATTTCTTTTTTAGTCAAGCTGTGCCATCTGTTTAAATTGCTCAACCAGGCTGGCTTGTCGTAGAAGTGTTTGATAATTGGCTTCACGTGTGCCGGCATCTTCAACGCAATGGCAGAAATGAAGTATAGATTTCTTAAAGGCATCATCTGCAGGGAGTTCTCTCTTTTCCTCTTCGTTACCTTTACTGACTACAACCTCTGGGACCAAACCGGCTGGAGCTGTAAGAATACGGTTAGTATAGAGAGTTCCTTTACTGCACCATACTTCCAGTTCACATTTGTAATTATGGTCCATGCCAAAGGCAACCTGGGCAGTCACGCCCTCATCATTTACCAAAGCTGCAGAACCATACATATCCACATTGAAACCCTCTATATAATTGGATTGTGCATATTTGATCTTTGCAGTAGGGCCTAATAATAGAGACGCATACTTTAAGGTATAACCACCGCAATCAAGTAATGCACCACCACCTAAGGCCTTATTATATCGGAAATCATTCTGTGCACGCATCGGGAAGCCAAAGGAGATACGGTATAAACGTACATCTCCTATTTCACCAGACTTCACAATCTCATTCACAGCCCCTAACTGGTCATGAAACGCAAACATATAGTTTTCATGTGCGGCCAACCCTCCTGCTTTTGCATCATTCAACAAATCTTCAGTTGCATCTAAAGCTATTGTGCAAGGCTTCTCTACCAAGATGTGCTTGCCGGCTGCCAGCGCTTCCTTCGCCCACTTGTAATGGAGACCGGGAGGGAGGGGTAAATAAATAGCATCCACATCATCAGAATGTATCAGGGTTTTATAACCCTCATAAATTTTACCTCCATAACTATCAACAAATGTTTGGGCTTTGGCTCTTTCTTTAGCCAATATTTCATCTGTTGCACCAACAAATTCCTCCTTGCTGGCAATGGCTACACCTGCATAATCAAAGCATCCTGCTTCCTTCAACGCTGGAAGAAATCGACGGAAGGCTATCTCTGAGGGACAAATAACACCTATTCTTTTCATAACTGATTACTGGTTATACTTTATGGCAGACAAAATACTTCGAGCCTGAATATTCAGATAATTATTGAACTTCAGGAAATGATTAATCTGATGGAGTGTCATCCACGTATAATGCTCGGGCAATTCTTGTGGCAAGTCCTTGCCTGCCTCCACAATCATATTGCGGTTCTGCTCACGGAAGAAACGCCCACCTTCCTCACTCTGTAAAACATCATATCTGATTTGCTCAGGCTTTGCATTAAGCACATATTCTGCAAATGGAGGTTTCTTCTCAGCTGCGAACACATTACCTGTTAGACACTGTACGGTAGGGGCCAATTCCATAACATCATAGTTACCGCATTCCAATTTGGCCTGAACAAGGAAGTGATAAACGCCACCAATCTTGCGTACAATGAAAGCGCAAAGTCCCTGCTGTAAAGGCTGTACTAACGGTTGGCACCAACTGGTTACTTCTCTGTTGGAGATACTCACATTGACACCTATGATGCGGAAATATTTACCGTCGTTGTTGGCAATCTCATCTTCAGACCTGTGCCAGCCTTCCAGTTTGTCAATAGATTTATTGCTCACAAACAAGTCATAGCGCGACTTTAATCCAGACAGCCATGACAGTATCTGGCCCATAGTATGAATACCTTCCCTCATTCTGGCAGACTGCAGCATATCCTGACCAAACTCAGAAAGATTACTTAGGTCTGTCAAAGGAGTAATATAATCTATGTACTCTATGCCTGACAATACGGTACGCGTATCCATATTAACCATATTATCGGTATGCATAAACTCTTTGATCTGTCCAAGGGTCATCCAGCGAAAGTCTGGTAATACCTCAACCTCCTCATCTACTTTGATGATAATGTTACGGTTGCGTTTGCGCAAAAAACGCGCACCCTGTTCACTCTGTAACTGGTCAAGCAACACATGGTCGGGTTTTACATTTACAAAGTAATCCAGATAAGCGGGTTTCTTACCCTTATGAACCTGTGAATAATTACTCTTGGTAGCTTGAAGTGTAGGACTAATCTGCACACAATTCACATTTCCCGGCTCAATCTTAGCCTGCATCAGAAAATAGAGCGTTCCGTTTATCTCTTTGGTCAGAATACCCAGATAACCAATCTCCGGTTGGTTAATAATGGGTTGGTCCCAACTATGTCTATTTCCATAGTCGGTCTCTACATGAATACCTTGAATACTGAAAAAGCGACCGGAATTATGGCGAAGACTACCTTCCTGGTCAACATACCATCCTGTCATCTCACTGAATGGTATCAACTTCACATCAACCTGCACTTCACGGTTACGCTGTTTTATCCACTCGCGTATAGACTCAGTGCTATTGATAGGATTATCTGTTGTAAGTAGAGAATGTATCATATTGAGTATCTATTTATTGTTTCTTAATCTTTTAAACTCTTCGTAGTCGTATGTATATTTATCGCGGGTATACTCTTCCTCGGCAATCACCAAAGCAATGCCATCTTCCTTGTACGAGTGAGTACGGAACCAAACACCTGGACGAATAATCAGCCCTTTTTCAGGGGTATCAAGTAAAACACTGGTTTTAATTACAGCATCGTCTAAGTCCACTACAAAAGAACCATGAACCGCCACTATTATCTCCGTACTGTCCAGCAAAGCATGCGCTCCCCTATCCTTACCTTCTACAATATGATGTAACCAAAAAATACGTTTTACACCAAAAGGCAACTCCTTATCCATCACACTGATGGTCCCTCTTTCATCTGTAAAAGTGGGCACATCAATCAAAATGCAATCTTTTACTGAATAGTTTGTATTCATTATTCCTGAGGTCCTTTCCTTCCTGGGTGAGTAAAAGTGTCTGAGGTTATCTCTTCTTTCATTTCGTCAATAACCTTCAAGAGATATTGACCATATTGGTTCTTCAGCATGGGTTTAGCTAAGTCTCTCATCTTCTCTTCGCTAATCCAGCCATTGCGGTACGCTATGCCTTCCAAGCAGGCTACTTTCAGACCCTGACGTTTCTCGATTACCTCTACGAAGGTACTAGCTTCAGCCAAGGAATCATGAGTGCCGGTATCTAGCCATGCAAAACCACGGCCAAAGACTTGTACTTTCAGATCCCCATCTTTAAGGAACTCCTGATTCACTGTAGTGATTTCCAGCTCACCACGTGCAGAGGGCTTAATGTGCTTTGCCACATCAACCACCTTGTTGGGATAGAAATAAAGTCCAACAACTGCATAATTGCTCTTGGGTTCTTTGGGTTTCTCTTCTATTGAAAGACAGTTGCCTTGCTTATCAAACTCTGCCACACCATAACGCTCGGGATCATTAACCCAGTAACCAAATACAGTGGCCTTACCATTCTGTTCAGCGTCATTAACAGCGCTCTTCAAGAGCTTAGTGAATCCTGCACCATAGAAGATATTGTCACCTAATACAAGGCAAGCACTATCATTGTCAATGAACTTCTCGCCTATAATGAATGCTTGTGCCAGTCCGTCTGGAGAAGGTTGTTCAGCATACTCAAAGTGTACTCCATAATCTGACCCATCGCCTAATAGGCGTTTGAAACCAGGGAGATCATATGGCGTACTTATGATAAGAATATCCCTAATACCCGCCAGCATCAAAGCACTGATGGGATAGTACACCATCGGTTTGTCATAGATAGGCAATAACTGTTTGCTAACACCCTTAGTAATAGGGTAAAGTCTTGTACCGGAGCCTCCGGCGAGTACTATTCCTTTCATAATTATCTGTTTTTGTACATGTTCTCGTAATACTTCTGGTAATCGCCAGAGGTAACATTATCCAACCATTCCTGATTATCCAAATACCACTTCACAGTCTTCTCAATACCCTCTTCAAACTGAAGGCTGGGTTCCCAACCAAGTTCTTTTTGAAGTTTAGAACTATCAATGGCATAACGCAAATCGTGACCGGCTCGGTCCGTCACGTATGTAATCAAGTCCATATCTGCACCTTCTGGGCGGCCAAGGAGTCTATCCACCGTGTTTATCAGGACCTTGATAATATCTATGTTCTTCCACTCATTGAAGCCACCTATATTATAGGTTTCTGCTATCTTGCCGTTGTGGAAAATTGTATCAATAGCCCGTGCATGATCAACAACATAAAGCCAGTCACGAACATTCTCACCTTTACCATAAACAGGAAGCGGTTTGCGATGACGGATATTGTTGATAAAAAGCGGGATGAGTTTCTCAGGAAACTGATAAGGTCCATAGTTGTTTGAGCAGTTGGTCACGATTGTTGGCATTCCATAGGTATCATGGAACGCACGCACAAAATGGTCACTGCTGGCTTTACTTGCACTATACGGGCTATGAGGCTGGTACTTCAAATCTTCTGTAAAGAACTTCTCACCATAGGCCAGGTGATGTTTGCCGGAGGAGGCTTTGGTGGTAAATGGAGGCTCAATACCTTCAGGGTGTGTCATCTGCAAGGCACCATATACCTCATCAGTCGAAATATGGTAGAAACGTTTGCCATCATACTTTTCCGGCAGACTTTCCCAATAAGCTTTGGCTGCCTGCAGGAGACTCAAAGTTCCCATCACATTGGTTTGCGCAAATGTGAATGGGTCTTTGATGCTGCGGTCTACATGACTCTCTGCAGCAAGGTGGATAATACCATCGATATGGTCTCTCTGCATGATGTCAAGCATCAACTCAAAATCACAGATATCAGCCTTGATAAAATGATAATTAGGCTTATCCTCAATATCCTTCATGTTGGCCAAATTGCCGGCATAAGTTAGTTTGTCCACATTATAAATATTATACTGTGGGTACTTATTAACAAACAGCCTAACGACATGGCTTCCTATAAATCCGGCTCCGCCGGTAATTATGATATTCTGCATATTGTGATTTTATTTATTATTCTCAAAAGTGGGGCAAGATCATCAGGTTATTAGACCTTTATTTATGAGAGAGAAAATGATGTCAGATGTAAGAAGTAAGATGTCAGACTCATACAACACATTCATTTCTCTCAGCCCTATTTTTTCTTTTCTATTTCTTCATTAACTCTCTTACAACGAGTGAAAAGAATCTTAACTAATTCCTCACAGTCAGCATATCTGCTTTTTCTGTTTTAAAGAGTGGGTCAACGGAATCTTATTGAACCTTTTCTTATGAGAGAATCCCGTTGGGCCTTCACTCCTTATATCTGGGTAGTCAGAATGTGCGGATACTCTAATCTACCCCTGTAGCGGCTCCGCTTGCGCGTAAAAGCGGTGGCTGCTTATTATTTCTTTGTTGTTACTCTCCATATATAAACCACTTGAGAACTATTACCCTTATCATCCTCTTGGGCTACGAGACGAACATGGACATTCTCTAATTTATGAGGGATCTGTCTATTTTCTATATCACATGGTCCAATATAAGAGTAGAACTCAAACGGGTTAAAATCTATTTCGCCACCTAATTCATGAAGAGGAAGAATCTTTTCAAATTTATTATCAGTCACATTCCCAATAGGACGTTTATCTGTATCTTGAGGTATTTTCTTCTCATCTATGACTATCCTCTCTTTCAAAATCTTATTCTCATAAAGGTCTCTTGGGCCACATAATATGAAATAGTTCATTCCATCCAATAATGCCAAGCGTACTAAATCATCAAAATAACGCTTAAACTCCGCTTCCCGGTCTGAATAATCATGCAGGTATTTAACTTCAACATACCTTATTCTTTCGCTAATTCTGTAACTAAAATCTACTCGTAGCCTGTCAAAATATGGATGATGTGCTTCTAATTCCACAGCCGCCTTGTATCTTCTCTCGATGAATTCTGCAAGTGGGAATCTTATTGCACTCTCCAAAAGAACATCTGATCTGCTTACAGTTTTTTGATAGTTGAGCCAATAGAAAATGCTCTTAGCTAGTTGAGGGTATTCACCGGCCTCCTCCATTTTGGGGTAAGATTGCATTAAACTCTCGGATAGGAACGTAATTCAAATCATTAATTCCTTCCACAATAACTCTAACCTGCGGAATATCCAAATGGATTTCTACAAATTGGTTGATAAGTCTATTTTCTACAAACTGCCTCACAGCCTCATCCATATAGGTTTTAGCATCTGGACGAGTCCATCCACCACGAAGGATAGTAACAGTACCACGGCCTCCAATGGGTGTCTGTACTATATCTACATCAGGGAATTGAGTTGAATCTATCATATATCAAAAATTAAATAATCTTGTCCTTACGGGTTTTGCTCCCATTTGGGATCATTAATGTCATTCCAAAAAAGATCAAAATTGGGATTACCCCGCATCTTCAACAAGGACTTCTGGCTGAAAGCTTTTGCGACAACACATGCCTCGTCAAAACTTAATCCTCGGTAGAGACAATATTTTAACACCTCTTCATAATTCGATACTATTCCCTGCTTCTTTAAGGTATTAGCCACATCAGCTATCTCGCCTGAATAAACAGGAACGCTTGTTAGAAGAATATTATAGTTCTTCAGATATCCAACTGCACGCATTACTCCCGAGACTGGCGAAGCGATACTTTGCAAGATGTTACCACTTTGAATATCCATTGCGGAATAAAGGTCAAGCCAATGGTAGACGTCTGTGCTGGCTGTCATCTCAGGAACGACAATCAGCAGACTGACACCTGAATCCTGCAACTTCTGTAACAACTGAAGAGTTGGGCATACCGCTAGGATTATCTCACCTTTTGCTCCTTTATACTGAAGACGTGTTTCAATAACACCTTGTATATTGTTAAAGGAGAAGGTATTGCCTTTAACGGCTAACCCATTCACACCATTCAACACAGGCATTTGCGCCTTGCTTTCGAGCACTATTCTCACTGCTTTTCCCATCTGATGCGCTGCTGTTTCAGCAAAGAGCAAAGCACGTTCTATGTCTGATGGCTGGTAAATATTACTTGCCAGTGTATATACTACTTTCATTACTTTTCAATTTAAGGGTCATTCACATTTGCCCCTATGATTAAGACTTCAAGGTTGCTACCCCATCCGTGCCTCCGGCCTGCACGTGAGAGCGGTTGCCGCTTATTTATATCATAGTTTATTTATGACATCATCAATAGCCTGCATACATTCGTTTATTCTTCTTGCATCCAGAAGAACATTCCGTCCATAAACATTATGATTGCCACTATGAATTTGGGACATTAAAACTCCTTCATGCGCTGCAACAACACCAGAAGTATTAAAGTCTCGCAAAAAGACCGAGTATTCATTACGGAAATCATCCACGTTATTAATTGCATGGATTGCCTGCGTAAAATAGCCTGGATGCTGTTGATAAATGCCATATAACTGCTGAGCTGTTGCGTCTGACATAGCACGGAAAGCAGCCGCCGCCCCAGCATATTGTGTGAATCTATTACCAACAATTAAGTGGATCTTTGGTATAAAAGTACCAAAACCAGCTGCCTTAGCAGCAAAAGTCCAAGAACCATATACCGGATGAGGCGGATTTGAGCCATGCAGTAAGATAGTCATGGCATTTGTTGCTGTCCTTGATGAATCATCAGCATTTACAGGACATATTAATTTATCAGCAGCTACTATGGCAAGTTCTGTATAGACCCCAAATGCAGGATTGGTATCTATAAATACTGCAATATTGCGGTTGTGAATTTCACGCTCAGAAGCAAATGCACTAATAAATTTACGAATGATATTATGTACACGCACCCAAGGCTCATCACCTGGAAGAATAGGAGGCATATTAGCATATCCAAATATTGCTGACGCAATGGGTTCTAGGTTTCCATCGCCACAAAGAAGAAAAAGATTATCGGGCATGCTTGCATTACTCTGACTTGCCTGAATATAGAACGATGCGGGGTTAAGATTTTGTTGCCCCTGAGCATTAGCCAACTCTTGGGTAATATAACCGACAACAGTACGTGGTACTTGTTGTGTGCAATAATTCATAACCCGTTGTTCTCCTACAGTTCCACCTCCAAGCAGCATCATGCTCACATTTGCCTGAGGGCACATATCAATAACCAAAACATCCTCATCTGGGTGTGTTTCTGCATATCGTGAGGAGAGGTGAAATGTAATAGTACTTTTACCTACCCCACCTTTGTTATTCCATACTGCAAAATTCTTATTAATTGCCATTTATAATTATCTTTAAAATTATTCCCAAATATGTGCAGTCCGTGCATCGAAGTAGTTCACCTTGGTCTGGAACCTATCTTCGTTATATGACAGGGGACAGGTTCATGTCATATTTTTGCGAACTGAATTATTCCCCTACTTATTCCTGTTAGATGCTCTGTCTGCGCATAAGGCCGGTGGTCGCAATTGCTCATTTAATTCTCTTGATCATTACACGTGAAGTTGTTAGCTGCCAGAATATCTGATTCAGCTGCCTTGCGCGATTCCTCAGAGGTAATGGTCATATGTATCTTTTTCGTGTGAAACGTTTCTTTTAATGTATATTGATTCTCAATGAGTTGCAGAGGCTTTTTTGCGATGTTTGGCTCTTTTCGTGCAAATTATACGTTTAGGCGGTCCTGTAACTTGTTGATTATCGGCCTTTTGTTAATTAAACGTTTCTTTTTGCAATGAAACGGATAACTATTCTTATCTTGCGCCCCGAACGCTCTTTGACAAGCTGATTTCCGCTCTATAGTATTTCTTGCAAAACCTTTGGTTTTTCAAAAACATTGCATACCTTTGCATAAGTTGTATTTGGTCGCCCCTTGAGAAAGGGCACTAGTCATAGAGCATTTTCCTTAACCGGAAGGTGCTCTACTTCTTTATCCGGATGCGTACTCCCTGAGGTAACGGTCCTCGAACTAATCCAATGGAACTCCATATCACATTTTTACCAAATACAACGCTATGGTCAAAATCAAAACCATGTTTACCTTTGGCTTCACCCTGGAACTCCAGAGGGTCAAGGAGACACTCAGTTCAATCTCAAAGGTTCTGAGGGTTGCGACGGAAACCATCAGAACCCGTTATCGAAAGATAATGTAGTTCTTTGAAGCGGTATATACCGCCATACCATTGGGGGGCCCTTTTTTGTTAACTGTCAATCTGTTAAATTTTGCCTGTTTTATCTTTCTGCCCGCATGGGATTCTCCAAGAAATCCTTGTAGGCCAGACGGATGCCGTCTTCAAGTTCGGTCTTGTAGGTCCAGCCCAAGGCGGTGGCTTTGCTTACGTCCAGGAGCTTACGAGGGGTGCCGTTGGGACGGGTGGAGTCCCACTTAATCTCGCCTTCGTAGCCCACGACCTTGGCGACGAGCTCCGTCAGGGCCTTGATGGTGAGTTCCTTGCCTGTACCGGCATTGACGGTCTCGTTACCGGAGTAGTTGTTCATCAGGAACACACAGAGGTTGGCAAGGTCATCGACATAGAGGAATTCGCGCAAGGGACTGCCGTCGCCCCAGCAGGTGACGCTCTTCAGTCCGGCCTCCTTGGCTTCATGGAACCGACGAATGAGGGCAGGCAGCACATGGGAGTGCTCGGGGTGGTAGTTGTCGTTGGGGCCGTAGAGGTTGGTGGGCATGACGGAGATGTAGTCGGTGCCGTACTGGCGGTTGAGGAACTCGCAGTACTTGAGGCCGCTGATCTTGGCGAGGGCGTAGGCCTCATTGGTTTTCTCCAGCGCACCGGTAAGCAGGCAGCTCTCAGGCATGGGCTGGGGAGCCATACGGGGATAGATGCAGCTGGAGCCCAAGAACTCGAGTTTCTTGCAGCCGTTCTGCCAAGCGGCATGGATGACGTTCATCTCCAGAATCATGTTCTCGTACATGAAGTCGGCCAGGGCACTCTGGTTGGCGACGATGCCGCCTACCTTGGCGGCAGCGAGGAACACGTATTCGGGACGCTCCTTAGCAAAGAACGCCTCTACCTGGTCCTGACGGGTGAGGTCCAGTTCCTTGTGGGTGCGGGTAATGATGTTGGTGTAACCCTGTCTCTGCAGTTCTCTCACTATCGCGGAACCTACCATTCCCCGGTGACCGGCTACATATATCTTACTTGTTTTTTCCATTTAATTCTTGATTTAGATTCTTCGCTTCGTTCAGAATGACAATTAAAAAATCCTTTCCATGAGCTGCCATTTTTCGTCACTGCGGGCGTTGGCAGAGCAGCCTTGGAACTGGGAGACGTAGGCTTCCCACTCTGCTTGGCGGGGAAGGGTGGCGAGGCGGGACATGTCGCGCTGGAAGTCGAAGTCGTCGTTGACATCCATGATCATGAAGAGGTTTCTGTCTTTCCTATAGATCTGCATGTCCAGGATGCCTACCTGCCGCTGGCCTTCGATGACCTCCGGCCACACATGCGCGTGGGCCTCAATGTATTTTGCTATCATCTGCTCGTCATCCACGAGCGTGAGGGTTTGACAGTAGCGCTTCATTACATTCCGGGTCTGCGGATGGTGAGACTTATTGCTTC
>Ga0310691_10000654_pt1 | contig 61312 bp, 93 predicted proteins | sample 176DNAGHGlowgp2_FD_203887 | JGI IMG/M metagenome (GOLD analysis project Ga0310691, IMG submission 203887) | Sheep rumen microbial communities from Palmerston North, Manawatu-Wanganui, New Zealand - 1766 DNA GHGlow gp2 (v2) (version 2) | ecosystem: Host-associated > Mammals > Digestive system >... | reverse complement strand
GTCATTTTTACACCGAATTCATAACAAACGATTTTTGGAAACCATAGCACTGCCGATCTAAAGGAGGTTAGCATGGAGAAGAATAAGAAAAAGCCATCTGAGCTTGAACAACAGGCTCAGAAAATACTCGAGATTGCGGAGCATTACGGTGCCCAGGGCAATTTTATGTTTGTGACTACGTTCAAGCGCTATCTGGTTCAGATCAATATCCTGAATGAGCTTGAAAAGACCATAGAAGAGGATGGCATGCTTGTCACGAAAGAATACGTGAAGGGCCGTGGGAATGTCTACACGCATCCAGCGATCGGAGAGTATAACAAAACGGCGACTGCAGCGAACCAAACAGCACAGACATTGATCCGGATCCTGAAGGAGCTGGCTGCTGACAGGGACGAAGAAGGAGACGATCCACTCCTGAAAATAATGGCGGGTGAGTTTGGTGGTTAAAAATCATCCGTCGATAGATTATGCGCGGTTTGCCACGAGCGGAGCGCCAGAGGTGCCTGTCTATGTGGTGAAACAATGCCAGGACTTTCTTGACCTGGTTGCTGATAAGTCGGAAAAGTACATGATTGACTGGAGTGTGGTAAAGAAAATTGATGCCATACTGAAGATTATGATCATGCCAAAGGGACTGAAGGCTGGAGAAAGCGTATATGATTGCTCAGAGGGGTATCAATGGGTTATCTATGTGGCGTCTCTGGCGGTCGTCAGGCGCGACAACCAGAAGCGCAGGCGATATGAAACCATCCTGCTGGAAATATGCAGGAAAAATTTCAAAACATATACTGTAGCAACGATCATCATATTGCTGTTTTTGATCGAGCCGCCACTTTCTCAGTTCTACTCTGTCGCTCCGGATGGGGCACTGTCGAGAGAGGTGAAGGACGCGATCGCCAACACGCTGCGGATGTCGCCTCTGTTGTACGAATACGCCGGGCAGAAGCGGTTTAAGATTCTGAGGGACTACATAGAGTTTGCGGTCAACCACAGCAAGTATACACCACTGAACTACTCTACGAGTCGCATGGATGGACGACTGGGAAATGTCTTTGTTGCGGATGAGGTGGGGGCGCTTCCGTCTCCATATCCGATCGAGGCCATGCGGTCTGGACAATTAAATATTCTTAATAAGCTAGGTTTTATCATTTCAACGAAATATCCTACCAGCCAAAATCCCTTTGAGGATGAAGTAGCGTACGCTAAAAAGATTCTGGATGGAAGTGTTGATGATGAAACCTATTTTTCGTTGTTGTACGAGCCAGATGATACGCGAAATTGGGCGACGGATGACCTGATACTGAAGCAGGCGAATCCTGTGGCGCTTAATTCAAAAGAAATCTGGGACGATCTGATTAAGAAGCGGAACAGAGCAATAGAGGTTGAGTCCGCTCGCGAGAACTTTATCACGAAGCACTGTAACATCATCTATCAGGGCGTCGGCACAGAGTCCTATGTTTCGATCGAACAGGTGCAGGCCTGCAGGACGGAGCACATAGAGTGGACTGGCAGAGTGGTATATGTGGGCGTTGACCTTGCTATGACGTCAGATAACTGCTCTGTCGTGATGACTGCAGTGGATGAGGATGAGAACATCATAGCGAAACCGATGATTTTCATTCCTGAGGGCCGGATAGACGAAAAGTCACGCTTTGAAAAGTTCGATTACCGGCTCGCGATACAGCGCGGTGAGTGTATAGCCTGTGGTGACATGACTGTGGACTATAGCGTGATTGAAAAATATGTCTTTGATCTCGAAAGCAAATACGGCGTGGCGATCCAGGCAATCGGATACGACAGATATAATGCCCTTTCCTCTGCTCAGAAGTGGGAAGAGAAATATAACACTGTCGAGGTCCGGCAGCACTCAGATACTTTGCACATGCCTACGAAGTTCCTGAAAGAGGCGATCCTGAACAGAAAGTTTAGATACGAGGCCAATAAGGTCTATGAGGCCAATTTCGAGAACGCCAGATGTACTTATGACACCGGGCTTCGTGCTTACGTTTCAAAAAAACGCAGCCCGGGAAAAGTGGATGCAACCATGGCGACAATAGACGCTGTCTACCTGCTCCAGCAGGATATCATTTTTGGAGATGACGGTTTTGTGATTCAAACAGCATAGGAGAACTACTAAGTAGCTAAAAACAACGTCAAATGTGAGTGAGCATGCTCAAAGATGTCTAAAATCCAAGGCATTAGTTGGTAACTTAAAACCACTGGAAACACAGGAAAAACCAGCGCAGTTTGAAATAGCCCTGCTAACTATGGTGTAGAAACCGGATGGTTGTGTTTGAGTAATGGTGTAAGTCTACGAAAACCAAGTAGCAAAAACAAAAAAAAACATGAAAGGAGAGTCTACTATAGATGAGATTCGTATAAAGTCACATATATGACAATACGGATATATACCGGTGGCTAAGCCGGGAATTTACGACTGTGGAGTGTACAAGAACTTGTGAGTAGCGTATTGCCTGCAATCGCCAAAGCATACACGTTGAAGCAGTAACCATAAATCGTGAGATTATGGCAAATCATCTAGCATATGCACATATGTATATGTTTTTAGTAGCAGGATCTATGGGGAAAAAGAAGAAACAGAAAAACATAGAGATCAGGGCAGATACTGTAACGACAGATCAGATGGAGATATCTGGCGATACCCTCCTGCGGGCCCTGCTGGGGCTGGATGATGACGCGACAAGCATGACACGGGAAAAGGCAATGCAGCTGCCTACCGTGCAGGCCTGTCTGAACATCATCAGCGACACGATCAGCCGGTTGCCGATCCAGCTCTTGAAAAGAAAGCGGAACGGGGATATCGAGATCGTAAAAAATGATCCGAGGGTCACGCTGCTGAACGACGACACCGGCGACACCCTGACAGCCAAGATGTTCTGGCGGGCTATGATCGAGGACTATTACATGGGTAAGGGTGGTTTTGCTTACATCCGGAGACAGTTCAACAAGGTTCTGTCAATCCATTATGTACGGGACGAAGACATCTGCATTTATCAGGAAAACTTTGATCCGATCCTGAAGGACTACAAGATTACTGTCCAGGGGCGGATAATCCCTGTCAAGGATTTTATAAAGATCCTACGGAAGACTAGGGACGGCATGAGATCAAGGTCGATAATCGAGGATAACCCCCTCGTTTTATCGGTGGCGTATGCGGAACTCAAGTACGAACTCGCGAATGCCAAGAAGGGCGGCGCCAAGCGCGGATTTCTGGAAGCCGAGAAACAACTCACGCAGCCGGCCATGGACGCTCTTAAGGAAGGCTTTCGGAGACTGTATGGCGAGAGTGATGAGAATGTGGTGATTCTCAATAGCGGCGTCAAATTCCACGAGAGTTCCGCGACTGCTGCCGAACTGCAGATGAATGAGAACAAAGAAAGCAATGCTCAGGAAATCTGTAAGCTGTTTGGAATTCCCGCCAGTATGATCAGCGGGAGTCAGACGGGCAACAGTATGACCGAAAACGACATGAACCAATTCATTCGGGCATGTGTGGCGGTCATGACTGACATTGAGTGCAGCCTTAACCGGGATTTACTGCTGGAAACAGAGAAGAAATCCCTTTACTGGCAGTTTGACACCAAAGAGCTGACAAGAGGCTCGATCAAAGAACGCTATGAGGCTTACAAGATTGGTCTTGAAAAGAACTTCTTGCAGATCGATGAAGTCAGGGAGAAAGAGGATATGGAACCGCTGGGTGTAGACTGGATCCAGTTGGGACTGAACACTGTCCTCTATAATCCGAAGACCAACAACGTATACACGCCGAATACCAATATGAGCGCGAATTTGGAAAAGCCACAGACGCAGCTTGAGCAGACTGGGAACGGCGAGCCAGAGCCACAGCAAGAGCCTACACCACCGGAGACTGACGAGGGCAGGGCCTATGATGGAAAGAACCTCATTATAACCGGCGCGCCTGGATCCGGTAAGACCACACTGGCAAAGGGACAGATGACAGACGGGGATACCATTGTTGACCTGGATGCTATCAAGTGTGCTCTTTTGGGCAATGACGACTTTCACGGCAACGCTTCTGACATCGTCCCAATGATCACGATTGTTAGAGACAGCATTTACAAAGCTATTCAGGCAAAAAGCGCGCCCGGGAAGTGCTTTATCTTGACAACTGAGACGGACAAAACAGTCCTGGCGGAATGGCAGCGGATGTTGAACGCCGATCTGATGGTTATGGACACGCCGAAACAAACCTGTATCGACAGGATAAACGCGGACGATACCAGGCCAAACAAGCAGGTTTTTCTTAATCTGATAGAGAAATGGTTTAGAGAATGGGAAGGGGGTGAGGGAAATGAAAGCTGAGTTAAGAGCTGACGGTCTGCACATCTCCGGATATGTCAACGTGCCGGGCAGACAGAGCCGTCCTGTGGTAACGCCTCGGGGCCGGGTAATTGAAATCATCGAGCAGGGAGCTTTCCAGCGAGCCATTGATCGCGCAGGAAATATCAGGATGCTCCTCGACCATGATCCTGGGAGAGTCCTGGCGGAAACCAGGGCAAACACGCTGACTGTGCATGAGGATGCCATAGGACCGCGGGCTAAATCCGTTGTTACGGATCCGGAGGTCATTGAAGGCGCGAAAAAGCGCCTGCTCCGTGGATGGAGCTTTAATATTAAGAATCCTCGCGACACCATCGAGGAACGCGCCGATGGTTTACCGATCCGGCGGATTACGGACTTTGACATGGACGAAATAACTCTTGTCATGCACAAAGTCCCTGTCTACAGTTCTACGTCAATCGAAATCCGGGCAGGAGAAGAAGAGTCCATCGAATACCGGGCGGATGACGATGAACTGGAATTCGAGGATAAAACGGATCCGGATGAACCGGACGAACCGGATGATGATCCGGATGACAAGGACCCTGAAGAGGATCCGGACGACAACAAAGAAAAAAGAGCTCACGCCGATTACCTTGATCGGATCGAGAGTTTGAGACACAAGCAGGCATAAACAGCCTGCTATTTTTATGCAAATTTTTAAGAAAGGGGCATAAGCCATGAATGAGAAAAGAATCAAATTTTTCACCGAGCAGCTTAATGATTGCCTTGAAAAGATGGAAGACATCACCAGCAAGGCCGTAACCGACACCGGCGAAGAGAGAGCTTTTACAGAGGAAGAACAGAAGGAATTCGACGCCCTGGAAGCTCGCGCCCGCAACCTGAAAAACACGATCGAAGCTGAGGAAAGAGCAAGGGATCTTGCCCTGAAACCTGCCGAGTCCGAAAAGAAACCGGAGGAGAAGAAGAAAGATATGACTACCGAAGAGAGAGCCCTTGCAGAGGAAAGGGCATTCGAGGATCTGATCCGCGGCGTGGTGTCCGAGGAAAGAGCCAACCTCGCGAAAGCTGACGGTCAGGTAACGATCCCCACCACGATCGCCAATAAGATCATCACCAAAGTTTACGATATCTGCCCGATTGCCCGGATGGCAACCAGGTACAACATCAAGGGGACTTTAACGATTCCGTTTTATCCTGCAGCTGTCGAGGGCAGCACTCCGGACATCACCATGGCATACGCCGATGAGTTCTCTGAGCTGGAATCCACCCGCGGCGTGTTCGACAACATCACCCTGCAGGGCTTCCTGTCTGGCGTGCTGACCAAGATCTCCAAGTCCCTGATCAACAATTCCCAGTTTGATATTGTCAGCTTCGTTGTTGACCATATGGCTGAGAACATCGCCAGATGGCTCGAAAAAGAACTGCTGATCGGAACCAACAATAAGATTGCTGGCCTGTCCGGCATCACTCAGACTGTTAGCGCAGGTTCCACTTCGGCTATTACTACTGATAAGCTGATTGATCTGCAGGATTCCATCAAAGATGCCTTCCAGGCTAACGCCTGCTGGATCATGAGCCCGTCCACCAGAAACGTGATCAAGAAACTCAAAGACGGTCAGGGCAATTATATCCTGGAGAAAGATTTCTCCAATGGCCTGAACGCTAACCTGCTGCTTGGCAAGCCGGTTTATATCTCTGACAACATGCCGGCTATTGCCTCTGGTGCAAAGGCTATTTATTACGGTGATTTCTCTGGCCTTGCGCTGAAGATCTCCGAGGATATCAATATTGAGATTCTGAGGGAAAAATATGCCACTGAGCACGCGATCGGAGTTGTCGGTTACATGGAGTGTGATGCCAAAGTCGAGAACGCTCAGAAGCTCGCAGCCCTTGTGATGTCTGCATGATCCAGGAGGTGGGCCGCATGAAGGTAAGAGCTAAAGTTGGTTTCGGCGGCCCGGCGGTCTCTATGAGTGTCGGGCAGGTTGGTGAGATTACTGACAAAGTGGTCCTTGCCGACCTGCTCAAGGCCGGATATGTGGAAGAGGTCAAGGAGACCAAAGAGGCCACGAAAGAGCCTGCTGAGAAGCCGAAAAAGAAGGCGGTGAAGGCCTGATGACCGTAAACCGCATCAAAGAAGAGGATGTACTGGAGTACCTGAGGCTTGATGAGGCTCAGGAGCCGCTCATCAAACCGATGATGAAGGCCGCAAAACAGTACATCCTCGACTATACTGGCATGTCCGAGGACGATCTGGACGAACATGAGGATCTGTATGTTGCCTTTATGGTGCTGATGCAGGATATGTACGACACCAGGGCGATGTATGTCGACAAGGCCAATGTCAACAGGGTGGTTGACAGTATCCTCTTCCGCCATCGGACAAATTTTGTCTGACGAAGGGACGGTGATCACATGTACATCGATCCCGGGGAGCTTAACAAAAAAATCGAGATCATCAGGGAATACACCGGTGAGGATTACGACGATGAGGGGCATCGCGTCAAAGTAACGATGCACATCCGGAGCTGCTGGGCGCGGGTTTCCGCCGTTTCCGGCACGGAGCTGATAAAGTCCGGCACGGAGCTGAGCGACAAGAAAAAGCGCTTTTTGGTGCGTGCGTCAAGCATCGAGATCAAAACCGGCATGACTGTCGTGTACCGCGGCAAGCAGTACGACATAACCTATGTCAACACCTACCATGATGACGGAGACTGGACCGAGATATGGGCGGAACTCCGGGAGCAGGAGGGGACGGGCCATGAAAGCGACGATTAACGGATTTGAGGATGTCGACAGGCTTTTTGAGGAGCTGGATCAACCACAGTATTTTGCCACAAAGGCTCTCGAAACCGCCGCGCCGTATCTGGTAGAGGAATCAAAAAAGGCAGTTCAGAGAGTCACGAGCAGCAAGGCCACTGGCAATCTTGCTCGCTCATTTGTGGCAACTAAGCCAAAGAAAAACGCATATGGTAATTTCGTCGTGGTAAAACCCGTCGGTGTAGATTCGAAAGGGCATAGCTACGCAGCCAGGGCAGCTTATCTGGAATACGGCACTACCCTGAACGGACGCCAGAAGAACGAGCCAGCACCATGGAGGCAGGCCGCAGTCAATGCCGCGGAGGCGAAATGCACTGCAGCCATGGAAAAGGTTATCTCAGATGAAGTCGACCGGATAGCGAGGTGATTGAGTGGCTGACAATGTGAATAAGATCATCATAGCCGCCCTGAAGCCTTTTGGCCTGCCGGTGGCTGAAAACTTATACGAAGGAACTAAAAAAGAGTATTTCACGTTCAATTATGCGGATGACGCTGTGGGGGACATGGGCGACGATGTGCCGCAGGCCTATGTTGCCTATATGCAGATCCATTATTTCTGTCCGTTAGAAAAATCTTACGCGGATATGAAGCGGCGGATCCGGAAAGCACTGATTGCAGCAGGCTTTACGCCTCCGGAGGTGGTAGACGCCTCGGACCTGGCTGACAGGACGCGTCATCTGGTTTTTGAATGTGATATTGAGAACGGATATGAATTGGAGGAATAAAAATGGCAAAGAAAGGTATTAGATATGCTGTTTTTGCGACTGCCACTGAAGCGACAGACGGCACCATCACATATGCCGGTGGGAAGAACATATCCCCTGTTGCAGGTTTCAACGCTTCGATGACGTCCAGCAATGGGAAGGACTACGGCGATGACAGAGTCGTGGACACCGACAACACCATGACCGGCGGCACGCTGTCTGTCGAACTGAACAACGACGAGGACGACATCTACACCATGCTGCTCGGGCACAGCAAGGCCACTGGTGCATCCGATAACACGATCACTTACAACGTGGATGATGTCGCTCCGTATGTTGGTTCCGGTGCGATCGGACGGTCCGGTAACAAATGGGTTGCGAAATGGTACCGCAAGGTACAGTTCCATGAGCCCAACGACGACAACAGCACCAAGCAGGAAAATGTTACCTTTAACCACGTCACGCTCGAAGGTGAGATCCTGATCCCGAGTGATGGCAACTGGAAAGAGCGTCAGGAGTTTACCACTTTTGCCGCTGCTAAGACATGGCTTGATGGCAAGGCTGGCATCGCCTGATGAGTGATTTACAGCCGCTCGGCGCCACAATCGTTTTTGATGGCGTCGAGCGTAGGCTTTTTTGGGATTTCGGCGTGATCGAGAAGATTCAGGAGGAATATGGCGGGCATCCCTTTTATGCTATCGAGGCGATGTATTGGGATGGTGAAAAGGACGGACATAAATATTCTTTCCATCAAGCCAAGCCTGTCCTTGACTTGCTGTTTTGGCTCCTGAATAACGAAGTTGACCGACAGAAATTCATTGAAGGCAAGTCCGATCTGAAGAAATACACCCGGGAGCAGATCGGATACCTCGTTGACATGCAGAATGTTGCCGAGTATGCGCGTGGGATCGTCGAATCCTGGAAAGACTGCTACTCTGGCGGCTCCGTGGAAGACGACGAAGAGCCGGAAGACCATAAAAAAAAAGTCAAGTAAGCCTTGAGCCGCTGAATGTTGCAAGGTATGTCATGGTTGGCATGACTGAGATGCATCAGACTAAGCGGGAAATGCTTTACATGTCTCCCAGGGAATTTTTTACGCTCTGGGAAGAATATCTCGATTATCACGGGCAGATGCCCAAACCAAAGGTAGCGAGTATAGACGACCTGCCTTGATTACATATTTGCGGTGTTACGGGGAGAGATAGGGATACTGTATCTTTATCTCTCCCCTTTTTTGTGTAAGAAAGGGGGCATCTTCCGATGGCTTCGAAAAAAATTGGGCTGGTGCTTGCCCTCGACGGAGAAAAAGAATTCAAAGACGCGCTAAAAGCGTGTAAGGATGAGGTAAAACTCTACAAGGAGTCCCTGGGCGATCTCGACAAGAAAATGAAGGATGGCCAGGGGACGATTGATGATTATAAGCGCAAGCAGGAAGAGCTTGCAAAGAAACAGGAAGCCTATGTCAAACAGTTGGATGCTGCTAAGACGGGCTTACAGAATGCTGAGGAAGCATACCAGAGACAGGCGAAAAAGCTTGAAGAATTGCGCGATTCGCTGGACAAGGCCAAAGAGGCCGAACAGAAAATGCGCGATGAAGGCAAGGAAGGCACGGAGGAATACAGAAAGCAGGCTGATCAGGTTGACAAGCTGCGCGAGGCAGTTGCCAAGCAGGCCGCCAATGTGGGCACAGCCGAGACCCGTGTCAATTCCTGGCACAAAGAAGTAAATACAGCGACTCGAGAGATCGAGAATTGTGATAAAGAGCTCCAACAGAACAAAACAGATATGGAGCAGGCAAGGGACGCCACGGATCGCGCTGGCGATGAGATGAAAGATTTTGCTGGAAAAGCCGGGGAGGCCGCCACAGAATCCGGCAAGCTGTCCATATCCATCGGCGACATGGTCAAGAACAAGATCATCGACATGGCTGGTGACGCCCTGATGAACCTCGGGCAAAAGGCCGTGGACGCCGCAAAATACATTGTAGACGTCGGCAGCAGTTTTGAAGCTCAGATGAGCAAGGTGCAGGCGATATCCGGCGCGAGTGCGGCAGATGCTGAGAGACTGGCGGGAAAAGCTGCCGAAATGGGACGAGTAACTAAGTTCACTGCTTCTGAAGCAGGAGAAGCAATGGAATACATGGCAATGGCCGGATGGAAAACCGAGGACATGCTCGGTGGCATCGAAGGCATTATGTCTCTTGCTGCTGCTTCAGGCGAGAACTTAGGTACAACCTCAGATATTGTAACAGACGCACTGACCGCTTTCGGTAAATCAGCGGGCGATGCTGGTAAACTTGCGGACATCATGGCTGCAGCATCGTCCAACGCCAACACGAACGTCGGCATGATGGGCGAAACCTTTAAGTATGCCGCACCTGTGGCTGGTGCGTTGGGCTACACCATGGAAGATACCTCGCTGGCAATCGGTCTGATGGCTAACGCAGGTATCAAGGCCAGTCAGGCAGGTACATCTATCAGAGCTGGTCTTACGAACCTCGTGAAACCCAGCGAACAGGCCGCAACGGCTATGACGCGATATAAAATTGCTGTTACGGACTCTGACGGCAGCATGCTCACCTTCCGCGATTTGATTGCACATCTGCGTGATCGTCTGGGTGGTTTGTCAGAGAACGAGCAGGCCGCAGCTGCTGCCGCAATTTTTGGCAAGAATGCAATGTCCGGATGGCTGGCAATTATCAACGCCGCCCCGGCAGATGTTGAGAAGCTGACGTCAGCCATTGATAACAGCGCGGGAGCCGCCGGACGTATGGCGGAACTTATGCAGGATAATCTGCAGGGTAAGTTGACACTGCTTAACTCAGCCCTTGAGGGTCTGGGTGTCGCTCTGTACAACTATTTTTCGGGACCACTGCAGGGGGCTGTCGAGCTTGCCACGGACTTTATCAATGGGATCACGGGCCTGATTAATCCGCAAAAGACCGAATTGGAGTCTTTTATCGACTCCATTAATACCTCCAATGAGGCTGTAGAAAAATCCATACAGCATGCCAGAGACACTGTAGATAATGCAGATCTGGAAGTTGGCAAGCTGGAAACTGCTGAGAAGATGATCGGCGGCGTGCTGGATAGTTGCTCGCAGTTCAATAAGATTGACCTTGGAGATGGTGAATACCAGATCGTTGACGCCACGGGTAGAGTAGTCGAGCAGGGCTTTGAACCTCTGACAGAATCCATCAACAGTACGGATGATATCCTCGCTGCGTTTGGCTCCAAGGGGATGCAGACGGATAAAATTCACGATGGGACCCGGGCTGTTGCAACCTACTTTGATGACACTGGAAAAAAGATTGGTGAGTACGAAACCACACTGGACGCTGCCGGAAAGGCGGTTTTCAAGGCTGACGGCGTGGAAGAGGGTTCCAAGGTTGTCATAAATGCCTTTGACGACTCCGGAGAAAGCGTCCTGAATTTCAAAACAACGATGGACGACTCCGGAGAAATCAAATTTCACACGGACGGTATCACCAGCGGGATTGACACTGCGACTGAGTACATCGGTCATATCGAGGAAAAGGTCATCACGGTCGAGGATCGACTGAAAGAGTTTGCTGCTGACGGGATCAATACGGAAGAGGTCCAGCGTGGTGTTTCTGCTGTCGTACAGATCTTCGATGAAGCAGGGAATCCTGTTGACACGTTCCAACAGAACATCGAGGAAACCGGAACTGTTACCATTGACTCGCAGAATGCCAAAGATGGTACGGACGCAATCATCACGGTATTCAACGAGGCTTCCGGACAGGTAGAGTCTTTTAAGACCGCCTTGAGCGATTCTGTGACCGAGTTCGATGTGTCCACCATCACAGGTTCCATGGAGCAGGTGGCGGATGAGACAAAGAACGTTGTTAAGGTCACTGATGAGTTTACCAAGCTGCAGATAACCACGATCATAAACGACTTGAAGGATACGGTCCCCGAGCTGGCTGGCGCATGGAATGAGCTGACCGGGGAATTGGACCTGTCCAATGATCAGCTGTCGATCTGGATGGACAACGCCAAGGCCGTAGCCCTGCAGGATGCTTTGCAGAGCGCTGTGCAGGAACTGTATGAAACATGGGCGGATGCTCAGGTTAATGCATACAAGGCTGAGTCAGCGCTGAACGAAGCTATCAAGGAATTCAACAAGGAAAACAGTACAGCCTACGAATCATGGCAGCAGATGGCTGACGATGGCGTTTTCTATGGCGGATACGGCAAGGCCGCTGAGGCCGTGCGCGATGCCAAAGACGCTGTCGAAGAGTGTAATGGCACTCTGGAAGTCGCACGGGGTGAACTGGAGACAACAGCCACTGAGCTGGAAAAGAACAAGGACCAGTTCCAGAAGCTGGGTGAAGCCGTTGGGCAAAATAACACGACCCTCGAAGAAGGAAAGACTGCACTGGAAAATGAGGCAGCCGCGGCTGATGCTGCTGGTGAATCTACCGAAGAAGCTGCAAAAAAGCAGGAAAAGCTGAATGAAAAGATAGCAGAAGCTGCCAAAGAGTATGGCGATACACAAAACAAAATAGATGCTTTTGCTCAGGCTCAGGCCGAATTGGGCAACACGGAAGAGTTGCTCAGTTGGGTGGAGACAAATATCGATAAATTCGAAGAGTTCCAAAAAGAATCTGATGCCCTTTTCAAGTCCCTTTCGGAAAATCTGACCGGCTACGTCAATGCCATTGCCCTGACTGACGAAGAGGGCAACAAGTCCCTCGACAACTGGATGCAGAGCATGCAGGAACATAAAGCTGAAGTCGAAAAATGGGGCGAGCAAATGAATTACCTTGCTAGCCGCATCGGCAAAGACTTCACGCAGGAAATGTACGACATGCTTGCTCAGCAGGGGTATGAGAAATCAAAGGAAACTGTTGAGCTGCTGTGTCAGGGGATTGACGAAGAATCAGGTCAGCTATCTGAGCAGGCGAAAGAGACCGCCCGGATGTACACGGAGAACCTGGCTGACGAGGGAATCATAGCTGAGGGCGTCGTTGCTATGACTACTGCTGGAAAACAGCTTGCCGAAGCAACGAATAATGGTTATGCCGTATCCGTGGAAGAATTTAAAGCTACTGTTCAGAAAAACGCCGAAGAGGCCGCTGGTGCCGCATCCGAGAGCGCTGAACAGTTCGAGCAGGCCGGTGAACAGGCAGGCGAACAGCAGGCCAAAGGTCTCGAATCTAAAAAGAACGACGTCACCTCCGCAGCGCAGACCGTGACGGAGGCCGCCAACACTGCAACAGAAAAGGCCGCGGAGAATTTCGTCAAAGCCGGTCGCGTGGCTTCCCTGCGACTCTCCGCAGGTATGAACGAAAAGAAAAACATCCCTGTTGATTCCGGAAAAAAAATTGTCGAGGAAATCAAAAATGAGATGGAGGGCGCTGTCGATGACATAAAGAACGCCGGAAACAGTGCCATGTCCGGATATGCGTCGGGGCTATCATCTGCGCAGGGTGAAGCAACGAACGCGGCAGGCGATGCCATGACGGATGTCAAGAGCCGGTTTGGTGATGCTACTGAAGATATCAGGTATGCCGGAGAAAATGCCATTTCCGCATATGCTGATGCCATCTGGCGCGGATCAGGAGAGGCGCTCAACGCTGCGGACTATGTCGGACGGACGACAAAGGACAATGTCGAGCAGTATCGTAATGACTGGGACTGGGCAGGCTTTAACATGGTCGACGGTCTGGCCAGAGGTATCTATAACGGTGAGGGGCTGGCGGTCAGTGCAGCCATTACAGTGGCAAGAAATGCTTTGATCGCGGCAAAGAATGAATTAGGTGTGGCATCGCCTTCCAAGGAATTCATGAAGGTCGGCGAATTCTCTGATGAAGGTCTTGCACTCGGTTTTATGTCCGGGCATGCAGAGGATGCGGCCAGGGAGTCAGCTCGCAAAGCTATGCTCGCAGCAAAGGATGAGCTGTCCGGTACCTACACCACAGATTTGGTCAGCTCCGTCAATTTTGCTGGAATGACGCAGATGCAACGGATCATGGATGCGCAGGTACAGACAGCTGACCTGACCGGCGCGCTCCGCTCCATGATGGGAATGGCTGCGAATATGTCCGCACTGGCGGAAAGCCTGACGAATCCGCAGGCACCGAATGTAACCGTGATGATAGGCAATCGAGAATTCAAGGGCTATATCGTTTCCACTGCCCTCGATGGCATGGGACAGGCAAGCCGTAATCAGATGTTAGCGAGAGGGGGGATGGTATGAGTTACACAGTTACATATTCAGGCGTGACGGATCAGTCAGTTGGATGTCACGCTAAGACGCGCCCGTCCGTCCCCGCTCCCGTGCGGGATGTGGCGGTAACAAGGATTGCAGGCAGGGATAGCGGATTTTATGATGCTGACCGGACCTTTACGGATATCGCGATCCCGATCACCTTTTCTTTCTCCGATCGGAACCCGGACAGATGGGCGGGAATTTACCGGGCGGTCAAGGCATGGCTGCTGAGCGGGGATAACGGAAACTTATCTTTTTCCGATGACCCTGGCTACCACTACAGAGTGCGGAATGTGGTGATCACTTCTACGGAAAGGGTGACGCGCCGGATCGGAGAGGTGACAGCAACTTTTTACTGTGAGGGCTATCAGTATCTCGACAGCGGTGATACACAGATAAATCTTTCCTCAACTGTGTATAACGATTATTCGTTGTGTAAGCCCACTTATTCCATCAGCGGGACAGGCTCCTGCACTCTGACAGTCAATGGCAAAAAGATGGTCATGACGGTCAGCCGGTCAATCGTGATCGATACGGAGCGCATGATCGCCACTTCTGCTGGAAACTGGGTCAACACAACGGTGACAGGAGACTATGAGGATCTTTGGCTGAAGCCGGGAGCCAACAGTCTCTCAATCAGTTCAGGCTTTACATGCCGCATTACCCCGTATTGGAGGTGTTTATAAATGGTTCAGGTATACATACCGGGAAATGAGAATTTCACATCCAACGGGGACGCGACACTGTTCTGTTACAACTGTGGCCTGACCGCCAACCTGGGCGGTTCGTGGGTGCTGGATGTAACGATTCCAATTGATCAGGAAGGCCGGTGGAAGTATCTGACGGAGGAGGCAGTTCTCAAAGTCGATACCTGGCAGAAAGATAAACAGCTGTACAGAGTGGCGAAAGTAGAAAAGACAGAGAGCAGTGTATCAGCCACTGCTTACCCTGTCTTTTTTGATTCCGCGAATGATGCCTTTTTGCTTGACTGCAGGCCAACGGGCAAGACCGGGCAGCAGGCCCTTAACATCATGTGCGCGGGGACTCCGTACAGTGGAGAGAGTAACATCGGCACCATAGCCACTGCATACTTTGTCCGGCGCAACCTAATGGATGCAATCAACGGCAGCGCCTCACCTACTTTTATTGAGCGGTGGGGCGGAGAAATCCTCTATGATAACTACAAAGTCATCATCAATGACAGAGTCGGTGGCGATTATGGTGTAGAGGCGCGGTATGGGAGAAATATCGCCGGTGTGGTCTATGCGGTGGATACTGCTGAGATCGTGACCAGAATTGTTCCCATTGCGTATAACGGCTACATGATGAGCGGTAAAACGCCATGGGTGGACAGCCCGAACGTGGATAAGTTCGCAAAGGTCTACACTCGCGAGGTCCGATATGAAAACATCCGGATGGCGCAGGACGCCGGGAGCGATGAAGATGTCATCTCATGTGCCAATCAGGCAGAGCTTGACGCTGCACTCCGGGCAGCTGCAGAGGCCGATTTCGCAACAGGGATTGATGCACCTAAAGTCACCATTGACATTGATATGCTCGCTGTGCTGGATATGGCAAGCCGATACGAGGATGCGCTGAAGGACTCCACCGGGGCTGATGTGCATGACACAAACGACCTGCAGATCATCACAACCTGGTATCGGGACTACGCAAATCTGGAAGTTGTGCGCCTGGGCGACACGATCAGATGCAGACACAGCAAGCTCGATATTACCACCACTGCGCGAGTGGTATCCATCACATGGGACTGTGTACGGGGTAAGGTGACACACATTGTCCTTGGTGATTACAAATACGATTATATCCGGACGATAAACGGTGCGATCAATCGCATATCCAATGCTGTCCGCGAGGATGGCAGCATCATAGCCGAAAAGGTCCAGGGCTTCCTTGACGGCGCTCAGACACGGCTCCGGATCCAGAACAGTGTAGCCGACAGAGTCAACACAATGGCGATCCTGTTTGAGGATTTGGACCCTGACAGCCCACTCTATGGCGCCCTGGGTATAGGCACGCAGGGCATCTGTATCAGTAAGACCCGGACGGCTGATGGACGGGACTGGGACTGGACAACAGGCATCACGGCAAACGGGATGAATGCCAGTATGGGTGTTTTCGGCATCCTGGCTGACAAGTTGGGGAAAAACTGGATCAATTTGGACACTGGTGAGATAAGCCTGGGCGGTGGCACGGAGATAGGCGGCAAGACCATTGTTGAGTACATGTCTGACGCGGATCAGGCGCTTGCTGAGTACATCGCGCAGAATGACAACAGGGTGACACTGATTGAGAACCAGCTTGACGGACAGTACGACACCTACTTTGAGGATTACGCGCCTACTCTCCAGAACCTTCCCGCCAGCAACTGGACCACGCAGGCACTCAAGGAAGAGCACGAGGGCGATCTGTTTTACGACAAGAGCACCGGAAACAGCTATAGATTTTTCCAGAACAATGGCGTGTGGGAATGGACCCTTATCACGGACACTGTAGCCGCTCAGGCGCTGGCCCTTGCTTCCGAGGCAAAGGATACAGCTGACGGAAAGAGGCGCGTTTTCACGGTCCAGCCGGAACCGCCCTATGATGAAGGGGACATCTATTTTACTGGCACCGAAATCCTTGTCTGTGTGAATCCGAAGGCGACCGGATCTTATGCCACGAATGACTTTGTTCGCAAAGACGCCTATAACTCTCAGGCGAATTTTGAGGACTTTGTTACCAACTACAATCAGACAATCTCAGGCCTGCAGCAGGATATCAACGACAGGATAGAAACCTGGCCTCAGGCTACAGACCCGTCTACTACATGGGACACGACTCAGGACCATACGGGTGATATCTGGTATGACGGAGATAAGCTGTATTACTGGGATGGATCCGCATGGCAGGAAATGAGCGCAGCGCCCACGGCTGAGATTGCACAGAGCCTCGGACGGAAAGCACAGATTTTCATCACGCAACCCACTCCACCATACAAAAAAGGCGATCTGTGGTTTGACAGTACGGAAGTAGGGTCCGCGGACATACTGACATGCATCAAAGATTCCGGCAGTGCTTTTGCGGCTACTGATTGGCGGAAGTGTAACAAATACATTGACGACGCCGAACTGGAAGCGCTCAAAAACGACATGTCGGCAATCACTGACGATCTGCAGGTACAGATTGACAATAAGATTGAAACATACAGACAGGCCACTGACCCGGCGCTGTCCTGGGCGACTGTTAAAACAGATCCGCTGCAGGATACGGCAGGAAATGACGTGCTGGACACGGACGGCGAACAGATCACAGCAGACTATGAGTATATCAAAGTGCTGCACGAGGGCGACCTGTGGCACCGGACCACGGACAATACCGAATGGAGATATCACAATGGCAACTGGGAGCCGATGGATGTTCCTGACAGCTTATGGTCAGAGGTCAACAGTAAGAGACAGATTTTCGGCACACAGCCGACTCCGCCTTATGCTGTCAACGATCTGTGGGTTCAGGGTGAGACCGGGGACATACTCAGATGTAAGACGGCGCGAGAGTCAGGCGACTATGTGGCAACTGACTGGGTGCTGGCAAGCAGATACACAGGCCGGGAGGAGTTTGAGGCGTGGCTGTCCGATACATACGCGCCGACAATCGAGGCCCTGAAAGAACAGGCAGATGGAAAGGCGGAAACCTGGCATCAGGCGACTGACCCGTCACTTGACTGGGATGATCCCGCTCTCCATTACGGCGATCTCTGGTATAACACTACCACTCAGGAGTCTTTCTTCTGGGACGGGGACAGCTGGCAGAGCCAAAGCATACCGTTGACTGTATTTGATACCATTGACAGCAAGGCGCAGATTTTCGCCACTGAACCAACTGGACCGTATTACAAAAACGACATCTGGTTTACGGGTGAGATTATCAAGGTCTGTGTGAAAGACAGGGCTTCTGGATTCGCGGCATCTGACTGGCAGAAGAAAGAGACATACACAGACGACAGCGCTCTCGAAGCTTTCCTCGATGGTGATTACGCCGACACCGTCACAGCGCTGCACAACCAGCTGGACGGAAAATCAGAAACCTGGTATCAGACCACGGATCCGTCAACCGGATGGACTGGCAAGGAGACTGACCTGCTGAGAGATACGGCAGCAGAACCGATACTGGATACCAACGGCGCGGAAATTACCACGGATTGGCTGATTGACGTTTACGAGCATCTTGGAGATATCTGGGTGCATCCGGAGACCCGGGAGCAAAAAGTTTTTACCGCTGGTGGCTGGCAGGATGTGACCTATCAGATCCCACAGGAGTTTATCGACACTGTTGACGGTAAGGCTCAGATTTTCATCACGGAACCTGTCCCGCCCTATGCCGTCGGCGACCTCTGGTATACGGGGACAGTCGTAAAGGTCTGTGTGAAGGATTCCGGAACAGCTTTCCTTGAATCTGACTGGCAGAAAAAAGACTACTATACCGATGACAGCGCCATAGAACGCTTTTTAACCGGAGAGTATGCGGACACCGTCAAAGAGATCAATAATCAGCTCGATCGGAAAATCGAAACCTGGTATCAGTCGAACGATCCGTCTGTTGCATGGGTAGCCAGGGACGCAGATGTTCCTTTGCTGGATCAGACAGGAGAGGGAATCCTTGACACAGACGGCAAGGAGATTACGACCGACTTCCTCCGGGAGGCCTTTGAGCATCTGGGCGATATCTGGCACGATACCGATGATGGTACACAGTGGAGATGGTCCGGAGGCGGATGGGAAGAGATCACGGTCCCTGATGCGCTGATTGACAAGGTTGACGGTAAAGCACAGGTATTTGTAGGCACTGCAACGCCAACAGGAGCGCAGGAGAAAGACATTTGGTTCAAAGGACCGCAACAGGGTATCTTTACATATGTCGGCGGTCAGTGGCAGGAATACAACAAATATACTTCTGACGAAAACCTCGACCTTTTTGTCAGCGCTACGTATAAGCCAACGATAGAAGACATGCAGGAACAGTTAGACGGAAAAGTCGAACTGTGGTTCTACGCTTATGTGCCGACGCTGCAGAACATCCCGGCTGTTGATTGGGATGCAAAAGAAAAGCCTGTTCATGTTGGGGATCTTTTTTATAACACGACAGCGGGCGCAGAGGGCGCTTTTCGGTTTGAATATGACTCCGGAACAAGAGCATATAAGTGGACCCATATTGAGGATGCCAATATCACAAAGGCCCTTGCTGATGCCGCAAAGGCTCAGGACACCGCCGACCAGAAACGGCGCATCTTTACCACACAGCCTCTACCGCCATATGACAAGGGCGATATGTGGATTACCGGAAGCTCAGAAAACGATGAACTGCTGTATTGTACAACTACCAGACTGACCGGATCGTATAACGCAAAGGACTGGACAAAGACGCCGACTGAGTCAAAAGCTCAGACGATCCTGCAGGCCCTGAACGGGGAGATTATAGCAGCGGTCATTGATGGGGATATCATAAATGCGATTAATCTGTCGTCTGAGGGCACAAAGATTGATGCCAGTAAGTTGACTGTAAATTCCAGTAACATTGATATCAACGGTGTAATATCTGCGAATAACTATTTCAAGGTCAATCTGGACGGCTCCATAGAGTCCACAAAAGGCAAGTTTGGGAATATCATCATCGATTCTGACAAGGTCTACACAGTGGGTCATGATACAGCTACGAGCACAACAGCCGGTTTTATGCTGCATTCAGACGGTACTGTGAGCATCGGAAACGATGCAAACTTTCTGCGGTTTGTAAAGGACTCCAAAACAAACACATGGGGTCTGCAGATTGCCCTGGACGATGCCGCCAAGCTGGTGATTGGTGACTCAACTGCCGCGACGGCAGCGGCTTTGAAGAATGTCGCGGATACTGCAAAGGGTGACTCTGATAAGGCAGCAAAGACGGCGACCAATTTCCTCTACTATGACAATGCAAACGGTCTGGTGATTTCTCAGAACGGAACAGCCAATGGTGTGGCAGCGGATGCACCCGCCGGGAGCACAGCCAAACCATACAACACGCAGATCCTCGGAGATGGCATAGCCTTCCGCGAGGGTCTGAAGATTTTGTCAAAGATCAGCGGGTCCGGCATGGTCATATACAGACCGGGGTCAACGCTGGCGAAAAAGATGGATCTGACAGACACCGGATTGAATTTCTACCGGAACGATGGCACGACGGTAGTAGCAAGCTATACGGATTCCGGATTCAACGTTTCCATGGGCACGATTGGCAAAGGCGACAGAGCCTTTGTGATTGATGACAGGTCAATTCACAATGGCGTCCTTGGAGCTGCCAATAGTGTATTCATTTCGACCGGTTCCAGCGCAGATGCCTCGATTGCGGGAAGTCCCTCACAGGCTGGTTGGGCGCTGGCGATGGGTACGGATTTCGGCGTCACGCGGTCCGGTGCGCTGTATGCGAAATCTGTAAACCTTGAGGGCAGGCTGACGGCTGCGAGCGGATCCGTGATTGGTGCATGGACGATCACTGACGGAAGCTTAACAAATGGCTCCATGTCGATTGGCTCCAGTGGCATCCGGATGGGGGATAATTTCTCTGTATCCAGCTCCGGAACCGTAAACGCGAAAGATGCCCACTTTGCTGAGGGATGTACCTTTGGCGGAACACTCCGGGCGGCAGGTGGGACTTTCTCAGGTGAACTGAGTTCTGCAACAATCAAATCCGTCATTGGTACCATTGGCGGGTGGACGATTGCGGATAGAAAGCTCCATGCGGGGAATATTTTCCTTTCACCCGGCGGACAGGGCGAAGACGATGACGCAGTAACAATCTGTGATCGCGAGGCCAAAGACTGGGTCATTGGTGCTGGGAGCAACTTCGGCGTCACGACTGGCGGTGCGCTGTATGCGAAATCTGGACAGATTGCGGGATTTGCTATTGGCGGCAGAGAGCTGTCGAGTACTACTGGTGTGTATACCGCTTACATGCGGTCCGGAAGCTCAGCGAGTACGAAGGCCTTTGAGGCAGTGGAAACACAGCCGGGGAGCGACCCAATCACTCACTTTTCCGTCACCTATGGTGGAAAGCTGTATACAGATAAAGCGGACTTCGGCGGGATTGTGCTGGAAGACGGCGCGATTTATGCGGGCGGACACAAGTCATACAACAGTTCGAATGCCGGATTCCTGCTGAACAAAGATGGCATTCTGTCTGTCGGCGATGGCACGAATTACATCAGATATTACAAAAACAACAAAGACAAATGGGTCCTTGATATACACGCAAGCGAATTCACATTTGGCGGGTATACGCCTGCGAAAGCATCGGATTTGAGTGACTATGCCACGAAAAGCAGTGTTTCGAGCACGGTTGATGAGCTGGTTGGGAGGATTGATGCGGCTGACTCTGCGGCTACGGATGCGCAGACAGCTGCGGATGCGGCTAATACGGCGGCAAGTAATGCGGCTACAGCGGCAAGCGCCGCACAGACAACGGCAAATAATGCAAGTACCGCAGCAGGAGAAGCAAAAGACACTGCAGAAGAGGCCCTTGACACTGCAGAGACAGCCAACGGTAATGCTGCAAATGCAGCAAAAACAGCGACTAATTATCTGAGTTTCGTGCAAGGAACTGGTTTGTATGTTGCGGAGAATAAAAACTATAATTCTGGTGCGGCTGTATTGGTTTCCAGTAGTTCTGTGGACATTCTGAAGGGCGGAAATGTACGAGCGTCCTTTGGTGACAGTTCAATTAATTTTTACCGTTCATCTGGAAACAAGGCCATGGTGCTGGGCACATCGAGCCTGACTTTTTACAAATCTGATGGAGCAACAGAGGCGGCAGTCATTGGGACGAGCGGGCTTGAAGTTAAGGGCGGTATTATTGGCGGATTCAATGTTGACGGCAGTTCGTTTAGTGCATCATATTCAGATGATGAAGGTTATTCGTCTGTTTTTAAAATCAAAAGGCCTTCTAACAGGGAAACCGGAAGTGTACTTACGATTGGGGATTTTTCCGTAAGTGGAAATGGGCACCTTGGAGCCTGGACAGCAACCCTCGGAAATTCAGGGAAACCACACCATTTATCTATTGGCGGCAAAAGAAGCGGGCTTACTTCAAGTTCTTTGTACATAGGTTCATTAGAAACAGACAGTACCAGTACAAAAGTATTCAACACAAAATCCGCAACAGGTGATTATGTTGTTGGCGTAGCACCCAGCTTTGGTGATTACATTACGTTGGCGGTCAAGTCTTCTTCATCACGGCGCTACAAAGACCATGTTGCTGATATGCCTGTCGAGTACGCTGAAAAGATATTGGATATAAATCCGATTATTTTCAGATACAAAGATGGTTATCTGATGGAAAATGATGAGTCAATCGGAAAAGAGATACCAGGCTTTTATGCGGAAGATATAGAAGAACATTTCCCGCTCGGCGTTTATCACAAGAACGGACTTGTTGAAAACTGGATGCCTGACAGGATAATTCCACCAATGCTGAAATTGCTTCAGGAACAACACAAAGAAATCCAACAGCTGAAAACAGAGATAGATAATCTTAAACAAGCCATAGCCTAACCGCTGTGGCTTTTTTATTGAAAGGAGCGTACTCATGCCGAAAATTAACACATATACCGATAACGCGACAATCGAAGATGTGGATGCCGTTCTGACTTACGACCCGTCAGGGAGCGGAGCAACGAAGCTGACAACTTTCGCAAGGATTGCCAGTTGGGTATCCGCAAAACTTGCGGCACTCGGAAAGAAGACCACTATCTCATCTGCTGACCAGATTCTGATGGTGAATGGCTCTGCGGCGGCACGGATTGACTACAACGTTCTCGCGAAAGCTATCATCGAACAGTATGCCGGGTCTACTGTGGCAGGTTCCGCTCAGTCGGTCAAGGCCGCGCTTGATGCGTTAAATAGCAATAAAGTAGGCAAAGGTGGATTGCTCACATCGAGTCTAGATGCCATGTTTACACCGGGTATCTACTGGGTTCGTAAGGCACAGGCATCTGGCGTACAGCCAGTGTATGACTTCTATATGCTCGTTGTTGAGTCAACTGGCTATAGTGACACGGCAACTCAGATTGCATACAATATGGACAATGCGGTATCCAGTTCTAGGATATATGCCAACGGTAATTGGAGCGCATGGGAACGCACACCTACACGAGCTGAAGTGGACGAACTAAATAGCAAGCTGATAGACCACTTCATGGCCTTTGAAGATGTCCCGGTAGAAAGTGGCGTATGCAGTGTGTCCATTAACGGATTAGTGGCAACGTCGAAGGCTATCGTCTGCCCAATAAGAAAGTCCACAACAGCGTATGACCGCATTTATACTCCTCAATGCTCACCTGGCAAATTGTATCTGTATGTGAGAAATGGACAGAACACAATGCCAGCAGACGGCACTCTCGTATCCTTTGTTGTGTTTTGGCAGTAATTTCAAAACCTCCAATTTAAAACAACTACAACTCATAACCGTCTCATGATACACTGACAGTTACAAGGAGGTAACGAAAAATGTCAGAAAACATCATTGAGGCGGTAGTGAGTGAGGTCCTGCATAGGGTGATTGATTTGGAACCGGAAATCCTGAAAAGAGTCAAGAACAGTCTGTATATGGTTCTGGATAAGTACGAGATAACGCAGAAGTGTACGGAAGTGAGAGTGATTGACAATTCCTGGATGGATGATTTGACGCGATTCATCGAGCGCAAAAGAATTTCCGGTAAATCCGAAAAGACTTTGGAGCGGTACAGATATATTCTCAAAAACGCCCTGTCCTATATCAACAAGCCTGTCAGCAAAATTACAGAGGCTGACCTGAACGGATACATAGAGTATTATAAGACTTTCCGGAACGTGGCGAACGTCACGCTCGAAGGGGTGAGACTCTGTCTATCCAGCTTCTTTACGTGGCAACACGAACACAACTTTATCCAGCGGAACGTCAGCCGCGGCATTGACCCGATAAAGGTTCCGCAGGTAATCAAAAAGGCATATTCAGATGAGGAACTGGAGAAAATTCGCAGGAGCTGTAAGACGATCCGCGACAAGGCCATCGTTGAATTCCTATACGCAACAGGTGTGAGAATATCGGAAATGACTGCCCTGAACCGTGAGGATGTGAGCGTGATTGACAAAACAATCATAGTCTATGGCAAAGGCGCGAAAGAGCGAGAGGTGTACATGACGGATATCTCGTGCATGTATCTTGCACAGTATCTCAATTCCCGGACCGATGAGAATATCGCCCTGTTCGTCAGCAGTCGCGCACCGCACGGGCGATTATGTCCATCAGCGGTCAGGAGCATGCTCAAGAAAATCGGCATGGAGACAGGTGTGGAGAAAATCCACCCGCACCGATTCAGGCGCACCTGCGCGACGAATCTACTTAGAAAAGGCATGCCCATTGAAGAGGTTGCTATGATACTCGGACATGCAAAGCTTGACACTACACGGATTTATCTGTGTATCGACAAAGACAAAGTAAAAGCCGACCATAGGCGATATATGGCGGCATAAGGAATTTTTAAATATTGGTATTTATCCCGGCTGAGTGAATCCGGGCTTTTTGGCGCGGATGTGGAAGATGTTGGAAGATGTTGGAAAAGATGACTTAAATTGGAGTTTACAACGTCACCCACTCTTTCCAAGTGCCACCTGTTTGTGCTCTGTACTTAACAACACCGCTTTTGAAAAAAGAAAAAGCAAGCTGGCATTTTGAATTTTCATAATTGCTTCTAGCTTTAAATGTAAGTACAAGATAATATCCATCGCTATCTGGACAGTGTTCGCCAACACCTTGATTATAAACAAGACCAACCGGAAGATTGTCGTAATCAGCAGCATTTGCATCATTTGCAATGAACGGAAACGATGCTCCATTTCTAGTTTTGCTATTTATGGCCTTACTGGATGATATCACCCCATATCATCATGGGAATCACAATTCCTTGTGTGCCGATTCCGGTTGCAGAATTGTTTTTGATTACTCCATTAGAATCAATATAAGGCGTTATGTCGCCAGTACCCTTGTATATCTCCGATATCTGATATCCGGCGGAATTATGCCGCATGATTGCAACATATGTTCCGTCTATTGCTGTGTCTGCACGGAGGACAACATAATACGCGCCATACGAATATTTTGTCAGTCCGAGTTCTTCAAACGTCTTTGTAGAAGCAGACGATATGCTTCCGAGATTAACCTGAATAGAGGCCTCACTGTAATAATTCACGGTCTTTTCGGTCCATGCGGTCCATGTGCCGTTTGTACACGTGCGTACATACCGGATAAACACGCCGGTTGACGGGAAGAAAAACTGTGCAAGATACTTATCCGTATGTCTTGCCATGACAACCAATTTGCCAGACGATTTTCTGGGTGGGTTCGACATTGTGGCCCCGTCACTGTCGGAGTACACATAGTACACGCCCGGAGTAGTATAGGAATTGAAATCCGAGTTAGCCGGAATCTGTGTTTTAGAGGTCGAAGGATCAAGAACATCTTTGCTATTTTACCAACCAGCACCTTGTAAAAGGGTGCTTTTTTCATGCCCAAATGAAAGGAGAGTGTCCAATGAGCCGAACCCGTGATGAGCCTGATTGAAATGTTCTCAAGATTTCCAATATCGAAAGGAGAGATAAAGCCATTGGAACACTTAACAACGATCATTGTTGCACTGATAGGCGGCGGCCTTGTCAGCCTGGTGCAGTTTCTTATCCAGCGTAGTGACGCAAAGGACGACAAGCTGAAGGGCATCATGGACGCCATAGGGAGGCTTGAAAGGAAAATCGACTCCGTAGACGAAAAAGGAGATGAGCGAAATGCGGTAGCCATGCGTGTGAGAATCCTTCGATTCCGCGATGAGATGCTGGAGGGCAAGGGGCACTCACACGATGCTTTCCAGCAGGTATTGCGGGATATCGACGAATACGAGGAGTATTGCGTAGGCCACCCGGGGTTTAAAAACAACCAGACTGTATCAACGGTTGAGCATATCAAACGCAACTATGCCGAAAGGCTTGAAAAACATGATTTCTTGTGAAAGGAGATGATAAAGCATGTTTGAGATTTCTGGCACCCAGATCACTCACTATAGTGGCGTATCTATTACAAAAGGCAAAACGGAGAGACTGCCGGAATAATTTACCACAGCATTGCTCGGGACGATCCCGAGCAAGGTTTTTAAAAGGAGAATCATATGAGTATCAAACTTCGTGATGACGTATACGATGTTTTAAAATGGCTTGTGATGATCGTAATCCCGGCGGCAACAGCTGCCTATGTGGGACTGGCGACAATTTGGGGATGGCCTTTTGCGGATCAGGTAGCGCAGACAAGCGCGGTGTTATGCACGTTCTTGGGTGCTGTCCTTGGAATCAGTAACCTGCAGTATAAGTCCGAACAGAATCAGGAGGTGACCCAGGATGAAAGAACTGAAGGGAATTGACGTTTTCGGTGGTAACCGGAAACCGGATGGAAGCAAGACGGAGCCGATTGTGATCAACTGGAAGCAGGTGAAGCAGGCTGGTATAGCATTTGCTATACTCCGGATCACTGAGAAATACGGAACGGATCAGCAGTTCAAGAGAAACGCAAACAGATGTGAGGCGCGGGGCATCCCGTATGGTGTGTACAGATTTTCCTATGCACTGACAGTGGAAGACGCAATCAAAGAGGCGAAAGACGTCGTGAAGCTCCTGAAGGGGAGAAAACCCACGCTTCCTGTCTTCTATGACCTAGAGTGGGAACCCCAGCTGGATCAGCTCGGCAAGGCTGAGATCGAGGCCATCACGCTGGCCTTTTTCGATGTTGTGACGAAAGCAGGCTATGCGGTAGGTGTATACTGCAATGCGGACTGGTATAGAAACGTACTGACCGATACCCTCAAACAGTATCCTTTATGGATTGCCAGTTATCCGGCAGATGACAATGGACAGGTCGAGGAAAGACTGAGACCCAATTATCCGGGCGTTGTCTGCTGGCAGTATTCCAGCAAGGGCCAGGTCCCTGGGATCAACAGGAATACCGATATGAACATCTGGTATGAAGAGGAGCCCGACCGCGATCCTGATGAGGATGTCGAAGAGCCGGATCCGGAGCCGGAACCCGTCGAGGACCCGGACGGCGCGGTCAACGCGATCCGCACAAGCGCTGTCAACTGGATGGTGCATCTGGCAGAGGATGACAGCCACGGCTATGATCAGCGGTACAGATGGGGCGAAAAAGGAGACTATGACTGTAGCGCTGCCGTGATCACTGCATACCAGCAGGCAGGCATTCCGGTCAAAGACAATGGTGCCACCTATACTGGCAACATGCGGTCAGTATTCCTGAAGTGCGGTTTTGTCGATGTGACGAATCAGATTAACCTTTCCACAGGTGCCGGCCTGCTCCCGGGTGATGTCCTGCTCAATCAGGTACACCATACTGCGCTGTACATTGGCAACGGCAAAGAGGCGGAGGCCAGTATCAACGAGAACGGCGGTATCACGGGAGGCCAGCCGGGCGATCAGACAGGCAGAGAGGTCCTTGTCAGAGCTTACCGGAATTATCCATGGGATTGCGTGCTCAGATACACTGGCGGCAAGGAAGCGGTCAGCAACTACGCCACCACTGGCAAGCCGTCGCAGGTCCGTCAGTTTGTCGGCAAGGTGTCATCTGCATCTGTCGCGGTCCGTACATGGGCAGGGGCAGAGTACGATACTATAAAATCCTATCCTCTGCTGGCACGGGGCGATCTGGTAGACGTCTGCGATGAGGTCGCCGGGTACTACTATGTCAAGGTCGCCGGGCAGTATTGGGGATTCGTTGACAAGTCGAAAATCGAAAGAGCATAAAAAAAGAGAGGGGCGGTTAATTACCGTCCCTCTTTTTGCATTTCTGCCTCAATCAATTCCATGATCATACCAGCCAGGCTCTTTCCTTGACTCTCTGCAAACTTTTTATACACTTCTCTCTTGCCCTTCGGCACCCTGATGGCGATCTGGTCAAGGTTTTCCTTCTGATACTTCTGCGTTGCCTTGTTCTGAGTCTGGGTATATCCACGATATGTTGACATATAAACACCTCCTTTCTGATAGTATATCATGCAAATGATATAACTAGCAATATACAAAATGCACAAGGCTAGCAATATAATTTTGTGCAGTATCCCATCTTGTTATATTGCTAGCAATATGGTATATTATAACCAGAGAGAGGAAAGGAGGTGTAAGGAACAGAAAACCCAATAAGACCTGAACGGCACACCGAACCTTGAAAAGTAAAGAAAGAAGAAAGCGGAAGCCCTCAAGCTTACGGAGGGCGGCAGGAAGCGAGGCAAAGAAAACAGACCGCAGCCGATCAGAGACCTGCCAGTAACGGAAAGCAGCAAGCTTGCTAAGTAGTGATCAGACAACGAGGATCCGGAAAAAGGAGACGAAGCGAAAAGCCGGAGATAATACAGAGAGCCAGCTGAACGGGTTGTAAGAGAACGGCAGCACAAACATCCATATAAATCATGATAAATCAAGAAAGGAGCCAACACCATGGCAAGCAAAGCGCAGATCAACAATGTAACCGTAGACCTGAAGTTCAACACAGCATATGTTTACTATGATTCAGGATCCGAAAGGATGTTCCCGGCGGACAAGCTCCCGAAGACAGTCGCTAAGTGGCTGGCGGAGCATGAGACGGCTGATTCAATCACAAGTGTAACCCCCAATGGTGATGGCAGCCTGGTCGTACACTACGCCACAGGGACAGCAAAGACACATGAATCCATTGACGATCTTCCCAAGGAGATCAAGACCTGGGTAAACGCCAACGGGTTCACATATAATGCAGTTGCTGAGACAGTTGAGGAGGCGGCTGATCAGGAAGCTGATCAGAATGAGCTGGAAAGTGATCAGGCGGAGCTGGTAAGTGCACAGACGCACAGAGAGCCCGTCAGACGGTCTCAGGCGCCACAGCCGAAGAGTCTGGCACTGGATATAGTGGATGCGGTCGTGAGTGGCCTGCTGATGGCAACACGCCTGTCGCTGATTGCCCTGGCGTACCTGCTGATGGGACTGGCAAGCACCTGTCAGGCTATAGGCGAGGCCGTGGAGTGGATGACACCGCGGGCCGCCTCACTGATCGACAGGAGCCGGGCGGTATGGACCGATACGATCAGGCCTGCCGGAAAGGCCGCAGCGGTCTGGATGGCCGAGGCCGTATGGTTTATCCTGATCTGATCAGCAAAGGGGGCTGGCAAATGTCAGCCCTCGCATATATTTTTTGTTGACATACCGCACAATGCGCGGCATAATTGTATCAGTTGATACCGATGCAGCAAAAGGAGGAAGAAAAATGAATAACAATTTTGTAGATGGCGTCACATACAGAATCTCGGATGAAGTGGTTTTTGACAAAGTGTTTCCAGTTAATGGAAACGAAGAGCTTTGCCATCACACAGGTTTTGAGAAACTCATGTTTGGCCAGTGGTGGTATGAATACGAGGATTCCGAAGGCGAATTACATTACGGGAGGTGAGAGGGAATGGCAAAGGCAACAGCAACATGTAAATGCAGGACCTGTGGTCAAGAGTTCACAGCCACAGCGATCAAGTACAATCGCCGTGAGGCTGACAAATGGGAAGAGTGGGCATCTGAACACATCATCGAGTGTGACGATTGCACAGAGAAGCGCATCAAGGCCGAGCGCGAGGCTGAGGCGCGGAAATGCGCCGAGCTGGCAAAGGAAGCAAACCTTCCGGAGCTGACAGGGTCCCCGAAGCAGATCGCATGGGCGGAGCAGATCCGCATGGGGTTCGCCACAAGATTGGACGAATTCATCCAGGGGCTTATCACCTCTCTGGCAGAAGGAAGGAACTCATTTGAGCTCAGAAAAAAGGTGGAACAGAGCGACATTGATACGTTCAGAAATTTCCGCGAATGGATTCTTGCTAAAGACTCCGCGAAATTCTGGATAGATGGAAGGGTCTTCTTTGAGGGGAGAATTTTGAAGTCTTATACGGAATTCCGGTTTGATTTTGACCGCGCCATGGAATCAAAGAGGGCCGAAGAGGTGGCGGAAGAAACCACGGTCACCTTGCAGCCGGAAGAACAGCAAGAAACCGTATTGTGTACCGTAGAGTACACAGAAAAGGAGGTAACGGTAAAAAGCGAGTACAGTGCAAACATGCCTCCCGTGGTTAAGGGACGGGGTTACAAATGGAACGGATCAGTCTGGTGGCATGCAATATCTTTCGCGACCGGATCTGCAGAAGACAGGGCGGTGGAAATCGCCAACGCGTTACTGGTTGCAGGTTTTCCCGTCAGGATCGACAAGGCACTCGCTGAGAGGGCCACGAATGGCGATTATGAGCCTGAGCATCGGAGATGGATATCGAGAAAGACAGGAACGGAGCAGCTGGTAGTCAATATGGAGCGTGACAACGACGATCTGGAGAAGAAGGCCAGGGCAATATCCGGTGCTGCAGCTTACGGAAAGATCGTCATTCCTGTTTCCGCATGGCAAGAAGTCGAGGAGTTCGCAAGGCTGTATGACTTCCGTTTCAGTCCTGGAGCTACTGAGGCAATTGAGAAGTTCAAAAGCTCGCTTGTCAAAACTTCAGTCAAGGCGGGTGAGCAGGCTGTCTATGCCGAAGGAGATCTGAAAACAATTCTGAATTCCAGCCGTGATGTACTGGACGATCTGAGAGAGGAGGAATAACATGAAATTTCAGGTTTTTGAAGTTGGGAAAGTATACGAACCGGCTATCGGGATGAGCGAGGGCGTGAGGTTTGACCTCACGTCTTCCGGAGGCATCCTGCTGTATGGGTTTAACAATCCGACAGCACACGAAGTTGAGCAGATGAAGGCCGGAAAGCATTTTGAAATCCGATATACAGAGATGAATGGCATCCTCTGGATCACATCCAAGTGCGGAGATCTGGCATGGACAGATGCTCCATACAATCCGCGGTTGTCGAGCGGACTGCCGGATATCGATTTTGAAGAAGGCGAGGGAATCGCGCTCTCTCTGGTAATGATAGACGTACCCAGCGGAATCGTAAAGTCTGCCAGGCTGATTGGTCTCGGAACAAGATTCAGTCGATACCTGACAGAAAAGGCTATTGAGGTGCGTGAACAGCCAATGACCATCATGGAAGCCAACCGCTCCATAAACGCCACAATGGCAATGTGCAGCAGTGAGGATCTGGCCAAGGTTGCACCGAGTCAGGCGAGGTTTGAGGTATGAAGCTTTGCACGTCCCTGCTCCCACATCAGGAGGCGGCAGTCAATAAGTTGACAAAGATAAAGGTCGGTGCCCTGTATATGGAGCAGGGCACTGGCAAGACAAGAACCACGCTGAGTCTGGTGCAGCCAAGACTGGACGCAGGCAAGGTTGACGTGATCCTTTGGCTGTGCCCCTGCAGTGTTAAGCGTAACCTCAGGGAGGATATCACCTTCCACTGTGGAGAGCTGCCGGAGGAGATCGTGATCCGGGGTATAGAGAGTCTGTCATCATCAGACAGGCTTTATCTTATGCTTTTACGCCTGGTGGAGACGCACAAGGTATTCCTGGTGGTCGATGAGTCCAATCTGGTTAAAAACAAAAATGCAATCCGGACGGAGCGGATCATAGAACTGTCCAAACGCTGCCAGTACAAGCTAATCCTGAACGGCACTCCAATCAGTAAGAATGAGGCGGACCTGTTCGCTCAGTGGTATATCCTCGACTGGAGAATATTAGGCTATCAAAGCTACTACAGCTTTGCCGCAAATCATCTGGAGTATTGGACTGTGGTGTTGCCAAGCGGCAGGGAAATTGTGGACAAGAACCGCATCAAAAGAGTACTTAATACTGATTATCTCGCAGAAAAGATAGCGCCCTATACCTACCAGGTGAAAAAGGCAGACTGTCTGAAGCTCCCGGAGAAAAGGTATTACAGATCAATGTTCTGGCTCACAGATGAACAGGCGGAAGCATATGAGAATATCAGAGCGCGGTACCTGCTGAACGTGGATGAGCTGAAGCCGGAAACGATCTACAAGTACTTTACCGCGCTTCAACATGTCACATCTGGCAGACAGGTCCTTACGGATCCGGATGCACGAATGAAGACAAAAGAGGTCTTTGGGAATCCAATGGACAATCCCAGGATAAAAGCCCTGCTTGCTGCACTGGATGGAAACACGGACAAGTGCATCATTTTCTGTAAATACCAGTCTGAGATACAAGACGTTCTGAGTATGCTGCCAAATTCCGTAGAGTTTACCGGACGCCTCCCGCAGGCAAGGAGGCAGGAAAATAGGGAGCGCTTTCGCGGCGATGCTCAGTACCTTGTGGCAAACAAATCATGTGGGGCCTATGGCCTCAATTTACAGTTTTGCCACAAGCTCGTGTTTTACAACAATGACTTTGACCTTGCTACCAGACTCCAGGCAGAGGACAGGGTACACCGGATCGGACAAGACCATGAGGTCAAAATCATAGATATTTGCGCAGAGGGGACGATAGACAACTTTATCGTTGATTGCCTAACCCGCAAGGAAAATATTGCGGACGCTTTCAAAAAGGAGGTGGAGCGTGCAAAAAAGATATCTGGATATGAATGTGTACCAGGCGGCGCAGGACCGACTGAAATACATCTTTGATGAGTTTGACTTTATTCTGGTTGCCTTCTCCGGAGGTAAAGACAGCAGCGTACTTTTGAACATTACTTATGATTACGCACAGAAGCACAGATGCCTGAACAGGGTATCCATGTACCACATAGATTATGAGGCGCAGTACCAGATGACCACTGACTATGTGACCAGGGCTTTTCTGGATCGATTCGACGGCATCGGTAAATACTGGCTGTGCCTCCCGATCGGTGCGCAGTGCGCATGCCGGATGGATGGGGATACATGGATACCCTGGAGGAAGGAGGACCGTGACATCTGGGTGCGTGAGATGCCGGACAATCCGTATGTAATCAACGAGGATAATGTCAGCTTTCCGTTTTACGCCGGGCAGCTCGATTATGAGATGCAGGATAACTTCTGTGACTGGTTTGCCGGATCGCATGGCAGGACAGCTATCCTCATCGGCATCAGGGCAGATGAAAGTCTCAACCGGTACCGGACGATCAAGGGCAACAACCATGTCAACCTGTACAAAGACACGAACTATATCTACCAGCGCGGGGAGCTGGCACATAACTGCTATCCTCTGTATGACTGGACCGTGAACGACATCTGGACATATAACGCGAAATTCCAGAAAGAGTACAACCATCTGTATGACCTCTACTATCAGGCAGGCCTGAGAGTGGATCAGATGCGTGTGGCGTCTCCTTTCAATGACTGCGCGATGGACAGTTTGTATCTGTATAAGGCTATTGATCCGCAGAACTGGGGGAAGATGACCGGAAGGGTAAACGGTGTCAACATGGCCGGTCTGTATGGCAGGACCACTGCGATGGGGTGGAAGTCCATCACGAAGCCTGCGCACTTCACATGGCAGGAGTACTGCAACTTCCTGCTGAATACGCTGCCGGAGGATATCAGAAAGCACTACCTGGAAAAGTTAAACACGAGTATCAAATTCTGGAGAGAGAAAGGAGGCGCCCTGTCAGGCCAGACGATCAAGGAACTTTCGGATGGTGGAGTGAAATATCGCAACATGGGGAAGGCGTCAAAGATATCAGAGAAAGACGTTATAGCCTTCGATGATTACCTTGACGATGCGGATGTAACCGATTTTAAGTCAGTGCCTACTTATAAGCGCATGTGCATATGTATAATCAAAAACGATTATGCCTGCAAGTACATGGGATTTGCTCAGAACAAAGCAGAAACCGAGAGGAGGAAAAGGGCTATTGAAAAGTACGGAAACATATAAAAGTCCGGTGTACGGAGTCCGCCCCGTACCGATTGAGAAGATCAGGGCAAACAGCTACAATCCAAATCACGTGGCGCCTCCCGAGATGAAGCTGCTTTACCAGTCCATCAAAGAAGATGGGTATACGATGCCGATTGTCTGCTACTATATTCAGGATGAGGATATGTATGAAATCGTGGACGGATACCACAGATACACCACAATGCTTGTGCATAAAGATATTTATGACAGAGAGGGCGGGATGCTGCCGGTGTCTGTCATAGACAAACCGGAAGCGGACCGCATGGCTTCTACGATCCGACACAACAGGGCCAGAGGAACACACAGCATAGAGCTGATGACAAACATTGTGGCTGAGCTTACAAGGGCCGGTATGTCAGAAGCATGGATTATGAAAAATATCGGCATGTCTGCTGAGGAGCTGCTGAGACTCAAACAACTCAGTGGCCTGCAGGAACTATTTAGGGATTCAGATTTTGGAAAGGCATGGGTATGACAATTAAAGAGATCGTCGAGCTGACCGGCCTGTCTCAGGCTGAGTTCGCGAAAAAGTACGGGATTCCAAAGAGAACTGTCGAGTCCTGGCTGATGGGGGAGCGGAAGCCTCCGGCCTATGTGATCAGCATGCTGGAGAAGATGGTAAAATATGATTTTGGCAAGTAATCAATGGGGCAAAAATGGGGCAGAAAATTGAACGTGATTGAGCAGGTTTGAACATGGGTGAAGCGCGCAACCACTGATATGACGGTATTTTGCGCAGGTTTGCGCAGGATTGAGCAATACGATTAAAATTTAGATAGTTTATGAACAAAAGCCGGGAACCACTGGAAACAGGGCTCCCGGCTCTTTTTGCGTATAAAAATGGGGCAAAAAAGGGGCAAAATTTAAAGGATGCGCACATCCTTCATGGCTTCATTGTCCAGCTCGCGGAGCTTCTGCGTAACGTGCAGGTAGACCTCTTTGGTGATTCCGTCACCAGCGTGACCCAGGCGGCGGGCTATGGCGTCGTAACTCATGCCCTGAGCCGCGAGGATAGAGGCATGAGTGTGCCTGAGCGCGTGAGGCGTGATCTCATGACCTATGGCCTTTGACATCCGTTTGAGACAGCTGCGATACGCATTATATGTGATCGTCCTTCCATCGTAGTTAAAAAACAGGAGATCTGTTTTTACGCCTTCGGTCAGCTGCCACTGCAGGCGGTCAAGCTTGTACTGGTGCAGGAACTCAGCAAGCTCAGGCTGTATGTAAACGTCCCTGACAGAGGACGCCGTTTTTGGCGTGTCTGTGACCTCCCGGTTTATCACGTTCAAGGTCTTTGTGACGTGGATGTAATCCCCGTCAATGTCCGCCATTGTCAGCGCCAGCGCCTCACCGATCCGGAGGCCGGTAAGCACCAAAAAGCGAGTGAGAGCTTTGTACTTTTCATTTCTCAGTTTTTCCAAAAGTCTTTCCAGTTCATCCGGTTCCAGATATTTGTCCTCAATTCTCGACTTACGATCGTCCTTGACTTTCTGGAGCTTGTCGAGTTTGGCCGACATCAGGTCTTCATTATACGCCCATGTAAACAGGGCCTTCAATCGAGCAACATAGGCATTGATCGTTTTTGGCGTTGTGGTTTCCTTGCGGATCTGTTGCATGACATAGGCAGCGTTTAGACGTTCTACGAGCACGTCTTTACCAATAACCCCGCAAAGCTTGTTTATTACTGATTTGACGTTCATGTACGAACTGGCCTTGACCGTTTCCTTCAGATTGGCAAGGTACAAATCTACTAGCTCCTGCATGGTCAACTTCTGCGCATCCTGTTTGCCTATCCTGTCCTCAATCTTTTGGTCGAGGATCTTCTGCGCCTCTTTCCGTGCTGACCTGGTGTCGCGGTCTATGGTGACGGAAATCTTTTTGGTCTTCCCCGTCATCGGATCCACATATCTTTCGACAGCTCTGTACTTACCTGATTGTAATTCCTCTATCCACATGGTATAATACCCCCGTAATGAAAAACAATCCAATCCTTACCTGTTTTTCAGACTGTGTAAAAAGACTTCCCTCTCCGGAGTAGGGCCCGGAGGGGGAGGTTTTTTATTGCATGTATTTACATCCCATTTTGTGATACACCATATTCTGCCTGGTCAGTAGTGAATCCTTCGTACTCTAATTGGTCGATAAGGCCGTCACGAGAGAATGAAGACACTCTTAAATATGATGCAGCCTTTTTCACGGCTTGTTCGTACCAGTCTGCTCCGCACCGATCGACACCATAAACAGCCTGCTCTTTGGTGAACTTCTCATATTCAAGCTGCTCGATTAATCCCGTATAGGAAAAAGAGCTGACCCTGAGATAACTTTTTGCTTTTTTCTCAGCCTGCTCGAACCAGTTAGCACCAGCGTTATCCGCTCCGTATGTGGCATCTGCGCGATTGAAGCCTTCATACTCAAGCTGGCCAATTAAGCCCTCTCGAGAAAAGGCGGATACTCTCAGGTAGCTCTTTGCTTTATTAACTGCATTGGCCTGGCTCGTTGTCATGGATGCGCCCTGTGTCGGTCTCGGGATCGGCGTAGGAGTGGGTGTGGATGTCGGTGTTGGTGTTGGTGTAGCCGGCACGGGTGTCACTGTTGGCGTCGGCAGATCCCTTACGGATACGATGCATTTAAGCGTAACTGCGTTGGCAATCGTAGCGGTAATATAACATGTCCCGGCAGATACACCGGTTATTCTGCCTTTGCTGGTGACCTTGGCGACAGCGGGATTTGTCGATTTATATTTAACTGCCTGCTTCGTTCCGATAACACCGACAGAGGAGGTTGTTTGTCCTTTCATGATAGCCGCTGAGCTTCTGGAGAAATACGGGGCCTCGACAACCAATTTAAGGGTATAGGTCTTTTTCTTTTTGACGGCTGTGATCTTCGAGGTGCCTTTTGCTTTGAGTGTTATTTTTCCTTTCTTGCTGACAGTAGCAACATTTTTGTTTGAGCTTTTCCATGTGTACGATGTCCCGGAGATGTTCAGGGATATTTTTTGATATCCTTTGATTGCGTAAGCAGTGACGGTCTTTCCTGCCTTTAATTTAACTTTCTTTGTTTTGGCAGCTCCATAGGTTGGAGTAAAGAGAGACAACACAAGAATAAGTACCAGCAGGATTGATAACTTCTTTTTCATTTCATGTACCTCCATTTTATGATTTTCCCTATGCCTCCAATAACTTTCCATTTTTTAAATATTTTTCATTGTCGGACAGGTCAGACAGGTATTCGGCGGCCTTCGCCTTACCAGTATCATTGAGTGCGCGGTAAATCTGAATCAGGCGCTGTTCGTCCGCTGACAGTACGATATCATCTTTTGCACTCGGTATCAGATCAGCAGGAGAAAAATTGAGCGCTGCTGCTATGTCGATCAGTACCGATGACGGCATGTCCTTTATTGCGTCACTCTCATATCGATAAATCGTTGCCCTGTCTTTCCCCAGCCTGTCAGCTAATTGCTCTGCGGTCAGGCCTAATTCTTTACGTCGCTTTTTGATAATCTGCCCTGTTGTCATCTGTTATCACCTCCTATGTAATGTAACAAAATGATAACATATCTTTCGCAAATCTGCAATATGAATTAGAAAAAAGTCGCGCTCAATGCGAAAAAAGTGTTGACATATGCAAAAGCACATGATATTATTGCCTCAGTCGCATGAGATGCGACAATTTGAAGGGAGGTGAATGCATGGTAAATGTGAACCGGTTGAAAGCGAAGCTTGTAGAGCATGGAATGAATGTTGAACAGATTGCTGAGCAGATGGGCATTGACGGAGCTACCTTTTACAGGAGGCTTGCCAATGATGGAAATACCTTCACCGTCGGCGAGGTGGATAACTTTTCGAGGATCCTGGCATTGACCAGGGACGAAGTGAATGCAATTTTTTTTGCTCAATATGTCGCATGAGATGCGACAAATCAGAAAAACAAAAAGCCCCGTCCTGCTGCAACAGGTCGAGGCATGAAAAAAGAGAAAAGTATGTATAGGTGTATTGTAGCACCGGAAAAGGAGAAAAGCAATGGCAACAAAGAAAGATATGCAGTCCGTAGTTGAGATCAAAGCAAGAAGCATAAGAACAGTTCCGGTCAGTATTATTGGTGATTCTCCGCTGATCGTTCATGCATGGAGCGAGAAGGCAAAGAAAATGATGCTTGATGCTCAGACAAAGGAGACAAAAACAAAAGCAAAAACAAAGAGAGACCCATTCGACGATTTCATTCAGTCCATGTATTGGCTGACTGAGAAGCCGGAATCAACAATGGATGCTTTCAATGCCGCAATTGAGAATGGTGCGAAATTTGGCTTTCCGTTAACGGGCATCAAGCAGGCTTCCAATAGTGCAGCATATCGTCAAGGCTGGGTTAAGAACCAGATGGAGCTCAGAGGATCTTATTTCCTGAAATCTGCCTATGGCGATATGGCTGAGATTATCAGCGACCCGCCGATCATGCGCGAGGATATGGTCCGGATCGGTAACGGCTCCGCAGATCTCCGTTATCGCGGAGAGTTCAGGAACTGGAGAATGGACTTCATTATGGAATACAACGAAAACGGCAACATGACACTTGAGCAGATCCTGAACTGCATAGATGCCGGCGGCTTTGTTTGTGGTATTGGCGAATGGAGACCGGAAAAAGACGGAGACTTCGGAAGATATCACGTGAAGGTTAATAACAGATAATTCTGGCAGGCTAGGTATCGCGAGGCAGGGCACAGCACGGTGGTGTTTGGCAAGGTACGGCTGGCAAGGTTGGGATTGGTTATGTCCGGTATGTTCTGGCGGGGTGAGTCGAGGTAAGGCAGGCAAGGCGAGGTATTGCTTGTTTAGGTCAGTAGCGGTGTGGTACGGCAGGCGAGGCAAGGCAAGGATAGGTGGGGTGGGGCGAGGCTTGGTGTGCCAAGGCCTGGTGCGGCAATGTGCGGCAGGCAGGGTATGGCTAGTAATGGCTAGTTATGGCTAGTTATGGCATGGTGCGGCGCGGCGTGGCAGGTATGGCGGGGCAGGGTGAGGAAGGTGTGTTTTGGTGCGGCCAGGCTTGGCATGGCAGGCTTGGCGGGGAATGGTTCGTTCGGTTCAGGTACGGCTGTGTTCGGCAAGCTTAGTTGTGGCAGGGCAGGCGAGTTTCGTTATGGTGAGTCCCGGTAAGGCATGGTTCGGTGAGCTGGGGTGAGACATGGTATGGCAGGCTGGGTGGTGTGAGGCATGGTGAGGCCAGCTCTGGTGAGGCGCGTTGGGGCGCGGCGTGGCAGGTATGGCAAATACCAAATATTTCCACAAGGAGGAAAGCCTATGGTTTATCAATGGCGACAACCAATCTATCCAAAAGTATCCGCACAGGATGCCGGTGAACACATTGAGGATCTTCGCAACCAGCACGGAGAAGTAACCGCGCAGATGCTTGTTGATGATGCAAGGCCTGAGGATGCGGTGTTGCATCCCTGTTACGAATGGGATGATGCAAAGGCTGCAAACAAATACCGCCTGCATCAGTCAAAACAAGTCATGAGCAACCTTATGATCATTTCACTTTCTGACAACCAGCCAATTAATCCAACAAGGGGATTTGTCAACATCACAGCAAGAAATGAAAAAGCAAGCTATCAGCCCCTTGAAATAGCACTATCTGATGATGAAATGAAATATCAGGTTTTAAAAAATGCCGCATCGGAATTTAAGGCATACCTCCGAAAATACAAAGACCTGATTGACGTTTCCAAATTGGTTAAGGGCATCCTGTCGGAGATGTCGGCATGAACATTCCCAGGTACTTAACAATTACTGAGTTAGGCAAAACAATCGCGGGAATGTCACCAAATACCACGAGACGATATCTTAAGGAGATGGAGGCCAGCCCGCGATATAAGCATGCGGCATTGTATTTGAATCTGGAAACAGTGCGGTATAGCACACTTTGTTTTTTCGATTATCTGTATTACAGAGCGAAACTCATAGACAAGAACCTTTCAAAGTTTGTGCCTGATTATGATCCGGCGCAAGCCGCGCGATTACTAGGGGAGGAATATGGAAAAAGTAACAATTGATGTAACAGTCGCAGCAACTGACGCAAACAGTCCGGTGGTCCGGAAAGATGTATGGGAAATCGAAGTGTCAAAAGATGTTGGCAAAGTGCTGATAGATAATGCGGATCGGTCATTGTCCGGCATGTCCCCACACTCCGATGCGTACCGGTTCAAACTGCTTTTGGAAAAGTACATGGATGCACTGTTGAAGCTGAACGGGGAAGAGCTGAAGAAAATCAGAGGGGTTAAGGAATCGGAATGATTTACTTTATTTTGGCGGTGATCATCCTGTACGAGACATATGTAATCTGCCGCCAGCAGGAAAAGATTGAGCGGATCCGGAAGCGGCTGACCGACATGAAGGGCGAAACGGTGGCACTTCGGGAGAGGCTTAAAAAAGAACAGGAGCTGACCGCGCATCTGCTGCAAGAGGAAATTGTGGTTCAGGCATCACAGAAGCCGTTTAAAAATTGGTTGGCACCTGTGATCGGACGGAGGGAAGACGAAAATGAAGACGAAGGCGCTTGAAAGCATTGTAATTGGCTTTGGAGTAGCGGGCTGGCTGCGAGAGCCAGTCTTTTACCTGAACGGCATCCAGAGGATGTTCATGGCGCTCCTGATCGCATGGGTGACATACATCCTGATCACAACATTAAAAAGCCCCCGGCGTATCTGACCGGGAGCTTCCTGGGAAAGTTTTGGAGAGTTGGACAGGACAGCACAGAAAGATGAAAATGCGCAACCGAACAACATCATGCAGGAGGTATCAAACGGGCTGTCCAAATAACTCATAGGTTGATTATATCACAAAGGAGGACGAATGGAAATAAAAAGCAATGATGTTTTGATCCATGTACGGGAAGCCATGGCGCTAAACTGTGCAGCTGGTGCGATGCTAAAACAGGATGAGAGCATCGAAAAAATCAAGATCGTTTGTAACATTCTCGATGCCAAGCTTCTGACAGTGGAAACACTGTTAGAGTGGAAGGAAAACAAAGAGCATGAGAAGTTCGGCAGGCTGGTAGCGGAAAACGCGAGGATGAGCATCGGCGGATCCGGAAAGATTGCAGAAGCCATGAAGCTTAACAGCATCCTGGAAGAGGGCGGAGGTGGTCTGCATGGATAAGAAATGGATTCGGACGGGCCGCGCCGCGGTCGGTGAGGCAACGACAGTCTTTTATGATTTGGCGGAAACTGATTACTCAGTGGAAAGCAGGAAGAAGCTGATACCTCACATGAACGGAAAGCCGGGCGGCTGGTGGTACACGAGTTACTTTGCAATGAGGGGCAAGGAGGAACTGAAGGAGTTTCACTCGCTGAAGGACGCAAAGGAGTATGTTGAAACACTGTGTTTGTTGGAGGAAAAGAAATGACACTGTATGAATTGAATGAAGAGTATGCAGCCCTTTTAGAGCTTGCGCAGGACCCGGAAACAGATCCGGAAATATTTTCCGACACATTAGAAGGGCTGACAGGAGAGATCGAAGAGAAGGCAGAAGGTTATGTCATTGTCATGAAGGAACTTGAGGCGCAGGCAGATAAATTCGAGAAAGAAGAAAAGCGAATTTCTGAGAGAAAAGCAGCCCTTAAGAACAACATCAAACGGATGAAGGATTCACTTCTGAACACCATGCAGATCATGAACAAAAAGAAGCTTGAAACCGAACATTTTAAGCTCTCCATTGTAAAGAATGGTGGCCTGGCTCCGCTCAAGATCACAGGTGATGTTCCTGCGGCGTTCTGCAAGCTGGAACCTGATAACAATCTTATCAGAAAAGCACTTGAGGCCGGTGACGGTGACATTGAGTGGGCACATCTGGAAGAGAGGGGCGTGCGTCTGAATGTCAGATAAAAAGATTCACATTCCAGGCAGGCAGATGGAAAAGCTCAAGCCTGGGCAGCAGCCGGTTGTCAGACTTACGCCACAAGCTTATGACGCACTGATGGAGATCGTAAACGAAAGCAGCCTGTCAGTAAAGATGGTGATATCAGAAATCATCCTGCAGTGTAAGGACATAATCGTATTTGATAGACCACAAGAAAAGGAGTGATGACTTATCGCAATCCCAGTTTTAATTATTGGAAAGTCAGGCAGCGGAAAAAGCAGAAGCCTGAAGAACTGCCAGAACGATGACTGGAATGTCATCAGAGTAATTGATAAGCCGTTCCCCTTCAAGGGGAAGATCAACGGCTGGAAGACTGATGACTATCAGACTGTTATGAAGTGCCTGATAGCTTCAAAGGCAAAGTCGATTGTAATTGATGACGCCGGGTATCTGATAACCAACATGTTCATGACGGGTCATTCGTCTAAAGGAAAGGGGAATGATATCTTCAATTTCTACAACGACATAGGAGACCACTTTTGGAACCTTGTCCAGTTCATTACAAACAAAGTCCAGAAAGACAAAATTGTATACATCATCATGCACGAGAGCGATCCGGACGACTTCGGAAACATTAAGCCGAAGACAATCGGAAAGATGCTGGATGAAAAGGTGTGCCTGGAGGGCATGTTTACGATTTGCCTCCGGTGCATCATCGAGGGGAACAAGCACCTGTTTGTCACTCAGAGTATGAACGGGGCTGTGTCAAAGAGTCCTGAGGATATGTTTGATAGTTTAACCATTGATAACGATCTGGCATACGTGGACAAAAAGATCCGCGAATACTACGAGATGGATGAAGAAGCTACAGAACAGAAAGAGGAGGAAAAATAATTTATGGAAATGCCGAAAAACTATGCACAGACACAGGCTGCAGGAGAGTTTACGCCGATCGAGCTGGGCGGCCACTACCTTGTGATCAAACAGGTCGAGGAATCTACATCGAAAAAAGGGAAGCCAATGATCATTGTCAGCTTCGACATGGCGCAGAACGACAAGCAGGCGAATTATTTCCTGACAGCATTCAGGAACGACATCAGGCCAGACAAGAAATGGCCTTCTGCCGGTGTTTCCTACGTCACGACAGAGGATGCAAACGGGAATTGCTCCAAAAGCTTCAAAGGATTTACCACCGCTGTAGAGAAATCGAACCCTGGTTTTGTTATCCAGTGGGGCCCCGGATTCGCGGCGTGCTTTAAAAACAAGCTCGTCGGCGGCGTGTTTGGCGAAGAGCTCAGCGTGTATCAGAAAGAAGAGAAGGGGCAGCAGGTTATCAAAGAGAGCAAACAGCACAAACTCAGATGGTTTTGTTCTACTGACAAGGTCGCGGATGCCAGGATTCCGGATCCGACAGAGACGCCTGAACATAAGTCATGGCGTGAGTCTGGCGGCCTGACAACAGCTCCGGCGGATGCAAACGGATTCATGAACATTCCGGATAACCTCGATCAGGAAGAGCTTCCGTTTAATTAATGGTGGTGATCTTGATTGACAATCAATGTGGACACCAGGGAACACGCGAACGAATGGAAAAGAATACAGAAACAGTTTGATGAGATAGGGATTCAATACTTTCGCAGCAAGCTTTACGTCGGTGATTATATGTCCCTGGACAATGCAAGGCTTGTGGTAGATCGGAAAAAGGATCTACAGGAGCTTTGCGGAAATGTCTGCCAGCAGCATGAGCGATTCAAAAGGGAATTGCTCAGAGCTGCCGAGGCCGGGATTCAAATCGTTTTCCTGGTTGAACATGGTCCGGATGTCGTGGAACTCGAGGATGTTTACTTCTGGCAGAATCCAAGGAAGCATGAGATCCGATGGCGAATCAATAGACAGACCGGTCAGAGGGAAAAGTATTTCATTTCACCGAAAGCTGTGGACGGAAAACAGCTATACAAAAGCCTGTGCACGATCCGCGACAGATACGGCGCTCAGTTCCGATTCTGCACAAAGGATCAGACCGGGCGAAAGATAATGGAGATTCTAAGCAATGGAAAAGCCGAAGGGATATGACGATGTATGGCCGAAGGCAAATAAATACAAAAAGTATCTGGTGTATATCGACGGGATGCTCTACGGAGAGACAACGGCTGTATCACCTGAGAAGGCAGCCAACAATATCCGCTGGCAGATCTACGAGGAAAGCTCCGGATGGTGGGATGTTCCATCAATAAATTCTTTTGACTGCGTGGAAATACAATGACAAAGGAAGAGATAAAGCGCCAGTATTCAATGATTGACATCCTGCGCCGGTATGGCCTGCAGCCTAACCGGGCGGGATTTATAAAGTGTCCGTTCCACAGAGAAAAGACCGGATCGATGAAGATCTACAGAGACAACTACTACTGTTACGGATGCGGAGAGACTGGCGATATCTTCACCTTTGTTATGAAAATGGATGGGCTGTCCTTCAAGGATGCCTTTGTTTCTCTGGGCGGGCATTACGACAAAGCAGAAAATAAAAACGAGGCAAGGCACCGCGCGCGTGATCTTGTTATTGCTGAGAGAAAACGACAACGAGAGCTGGAACGCATAAAGAAAATAAAAAAGGACATCTTGCAATATGGCGATGAGATGGACGGATTCAGAGAGCTTATGAAAGCGTACAAACCACTATCAGATGATTGGTTTGATTGCCTTGAAGGCTATGCAGATGCCCTTATACATTACGATCAGTTAAGAGAGGAGGTGGTAGAGGTTGGATCAGAAAATTGATGACTTATCGGCGGAACAGCTCACGTCTGCCGGGTTTTACGAAGAGTTAAGTAAAAACCCGGCTTACCAGAATTCAATTACAAGAGGCGAAATAAAATTTCAATTACTCGAAAGAGCAAAGGCGTTAAAGATCAAAGGACATGTCAGTCAGCAACTTGCTGTTGTGGAACGAAATATAAAGGCCAAGCAAACGCAGGATAGAGCTGAAGGCAGTCGCGGCGACAACGTGACAAGATTCTCGGCAGACTATAACGGCATAAGTTATCCGGATCTGTATTGCGGTCATTGGCTCGCAACAGATGACGGGATCATGTCAATGGAATCCAGCAGGGCTGAACAACGAGCTTGTTATCATCCAATCATTCCGGTCAGACGAATGAGCAATCTTGAAAGCGGAGAGGAACAAATTGTTCTGGCGTACAAACGCAGCAGCGGCGGGACCGCAATCTGGAATGAGCTGACGGTTCCGAAAGACATGGTTGCGAATTCCAGATCTATCACCAATCTGTCAAAGTATGGGGTTGCTGTCACATCAGAAAATGCAAAGCTGCTCGTGAAATACCTGGCCGATGTGGAAAACTACAACGATGACAAAATACGATTGTTCCAGTCATCGTCAAAACTTGGATGGCACTCGAACAAGGTGTTCTTGCCGTTTGACACCGGCATAACGTTTGACGCCGGCATGAAGTTTCCACAGATAACAAAGGCGATATGTACACATGGGGACTATGATAAATGGCTCGACCATATGAAGGCTATCCGGTCAGCTCCTTATATCGAACCACGGATAGCACTGGCGGCATCTTTTTCAAGCGTGCTGGTTAAATTCCTGGGGATCGCCTCCGTGATCGTAGACTTCTGGGGAGCGACGGAAGCAGGAAAGACCGTGATGCTCATGGTGGCTGCATCAGTGTGGGCCTGTCCGGATGAGGGGCAATACATCGGTGATTTCATGACAACGGATGCAGAACTGGAAGCGCGCTGTGATGTTCTGAACAATCTGCCGCTGATCCTGGACGATACGGCAAAAATGAAAAAGAACATCAAGGAGAATCTTGAACAGGTAATTTACAATCTGGCATCCGGCAGCGGTAAGAAGCGGTCGAACAAAGAGCTCGGATCTGAGCGAGTACGGACATGGAAAAACACAGTGATCGTCAATGGTGAGCGTCCGCTGAACAGTTTCGTTGAACAGGGCGGAGCAATTAACCGAATCATTGAGATCGGCCTGTCAGGGGAAAGACTGTTTGATTCTCCGTCGGATACAGCTGAGCTTGTCCGCGAAAATTACGGGTTCGCTGGAAAAATCTTTGTAAACGAAATAAAAAATATCGAGAACCTGTCAGTAATCAGGAAAAGACACGAGAAGTATTGCGAATTGCTGACGACTCCGAACAGCATGCAGAAACAGGTCCTTGCGATGGCGTCGATACTTCTGGCAGATGAGCTGGCGACTGATTTTATTTTTAAAGACGGGAAGGCTCTGAAGCCGGATGACATACGGATGTTCCTGACGGATCGGCAAATGGTCTCGGAAGGCTCAAGGTGTTATCAGTACCTGATGGAAATCCTTTATGAGAATGGTCAACACTTTGAAATGCAGTACGACACCATTGAGCAATGGGGTGAATACGAATATGTAGCTGTTTATCCAGACGGAATCTCGCAGCGTGAAGCGGAATCAAAAGGCATACAGCCCATTGACAGAGAGAAATACATCAATTTCTCAGTTCACAAATTCGGAAAGATTGTCGAAGATGGCGGTTTTACCAGAAGAGCGTTTACATCCTGGGCAAAAAGAGAGGGACTGCTCCGGGCGAACAGCCGGGATGTATTCCAGCGCTGGAAAAAAGATTCACAGGGACGGGCTTTGAAAAATGAGTCGCAGGAGCGTTTTATCTCGGTCCTGATCGTGCCGGACCTGGATGAATACCTTGCAGAAAAGCACAAATTTGACTGAAAAACAGGCCGGTTACCCATTTTTTCGTCCGGTTACCCATGCCCGGGTAACCAGATAGAGGCCTCAAAGTACTGAAAACAGGGAATTCTTAATTCCGGTTACCCGGTTACCGGGTTACCCGGAGAAATGCATATATATAGAGTAAAAAAAATGAATAAAAAAATCATATATATTTTTTGTTCTATAAAGGGAAAAACGTGGGTAACCGGGTAACCGGGTAACCACACTGAAAATACGGGATTTTTTTGGGTAACCAGCGGGTAACCAAATTGAATTGTGGGTAACCAGTAAACAATTCTGAATATTATGGAAAGTAAAAAGGAGAGCTTTATGGCAAATATTAACATCTCGCAACTGACAGCAAAACAGAAATATGCTCTCGACCTGATGATGAGCGGTGAGAATGTCTTTTTGACGGGCGAGGCCGGAACCGGCAAGAGCGAAGTGGTCAAGTTTTTCATCCAGGCCGCAGCGGATCGGGGCGACAACATCCTTGTCACGGCTCCAACCGGGACAGCTGCCGACAATCTTCATGGTGAGACAATCCACAGATGCTTCGGCGCTGGTATTGGAGTCCAGAAAAACAACCGTGCGCTGACTGAAAGGAATCAGGTCCTGAAGGCTGCGGACATTATCATCATTGATGAGATCAGCATGTGCAGGTTTGATCTGTTTGAGTATGTCGCCCGGAGGATTGCATTTGAAAATGATGCCAGGAAAAGAGACCTGTTTAACAGGGACCTCGGCGTCAGCTTTGATGAGGATCTGAAAGAGAAAGATATCCAGCTGATTGTCCTCGGTGACTTCTACCAGCTTCCGCCCGTGATCACTCCGGACGATGCAATGGAGCTGTCACAGACATATAAGTATGACTACGGGAAAGGATATGCATTCAAGTCAACATACTGGGAGCTTTTAGGATTGACCGGTGTTGTGCTGACCGAGATCGTCAGACAGGATGACAAAGCTTTCAAGAGCATCTTGTCGGAGATCCGGAGAGATGACCGCAACAGTAAAAACATGTGCATTGATTTCCTGATGAGGAATTCGAGTAGCTTTCCGATGACCGGAGATGATGCAGTCACGCTGGTTCCGACAAACAAAAAGTGCAAAGAGATCAATGACCGGAAGCTTGCTGATCTTACCAGTACCAGCGAGAAAACATATAGCGCAGCTGTCACAGGTGACATCAACAGCAATGAGAAGTTCGCAGAGGATGAGATCACATTAAAAGATGGCTGCAAGGTTATGTTGACTGTCAATGATCCTGATGGCGGATATGTCAATGGGACAATAGGCATTGTCAACAGGATGAGGAATGAGTCTATTGATGTGCTTACGGAGGATGGAAAGCTGATCACCGTAGGAAGGATCATTAAAGAGATCACGAGGCCTGTTGTTAAGACCAAAAAGGTCAAGAAGATGGTCAAAGAGGCGGTCCTGAAAGATGGCGCTCCCGCCACTGACGAAAACGGCAACGTGATCATGCATGAGGTTCTGAAAGATGTCGAAGAATCTACCATTGTCCATGAGACCGTTGGAAGCTTCACACAGCTCCCTGTCAGAGTCGCCTATGCTATTACGATTCACAAATCCCAGGGTAAGACTTTCAACAAGATCAACCTGGATCCGTATGCATGGGATGATGGTCAGTTCTATACAGCTCTCTCCCGTGGCAAGAAGATTGAGAACATTTTCTTTATGCAAGAGATCAGGCCAAAGTACATAAAGACATCGCCTGACGTGAAAGCCTTTATGAAACCGCTCGAAAAAGCTTCTGCAAGCCTGGGCTGATATGGGACGGGCAGAAGGTTCCGAGATTCCAAAAGAAAGCGAAATGATGAACGACTTTTGGAAGTTCCGGAAAGACTATTACTGGCCTGAGGATACAGACGAATACTGGAACGGGATCATGGAGGCAGCTGATAGATTGTCAAAGAAACACAAGAGTGAATACATGGATGAGCTGTTATTGGTTTGTGTTTATGAGACAGAACAGAGATTCATGAGAACCGTCCCTGATGGGATCACTCTGAAGCCGGGCCGCCAGCTCGACAACTTATATGCCAGACTGAAAAAGAAATACACAAAAGGAGAGGGAGGAATGTGAGTAACCTACGAGACTACCAGCGAGGCCGTGACGATGGCATGAAGTTAGCCGTCAAGCTCGTGAGGGAAGGAGGTCCTCAGGCGCTGGAGGATGAAATCAAGTTCCGGAATATCACCGGCGTACAATCCGGACTGACGCACAAGGAGCTGGATCAGGTCGCGGAGGAAATGAAGGAGCTGACGATACAGACACTTCGCATTGCTTTTATCGCTATCCTCCATGATGAGTTTGGTTTCGGCAAGGTCAGAATACTGAGAGCAATGGACGGCTTTGACAAGCTGACGGCATACCTGTCAAACGGGTGGCTGTGTTGGTTGGATCTGATAAACGAGATCAAAGACAGGCTGGGACTGGAGCCGGAAGTCACTGAAGTGAATCAGGAGAATTTGGGTATCCGGTACGCGCATCCGACCACGCAGGATGTCATGGAGTACACAGGGGAGCCGCCGTGGCTGGATCCGGCAGCATGGAAAGTCGCGCTGAGGGTAGCAAAGTTTTATGAAAAGCCCTGTGAAGACGGGACAGATGCCATGTCGCTGTGTGACTCAAAAACGGATGAGGTGTGTTTTACCTACACCGGGAGCTATCAGCAGATACAGCTGTATGACTTTTTGCTCGGCGTCATCTGGGATCAGGAGAGGGAGGCAGAGCTTGAGCAGAAAAAGAAAGAGGAACAGCCAAAGCAGCCGCAGTCCCCTCAGCCAAAACCACAGACCAAGAAGCGGCGCAGAAAAAAGCGCTAGTTGCCTACACGCAATCGGGCGGGGTATGGGGAACATGGTCTATGTCTATCCCACCTGTCCGCATGCGGCGATGATCAGAGGCTGGCTTGTGACGGACAGTGAGATGGACTGCAACAGCTGTCTGCACTATAGGAGGGGATGATGGGACAGAATTGCAAAGGATGCATCCACTTGGCAAACCTCGGCAGTACTTACTACTCCTGTTGTAACTACCTGTTGGATACCGGACGGAGGCGTCCATGCAAGCCTGATCAGTGCAGGGAGATGGGAGTGTATCAGACAAGGAGCAGGAAAAGGAGAAAGGAGGAATTGGTGTGAGAACGCCGATGGAAGAAAGAGAGACATGGATATACCTTGAACCCGGTGATGATCGAGCAAAGGTCTACACGAGCGACTACCAATATATGAACAAGTTCGACAAGCTGGTAAGCAGCAGTGAGGACTGGATCTGTGACAAGGTGGAGAAGTGCGAGGGTGATGTGGTCTCGAAAACATATTACTGTCCGAAAGAGTTTATCAGCTTCCGGTCAAAGAAGGTCAGCAGGACCATGACAGATGAACAGAGGGAGGCAGCCGCCGAAAGATTGCGGAAGATGAGAGAGACGAAAGCATCACAGGATTGATTTTTGAGTTGATTTTATAGACTCCGGTATCAGGAATCATAAACTCTAACCCATCAAGGGTAGAGTTGATAGGGGTAATGATTTAAAACGGCTAAATGAGGCTTAAAGCGTGAGTAGAAAGGAGTGTGATTAAGAAAGAGATGGAAGTCAAAATCAGATACCAGGGTGATGGCTGCAAAGTTGTCAGGATTGAACAGGGTGATTGGATCGATTTGAGGGCAGCTGAGGATGTTTGGCTTGACGCTGGAGAAATGGAGTACATCAGTTTGGGTGTAAGCATGGAACTGCCAGAAGGTTATGAAGCAATCGTAGCCGCCAGAAGCTCCACGCCGATGAGGTACGGAATCATCTGCGCAAACGGCATCGGAATTATAGACAATGCATACAAAGGTGACAATGACGTCTGGCAGTTCCCTGCGTACGCTGTCCGGCCTGCGCAGATCCACAAGGGCGACAGGATAGCGCAGTTCCGTATACAGCGGAATCAGCCCGAATTTGACCTGATAGAAGTCGAGTCACTTGGCAACGATGACAGAGGAGGCTTTGGGAGTACGGGCATATGAAAAAGCTTTTTGAGATCATTGGTCTGCTGGTAACAGGCATGGTAGTAGCAGTTCTGTTAGATGAGGTGAGGTACAAATGGGAAACAAAATAGTCATAGAGTACATGGATGAGGTACCGCCCAGAAAAAACCGTCCATTTGGCTTTTGGGAAAAGGTAATCCGGGACTTTCTGGAATCCGGCAAGCTTGCAGCGCAGATAAAAACAGATACAGAACGGGACTGTAACCAGTATGTATACGGTATCAAAATGTGTGCACGACGCAAGGAGCTGCCGGTCAAGGTATATCGATTAAATCGCACTGTAATCATGGAGAGGGTGAGAGAATGATCAGAGTAATCATAAAAGAGCCGGGCAAGGCTCCCAGAGAGGTCACGATCCGGAACGATTTGAAGACGCTGCAGGAGCTTGTCGGTGGAAGAATCGAATACTATGCCGTGCGTGCCGACTTCGGCATCATCTGCAACGAGGAGGGGCATCTACTCCATCTCCCGTATAACTGCGCCTGCTATGGCTCCGGATTCGTTGGAACCATAATTGCTGTCGGTGCAGAGGGCGAGGATTTTGCGGATTGTCCGATCAGCGTCGAGGAGTTTTTGGAGGATATAAGCTGAAATGGGAGCAGCGGAAATACAGGAAACATGGAAAGATGTAATTGGTTTTGAGGGATTTTATCAAGTATCTAATTACGGGAGAGTTAAGTCCATAGATCGAACACAAACAGTTACTTGGAATGGGAAAAAAGTATCAAAACAATTAAGAGGAAGAATCATAGCGCAATCAAGACAAAATGGCGGCTACGTGATTGCAAATTTGTCAGCAAACAGTAGAAGGCGTGAAATGACAATCCACAGAATGGTTGCAATGGCTTTTATCGATAATCCTCAGAATCTCAAAGAGGTAAACCACAAAGACGGGAACAAAAATAATAATACAGTATGGAACCTTGAATGGTGTGATCGATCAGAAAATTTACGCCACAGAGTACGTGTTTTGGGGCAAAAAGGGAATTCTGTTCCTGTTAGATGCATTGACACAGGCAAAGTATATTCTTCAATTAAAGCTGCCGCAAAGGCTACTGGGGTGTCTACCGCTGCAATTAATGTCGCACTGAAAAAAGGTTATCGTTGCGGAGGGTATAAATGGACAAAAGAAAAAGAGGAAATGCTTGTCTTGCCCGAAGATAACCAGATGGAGCTTGCATTATGAAATCCCCTCTTGAGGAATACTGCATCTGTACCAGCTGCGGAAAGCGCTACACAGACGGCTACCACAAAACCTGTGATTTCTGCCGGGAAAGAAAACGAATCGCCGGAAAGAAGACACGGGAAAAGAACCCGGACTATAGCGTTAAGCGCTACTGGGATCACAAGGCGAAAGGGCTTTGCACGAATTGCTCACGCCCTGCCGTACATGGGCGACTGTGTGCGGTGCACTACGCAAAGGCTTTGAAACGATATGACTCACTCAAGAATCATTACCGCGAACAGGGCCTTTGCATCTGGTGCGGGGCTGAGAGGTTGGAGGGCAAGATGTTCTGTCCGGTATGCTATGAGAAGAACATGGTCAACCAGAGGAAAGCCACAGCAGCAGTCACAGGTAAAAGGAGAAGGAGAAAACATGATAACACTGACGGAGGAACAGGCTGAGCAGCTGTGTGATCACTGCCATTACCAATACGTGATGGATCAGGATGAGCTGCAAGAGACCTGCTGGAAATGTGTGTTGAACGAAGGAGGACACGACGGCGAGGAAGGAGCGTGAGGGCTTTGCCGGAGGTAGAGATAGACGCAAAGATCGTCGGCAGGAACATAAACGGCGTGGCTGCGTCGTATGGTCTGAACATGGCACAGTTCGCATCAAGGATCGGCGTACAGCGGTCAGTGGTATACCGATGGACAAGCGGGCGTACGGTCCCGGGACTTCAGACATTATGTCTGATTTCAAAAGTTTTCAAGGTGTCCTTGGATGAGCTGACGGAAGGAGCGGTGACGATCGAATGGTAGAACCAGGGATCGAGTTACACATCGACAGGAATGGGCATAAGTTGCCATACAGACGGTGTCAGAATTGTAATCATTTGATTGCGATTGGACTGAATTACTGTCCGGTGTGTAAGACAAGAGTAGGAGAAGTGATGAAAAGGGACTGTGTAAATTGTCACTTTGGAGACAAAACAGGGGATACTCCCTGTGTAGAGCAGAAATGCATGTTGAACCGGAAGCATCCGTTCTGGCAACCGATGCAGAACGGCGACAGGCTCCGGCAAATGAACAACGAACAGATCGCCGAAACGCTGGACGGATCAGTAATCGACAAAGTGGATTTTCTGGAATGGCTGGATAGCGAGGTGGAAGACAATGAGCATTGAGGAAACAGTCAAGGACTTAATGGAAAACTATGATGATGCCTGCGACCTGGGCTTTATCAAAGACCCTGTCGAATGGGCATTAAAAACGACACTGGATAAGTACCGGACTTATGGAAAGTTGGATGAGGTGGAAAATGAGTGTGAATGATAAACTCGAATTCTACTGGCAGGAAGGTTGCATTTGCCTGAAGGCCTGCCCGAAACACCTTGTCCGGTTTCACCCGGATGAGGAAAATGTAACGATTGATGTGCTGAAGATAGAGGACGGCTATAACTACTCCATAGGCTATTTCTGGTGGAACGACCACGAACCCTGTTGGGAACTGAAGCTTGTCGGGAACAGGTTCAAAGAGATTCCACCGGAACAGGCTGCGGAAGTGTGGAGACAGTTGGGGATTGCTTATGATCTGCTGACAGAGTGGAAGATAGGACACGAAGATGACTACTGAGATAGTCGAGAGGCATTGCCCACCGAAAACACTCTGTGGTTATTGAACAATTTGGAGGTCGACAAAATGGCTAATATATTATTCTTGCGTTTGACTATGGCAACAAACGGGGACCCTGTTTTAGTAAACGTCTCACAGATAAAAGCGGTGTACAAGTATTTTGGCAAGGATACAACAGTTGTTGACTATGCTGGTACTGATGATGGATACATGGAAGTTCTGGAAAGTGTCGACAGTATTACGAGGATGATACAGGGACTGAATAGAATTTGAGGGTATGATATGGATGAAAAAGCAATAAAAATCGTTGAAAACTATATATCGGAACACTTGGATAAATCCGATACACTTCCATTTTTCGATGTCTACATTGTATGGAAATGCAAGGCATTACAGAATTGGAAATACCTTATCAGCAGTACCCTTAATGATGGCATGTACTACGAGCTGACCTACAACGGCGACAAGGAAGAGTGGTATCTGGACGCTTACAAGAAGTTCGAAAATCGGGTGATTGCGGAATGAAATACTGTACATATTGTGGAAGCAGAGAGCACGATACAAAATACTGCCCTAAAACATGGGGTGGATATGCAAACAGACAGTCCTTATATTGCTCATACTGCGGAAGTAATAGACATACAATAAAGTATTGCCCTCATACGTGGGACGGAAGCGGAAACCGTAGATCAAATCCACATGGAGATTATATTGATTGAGATTTTGAGGTGATGCGAATGTACAAGTACGGAATGAGATTAAGAGGTTTCGCCCCTGCGTGTCAGCCGATGAACGGGCTTGTAAGACGTGAGGACGATCCGAGCGGAAAGTATCATGACATTCTTGTGTATAGTAGACCACTGAACGACCATGAACAGGAAGAATGCGAACTGGATTATCTTGGGGAAACTGATTAAGATTTGAGGTGATGAGATGTGCTTATCTGAACTGATTGAAAAATTGGATGCTCTGGATGTAAAAGGGGACGATCCGGAGGTGTATATCCAGTACGGGAAATGGACAAATCCTGTAAGGAAAATTGAGTATTCTCCTGAAACGGAAGAGGCATTTAGTTTTGTTCTGATTAGCGATGATTGAGGTGATGCGGATGAAGGAAAAGACAACTTACCTTTTGCCGATATGGGTAGATATCTACTGCCATGGCGACCCGAAAGATATCCTGATTGATCTGAATGAAAAACTGACAGAATTCTTTGAAAAGTATGGCGATGCTGTTGCCAGGAATTCCAACAGTATTGATATTCAGTGGTCAGTAAATCAGCACATAGATTTGAGGTAATGCGGATGGATGGCTTCCTGATTGATGTACCGATGATTGCATATAAGACATGGAATCTGACGGTGATTGATAAGAACACTGGAACACGAATGTTTGAAGAAGAAAAGAAACTAAAAAATGATTTGCGGAATTATGAATACAATAGAACGAATCCGCATGTGAGGTGATGCAAATGGTCTGGTGCTATTGCGATTCTTGTAGGAATCATGATGACGATGACGATACCTGCAAATTGAATTCCGTAACAATTAGTGACGAAGAAATGACGGCGGCAGGATTCTTCCCGATATGTCAGGAATTCGAAGAGAAAGATTGAGGTGATGGAATGAAAATTAAACCAGACATGAAAGATAAATTCCAGGAAGGGCGTAATGCCAACAAAGACCCTTACGGCAATGCAGTCTATGAATACTTGATCCGATATGCCGACATGATGGAAAAGCGCATTGCAGCAGGTGAGTCCATCGTGGATATGGCAGAGAAAACCTCACACGATGCCGATATAGAAGGAATCACAGGATTCCAGTATGGGTGCGCCGTAAACATCCTGTCTCAGGTTTGGGAGCATGGCGAAGAACTGAGGGCATGGCATAACAGTCAGTATGGATATAAGGGTGAAGGAACTGTCAATCCGGCAATTTTAAGAATTGGATGATTGAGATTGGAGTTGATGCAGATGATAGACCCTTATGAAGGCTATGAACCATACGAAGCAAGACCAGTTACAGGTAAACCATTGCTAAACAATATCGACAAAGCAACCTTAATAGCCTGGTTCCGGTGTAACAGCTGTTATACATGCAAATGGCGCAAAGAAGTAATTGATAGAGACCCTGATCATGATATTTCCTGGTGCTCAAAAACGCACAACAGGGTGAACATCGTGGATATGGTCAGGTATTTGGGATAAAGCAAGGAGTGAGAAGCATGATTGACTGGAAACGAATAAGTGACGAAAAACCGCCGTTGGGCGTCCCGATGATTGTGACCGTTAAGCGAGACTGTGAAGGACCGAAAAGAGTTGTGCTGTCTCCGGTGTACTACATGAAAATGCCAGAAAGCGGATATTACGGATTCTTCGAGCATGGCAATCTGCAATGCCCTATTGGTCCACACTACTTTGAGGTAATCGCATGGGATTATTACCCGAAACCATGGGAGGGAGAATTGGACGATGAGTGACCACATTGAGAGTCACAGCGAAAAGCAAATCATGGAAGGGTGCATCTCCCTGATACAGGAGATGGTGGACGGCTTCCGTGAGTATCTGGATTATATCGGACACGATAGGCCGGAATACGAAGAAGAGAAACAGCCGTTCCATATGAGCTACTTCCACATTGTGAACAGGCTATTTCTTTGGCACACGAGCCACAGCGGTGGAACGTCTACAAGAGCCAAATGTCACGAATTAGGGATTGATGATTCGTACAAAGATGTGGAGTTCTGGCTTTGGGATAACGAAGAAGAGGACGAAAATTGATTTACACCCGGTGCTGACTAAAGAGTCAGTTAAATGACCTGACAGCATGATGGCAAGTGTGCATAGCCCGAAGCTATACACAGCAAGTGTACGGGCTGGAACTGTGTATAAGGTAACAGCCGGGATTTTAAGAAAGGTGAAATAGATGCCAAACTGGATTATGGACGGCTGATAGATGCGGATGAACTTAAAGGCCAATATCCACATGATTCCGATTGGGAATATCCTGTTAACACAAATGAGTATGTAGTAGAAACGATCAACGAAGCACCGACGATCATAGGAGCGGAAGAATGAGTGAGTATGTTAAGATTAAACGCAGATTGTATGACGAGCTTATCGAGACTAAATCGAAGTACATTGTCCTCTGTCAGATGCTTGAGAGCCTGAAGAGTGTGTACGAGCAAAACAAGCCAGAGGAGCAGGAGGGAGAAAGATGAGTGAACAGGAAAGAAAAACAATGCTTATTCTTTCGGACACTTTGGTGGGCGAGATTAACAGAATGTGTGTCACAAAGGATTTATCAGAATTTGATACCATGTATGCACACGCAAAGAAGAATCTGGATAAGCTGTCGAAAATGATATATGAAAGCAGGTTCAAGGAGGACACAGGAGTAGTTTATTTACAATTTGAAGGGTATAGAAGAGCTGGAATAACGGTAGCACTTAACGCAGACGGAACGCCGATTACTGTTGAGCAAATTGAAACGGAAGAGGTGAGCGAGTGAATCCCGTTATCGAAAGTAATCAAATCTTCGATGCTGAACTGAGGATAAATATATGCAACTTCGATGGATCGCCTCGTTGGGTGACTATGAAGGGAGTAGTTAATCGATGTATAGCGGTTCCGGTAAGGACAAAAAGAGCCGCTAAACTCGGCCCCATTACTTATGAACCACCAATGAAAAAGGCATATAGCTACACATTTGAAACCGTACAGGAGATTGGTGAGGTGATGGTGGAATGACAAGAGTTGACCTTGAAATGAGATTCGAGGATCTGGTGGATGACATAATCAACGAGTTGTCACCTGAGGATGCAAAAGCGGTCTTTGAATACATCAAAGATAAGATTGATGAGGTGCTGGAATGACTTTCCCGGTTATTTGCCCATACTGCGGATGCAGGATTCCAACAGACCTTGAGTGGATCCGCGAGGACTATGCACAGAGGTGTCCGAAGTGCGGAAAGGTGTTTACTGTGATTGATGGGGATGTTGCGGATCAGGAGGAGGACGAAGAATGCTGACAGCACAGGAAGCAATTGAAATCTTGTTCAAAACAGAAAAATGTTCAACAGACGATTGCCCAGTAACCGAAGGATGTGATATTTGCCCGTATAACGTCTCAAAGGAAGAGTACGAAGAAGCCATTAAAATGGCAATCACAGCCTTGAAGAACTCCCCGACACAAATGTCGGGAGCATCGGACCTGGTGAGCAGGCAATACCTCTTGGATGAGTATGATCGGCAACACGTAGGGCCTCCGGGTGGAGCTAGGAAAATTATTGAAGAGGCTCCTGCTGTTACTGAACATAAGAAAGGCCGTTGGATACCCGTAGACGATCCATCTATAACCGGCAGATGCTCAGTATGTGGTTTTGAGTCTCATTTGTGTGAAGATGATGTATACGGATATAATTATTGCCCAGATTGCGGGGCAAGATTGGAGGTGGTAGATGAATGACACTGAATGAAGCAATCGAGTATTATGATAGTCTGGCAGAGGAGTGTAGAAGAAAAGCAAGTATTGAGCGAAATGATTACATGGATTTAAGGGATGAGTCGGCTGAATATAGTCAGCTTTCGGAATGGCTGGCAGAGTTAGCGGTATCGCGAGAAAAAGTCAACTGTTCGGAATTTCCGAACAACTCAGATCTGATCAGCAGACAGGAGGCCATTGATGAGTTGCACGGAAAAGACCCATCACAAATATGGGATACCGCAGACATTGAGGTATGGCTTAATGCATTGCCTTCCGCACAGCCAAAAAAACGCACGGAAGAACGCACGGAAACGCACGCACGTGATTTAATCAGCAGACAGGCGGCAATTGATGCGATAAAAACGTGGGGATTGCTTGACGGTTTATCAGAAGGACTGGCGATTGAAATTCTTGCGGATGCAGAAAAGCTGCCACCCCAGAAGCCAAAGCGCAAGACGGGGCGATGGAACAAACGAAATGGGTTTTATGAAATCGGGGTAAAGTGTTCCGAATGCAATGCTTTTTCGATTTCGAAAACGCCGTATTGCCCGAACTGCGGGGCAAAGATGGAAGGTGATGTAAATGACTATCCTGAGTGAGTCAACAAATCTGCATGGTATATTTATTATTCTGACTGGATTTGCAATTATGGGCGTGATCCTGGCATTGACTGGAGCTATTTTTGATTCTAATTTTGCTGCCGTTATTGGGCGTATAGTGTTTGTCGTTTTCGGCATTTGGTCTGCCCTTTATTCGAGAGATCATTCTCAAACAGAAACAGAATACAAAGCGCTCATAGACGATAGCTACACAGTAAAGGAACTGTATGAGTCCTACGAGATTGTTGGCAGAGAAGGTGAGATGTACATTCTGAAAGCAAAGGAGAGTGATGAGGATGAGTGATTGGATTCCGTGCGATGAAAGGCTTCCGGAAGAGAGTGACGGGACTGTGTTGGTCTGCTTCCCAGATATATTCCCATACAACAGTAAAGAACCGTTTCCAAACGCCAAACATGACCAAAGAGTAACTATTGCCACGCGCAGCCAATTCAGTAAAACGTGGTATACAGAAAGCGGCAGTATTATTGATTTCATGCAGCCAATTGCGTGGATGCCACTACCGGAACCGTACGAGGTGAAAAAAGATGGAGACATGTAAAACCTGCGCAAGCAACAAAGACGGAACATGTAAGCATAACGGACGGTCAAAAAGCCCTGATGACTGGTGTCCGATGTATGAGCCGGGATGTGAGGATTACTGCGAATTGGAGGAAAATACCGATGATTGACTTTTTACTGACAGCAATTCTGGCACTTGGAGCTATTGGGATCGGTGTCGCACTGCTGGTGATTATCATGACATGGTGGGATCTTAAAAAGCGATAAAGTGTTCCGAAATATTGCCACTTCCTAAGGGTTTACAGTATAATAAGCCCTATAGGAGGTGGCTTTTTTATGATCTTATCAGTAATCCAAGACTTATACAATGTAACCGAGCATTTACTGTCTTTATCCGGTCCCGCAGCTCGCACAATCGCGGAAAACCGTCGTATCCTGCGCCCACATGTGCAGATGTTTTCTGAGAGACGGGACGCGCTTATCACAAAGTATGCTGATGAGTCCGGAGCCGTAAAACAGGGGTCGGAGAACTGGGACAAGTTTATCAAAGACTTTACGGATCTGCTTAACTGGGATGTGGATGTTGCCCTGAAAAAGCTACCTGCTGACACTGGTATTGATGCCTTTTCCTGCGATACAGCTACTGTTCGTGATCTCGATCTTGCCATGGAATTCTTTGTGGAGGCGCCTGATGTACAAAAAGAGACAGCGACCGATGCAGATACCAACACAACGCCAGTGCAGGACGTGTCAGCATAACGAGGATCTGCTGCGTAATAGATTGGGGAGACTGATTACTGATTCTGACTATTGTGAAAGGTGGGAGGCGCTTGAAAGAACTGGGACTGGGAAAAGCACTGGAAATAAAGAGCTTGCTGAGAAATGACCTTGATTTGGTCGCTGTCCCATCATGCATAGAGTACGGAGAGCAGCTTAAGGCAGTCTATGACGTGGATCCGGAGCGTGTTAAGTACCTGGCCTGCGTCCTCGCTGCAGATATCGGAGACCAGGTACTGATGTATGATAGAGCGGACTATGAGACTCTTTTGGCTCAGGAGAGAGGTGCCAGTCATGCGGATGATTAGTGCCGAGTCAGAGGCCCAGCGGGAACTCAGTCAGCTGTGTAAACAGTGGTTATGGCGGTACCATGATGCGAAACTCGAAGTACATAGGTTGGAGCTTGATTATATCGAACTGGTGGAAACCCAAGAGTCAGTGGGGGCTATCAACTATGATGGTATGCCGTCTGGTAGTGGTGGCACATCCGATCTGTCCGGTCTTATCATCGCAAGGGATAACGCACTGAGCAGACTACTCAGAGCGAAAAACAGAATGGCTGTATGCTACTCCGAAATCCAGGAGGCTATCGAGAAGCTGGACGAAGCCAATGAGAGGAACGTGCTATCCGAGCGCTACCTCCGGTTTACACCCTCCCTGCGCAAGCGGGAGTGGGATGATATCGCCAGTACCCTCGGGTACAGTCCACAACATGTTAAGCTGTGTCATGGTACTGCACTCCAGAAGCTGACCATGATCATTACACCAGCCAAGCTGAAGCCAGCAAAGATAAGACTAAATAAGACGAAATAAGACTTTTTTAGACGAAATAAGACCAGCAAAGACTTTTGGTTTATGATATGATTACACTGCGGTGTACCGGATGGGGGATACATCCTCCGCTCTGACCGGATGCGTACGGGACGCACATCATTACGCCTTTGCGAGTTTTTTTCATTACTCGTTTCCTTCTTGCATTAAGGACTTGTTACCTATGGTAGCAGGTCCTTTTTGATTGGTGATTACAATGCTACGATCATGTAAGTACTGCGGTCGGATCCACGACGCACGCATGGAGTGCGATGCACTGCGCAAGGCCAAGGCCAAACGCAGAGCACGCTATCAGACTGAGTCAGATATCATAGACTTCAGACGCACTCAGGCATGGACCAAGAAGAGTCTTGCCATACGTGAGCGCGACAATTTCCTTTGCCAAGTGTGCATCCGTAACCGTGCCGATGCCGATGCAAGACCGCTCAACTACGATTCTTTATCCGTGCATCATATCCGCCCACTCGCGGAGGGCATGGACACGGCACTGGATGACCGCAACCTCATAACCCTGTGCCCTCTTCATCATGAAATGGCAGAAGCCGGTGAGATTTCGAGGGATACACTGCTGGAGATCGTGCGCGAGCAGGAAAGCAAGCGGGGCGAGTGACCGGGAGACCTCGCGGGTACCCCCGGGGGTGCGGGCTGCGCGGCGGGCGCGGCGCCGAGAT
>Ga0310691_10000653_pt1 | contig 61319 bp, 57 predicted proteins | sample 176DNAGHGlowgp2_FD_203887 | JGI IMG/M metagenome (GOLD analysis project Ga0310691, IMG submission 203887) | Sheep rumen microbial communities from Palmerston North, Manawatu-Wanganui, New Zealand - 1766 DNA GHGlow gp2 (v2) (version 2) | ecosystem: Host-associated > Mammals > Digestive system >... | reverse complement strand
GGGGAAAAGGCACTCCATCAATTTTGCAGAATGCCTTTTCTCTGCAGCTCAAACTCCCATGAATGAATTTGAGCCGCAATTTTTGTCATGTCAAAAAGCTTTCTTACTACTTCCGGCTTCATGGGGGCGGGAGGTAAGGGTTGCATTATTTGGCAAAAGTTTTATTTTTACTGCAAAGAGCCCCAAAACCGGAGTGTTTTTGAACTTTATAAAAACGCTAAAAAAACAACTGCTGCAATTCTTTTCTAATTTCCTTTATTGAATAAAAACTAAATGTCGTTACTTTTCCATTTCCCTCAAAATCTATCCGCACATTTATTGCACCGTCAAAATCTTTTGGGAAAGCATGTTCCGCAATTTTGTCTGTATCAAACACACAGTCCTTGCATTTGTACATCCATTGGTAATATTCTTCAATGTTACTATTTTTTATCGGGAACCTACGGAACTCATCCTCGTTAACTGCATAAATTGTTATAGAACTATAACGCTTTTCTTTGGGAAAAATATTCAGCCCCATAAAAACAAAAAATAGAATCAAAATACTTTTTTTCATACCGTCCCCCACGAACAACAATCTGCTTCTAGGTTTTATAAACAAATCAACCTGCTCTTCCTTAAATTCTGATTTCTGCATGCAAAAGACAATTACAGGAGCCAGCAATAAAATGCATTACATTTCCTCTGCAATTTTTCTATACTGCTTTGCCTGTTCATCATTAGGATTTAGAGACAAGCTTAAATCAAGATCTTTTATTGCCTCTTGCTTTTTCTTCATTTTTATATATGCCGCTGCTCGAAATTTATACCATTCTGAATTATCAGGGGATAATTTTATTGCGTATGTTATATCATCTATTGATTTTTTGTTTTTACTAAGATTCATATATGCAACTCCACGCAGCGCATAGAGAGATGGATTTGAATTATCAATTTTTATTGCAGAAGTAAAATCTGCCACCGCATTTTTATATTTCCCCATAGCCATATATACATTCCCTCGTGAGTGAACCCCCTCTAACGAATTAGGAGCAATACTAATAACATAGTTACAGTCTGCAATTGCATCTGCATACTTATTAAGTTTTGTATATGCATCCGCACGAGTAAGATACAAGGTTATATATGATGGATTATATTTCTGGGCTTCCGTACAATCTTCTATGACATTTTCATATTTTCCCATTTCAAGATAGAGCAATGCGCGGTTCGTATAATTCTTGCATAAATCGACTCCCCTAAGCTTCCCATAATAAATAGATGCAGTGTAATCCCGGATTGCGGCATCCCTTTGACCAATCGCCCTGTATGCAGAAGCCCTCATGTCATAACACTCATGTGCATTGGCATTCAGGGAAATGGCTTCACTCTCATCTTCTATCGCTTTTTCATATTTACCCAAATCATACTGCGCACATCCGTGAAGATGCAACGTCTCATAATCGCGGATTCCTGAATTGAGCATTGTATCAAGATCTGCAATAGCCAGCTGTGGTTTGTTCATTTCCAAATAAATGAATGCCCGGTAATACAAAGCTTCATCATCGCGAGGATTATCCGCAAGAATTTTTTCCAGACAAAGCAACGAATCATCAACCCTATTAGCTGAATGATACTCTGCCATTTTTTTAATTAGCGCTTTTTTCTCATCATTGGGCATGGCAAACAATAATGAAAAATGAGTAAAAAATATTACAACAGATATAACAAAAAAATTTATCTTCTTCATAAACGTCCACACACACACAAACAATCATCCGTTCACTAATGTACAAACCAACCAACCTACGCCGCCATGGAGCCCCGGCAGTACCGCGCAAGCGGTATGAGCCGAATAGGCGAAGGGCGGAACGGCGGTGACGCAGAGGCATGCCCGCTCGAATTAGCCAAGCAACAAAATGGTAGAGCAAGCAGGACTGCGTCCAGAAAATCACCGTCCCAAATTTTATATAAACTACCTGCGCTCCACAGTCCCGTCAGCATGCGCAACAAAAACAGAAGGAACATTTTTTGTAAAGAATCCGCATTCCACAACGCCAGTTATAGAATCGATTTTGTCTTCCATTTCCAAAGCATTCACAGGATTTTCCCAAGTGCAGTCCAGAATCATGTTCCCGTTGTCCGTAACAACAGGTCCTGCCTTTCGAACCCCCTGACGCAAAATGCATTCGGCTCCAAGCTTTTCCAGCTCACGGATTATGCTAACACGAGCCTCCGCAATAATTTCTACAGGAAGTGCAAACTTCGTTCCGTGGCTTTCCACAACCTTAGACTCATCCGCAACAATAACAAATTCCTTGGAATTGTAAGCAATAATTTTTTCGCGCAAGAGGGCAGCTCCGCCTCCCTTAATCAAAGAGTTTCCGGGTCCAACTTCATCAGCTCCGTCAATTGCCAAATCCAAACTTCCGCCAATCGTCATGTCGTTCATGCTGTAAACAGGAATGCCAAGTTCCTGGCAGGCCACAGTTGTCTGAAAGCTAGTAGCCACAGCCTTTACGTCTTTCAGTGTTCCGTCCTTAATGCGCTCGCTAAGCCTCTTTACCGCAGGCATGGCTGTAGAACCTGTTCCAAGGCCAATCTTTATTCCGCTAAAAATTTTTCCTTCTTTTATAAGCGTGTCAATTGCAGTTACCGCCGCAAGAACCTTCTGTTCATTCTGATTAATTGCCATATATTTCCTCTCTTAATTTTATTGTAACCAAGTTCTAATACTGAACCCCAGTAAAAAGTTCAAACTGCTCGTAGCCCTGGTACTTTAACATGGAATATCCGTTGCAAACCTTGCAGCCAGCACGAGCGGCCCTTTCCATAACAGGCGTAACTTCCGGCACATAGATAATGTCAAAGAGCATTTCCTTTCCAGTAAAATCATAAAAGAAAATTGGATCGTTTTCTTCCGTAGAAGGTGGCGGGCATCCCATTCCCTTTGATGTTGTCTGAATTATTATGTCGCTGTATTTTTTTAGCATGGGGCCAGAATCTTCGGAAAGGGACGCATACTTAAAGTCGTACTTGTCCGCAAGAAGTTTTGCCCTTGCAATTGTCCTGTTAAAAATGCATGCGTTACCGTGAAGCTTTTTTACCGCATAGGCAATAGCCTTTGAAGCCCCGCCCGAACCAATGATTGCAACCTTTTTATGCGCAAGACTTTTAAGCCCTGTAAACTCCAGAAGCGCCCTTGTAAAACCTGTAACATCCGTGTTGTATGCGTGCCAAGAGTCATGCGAATGAACGACAGTGTTGCATGCACCAATGTCCTGGGCAATAGGGTCTATGTCTTTTATTTCGTCAAGAACATCTTCCTTGTGGGGAATCGTAACAGACATTCCTTCCACGCCAACAACGTTTGCAAAATAAAATGCCTGCTTAAGCTTTTCCGCACGAATTGGAATGTAAACAGAATTCATGTCGTGGTTCATGTAGCCGGTATTGTGCAAGAGCGGACTGTTCGTAGCAGAAAGGGGCCACCCCGTAATGCCAAAAATTTTTGTGTTGTCGTCAATCTTGCTAAAGTGGTAGGTGTCGTTCAGCGTAACAGGATCCACATGCGCAAGTGACTGGAGAGAAGAAGAACATTCCTGCGGAGAAGAATATGTAAGAAAATTCTTTAGCTTTGCACTAAGCAGTCTTGAGGGAACACCAAGTGGCCCCATTGCAAGAAGAATGTGGTTGTTGTCCTTAAATTCCTGAGCCTGGGCAAAAAGTTTTGTAACGTCATCAAGAGTATGCGGCATAAAGGCAATTTTTGGAATTTCGTAACCGGTTGTGCAAAGCTGCCGCAAACGCGAATGAATATCGGAAATAGGATTTTCCATATCGTGAACGCTACGGATAATTTTTATTCCGTATGCCATTGCCGCATCCTGCAAACTTGGAATATGAAAGTCTTCCTCAAAATCAACGTACTTAAAATTTTTGTTTGCATCAGAATCCGCAAAAGAAAGTGCCCTTGCAAAAAGAACCGTGCGGCTGGCTTCACCTTCAATATATTTTCCGCCGTCAACACGACGCCTTATCGTCAGAATACAGGGCAAGCCCGCCAAGCGCGGAAATTTTCTTGTAAAGAAACGCTCGTCCTCATTCAGAAAATCAACCCGCAATTCTGCAATGTCAACATACTTACGGTATTTGTTCAGAAGCTCCAAGTCTTCGTCCAGAGTGCTGCCTGTAAGTGTAAGGCACATCAAGGGTCTTTCCATAAAAACCTCATTTTTCGCCGTCTTTAAATATGCAATATACTATCACAAAAGCGCACAATATTCTATAGAAAATTTATTTGAAATTTAAGTGTAATCTTCAGGACGAACCTCTGTCTGCTCTACCATTTTATTTCTTGGCTAACTCGGCAAACAGGCCTTTGCGCCACCGCCCTTCCAGGCTTCGCTAACGCTCATCCCCGCGCAAGCGCGTGGACTAAAGGCCTTACACGGCGGCGTAGGCTTATATTCACCTTTAAACCGCTGATTGTTTTTTTTCCGCACAATTGCTATACTTACCTCGTAACCTAGGGTTCTAACAAGTCTTATAACAAAGGGTGTTCCATGAAAAAGATTCTTGTAGTCATCGACATGCAAAATGATTTTATTGACGGTTCTCTTGGCACAAAAGAAGCTCAGGCAATCGTTCAAAACGTAAAAGAAAAAATTGCAAAGTACGCAGAGCCAAACTGCGTCGTTTTTGCAACCCGCGACACGCACACGGAAAACTACATGCAGACGCAGGAAGGACAAAACTTGCCTGTAGAACACTGCATCAAAGGCACTCACGGATGGCAAATCAACAGCACAATTGCAGCCGAACTGGAAAAAGCAAATGCCACCATTATAGACAAGCCAACATTCGGTTCAATGGAATTGCAGCAGACAATTTCTGAACTTTCTTCCATTGAACAAATAAAGATTGAACTGGTTGGTCTTTGCACGGACATTTGCGTTGTCTCTAACGCATTGCTCTTAAAGGCAAGAATGCCGGAAGTTTTCATTAGCGTAGACCCGTCATGCTGTGCAGGCGTTACCCCCGCAAAACACGAAGCCGCACTGGAAACAATGCGCTCCTGCCAGATTTCTATCTCGTAAGAAAAAGCCTTACAGCGCAAAAGACCAAGGTTGCAAGCAAGGAAGATGCATACATCAATCTGCACGAACGCCTAATGTCTTTTGCGCAGGGCTTACGTATTTCATCCCCCAAAAATTCCTTGTGCTCCAAAATGCCACCATACAAAGCATCTCCCCCAAGTTGAATTTCCATTGCTCCAGCATAGACGCTTTCCGTCTGCGCAGAATTTGGACTTTGATGCTTGTAACGGTCCCGCCTAAAAATTCTAAAAGCATTTCCCGCTTTAAGCCTTAGCAGGGGGCAAGAGGCAATTGCAAAGATGGCGCTAAGCCTTGCAGGAATAAAACCAAACAGGTCATCGCATCTTGCGGCAGCGGTTCCAAAAAAGCGGTAGCGGTCATTCTTATACCCCACCATCGAATCCATCGTGTTTATGGCTTTGTAAACCATTCCCAGAACAGGCCCACCCAGTGCCATGTAAAAAAGAGGTGCAATCACTCCGTCATTTGAATTCTCCGCTACGGTTTCCACGGTTGCCTTTACAATTTCTTCTTCCGTTAAATTTTGCGTATCACGGCCAACTATACGGCTAAGCGCTTTCCTTGATTCCTCTATTGAAGAAGCCTGCATTTTTTTTAGGACATTCATGCTTTCTTTTTTTAAGTCATTAGCCGCAATGCACCAGTAGCAAAGAAGCACCTCAATGGCAAAGCCCGCTACAAGATGCATCTTGTAAGAAAAATGCACTAATGCAAAAGTTATGCCTCCTGTAACAAAGAGCACCAAAAACACAAGCACGAATCCCATTCCCCTTTGCCTAGCTTTTGTATCTGATGAATTTAAAAGCCCTTTTTCCAACAGAGAAATCAGAGCTCCTATAAAGCGCACAGGGTGGGGCATACAGTGGGGGTCGCCAATAAAAAAGTCCAGGACAAAGCCCGCTAAAATTGCAAATACAATATGATATTTTTCCAACATTTAAAACCCAAGCAAAATAAAAGTCCCAGAAGAAACCGCAGCAATAGTTTCCGCCATGCAGACAAACCATCCGCAAAGATCGCCTGTAACCCCGCCAAATTTATTCCGCGCCATAAGCCTAAAGTAGGCAAAAAACAATGCAAGAAGAATGATAATGCAGGATCCGCTTATTGGCGAAAAATAAAGCATTGCCAAGGAGCAAAAAAGCCATTCAAGAACAAGCACGGCATTCGTTATTTTCTTTGCCGCAGAGCTAGAAAAAGCATAAAGCGTTCCGTCATTTTTTGCGCATTTAAAATTAACAGCCGCAAAAGCACTGAATATTCTAGAAAGTGCAAAAGAAAGACACCATGAAAAAAAGCTACAGTTGAATCCAAAGGCAGATGCAAAGGCTAAATAGATAAGACACAAAAGCAAAAATTTTATTACCGCAAATGAGCCTATGTGGGGATCCTTTAAAATAAGAAGTTTTTCCTCTTTGCTTTTATAAGAAGACAGGGCATCGCTTGTGTCCAAAAAACCGTCAGCATGGATTCCGCCTGTTACCAGCAAGGGAATGACCAGCAGGGGGAGCGTTTGCAAAAGCAAGTTTGCAGCATACCTTTGGCATAAAAACATCCAGCAAAAAAGCAATGCCCCTGTAACAGCCCCCACAAAAGGGAAAAAGCAAAGCGCATAACGCAGATTCTTTTCATTCCATTCCACACGCGGCATTGGAATTTTTGAGTACATGGAAAAAGCAACGGCAATAGATTTTACTATCATTCAACTTCCCCCGCCAAAATCTAATTTTTCATAGCAAGCATTTTTTCCATCCAGACAAATTTTATAGCCCTGGCCGCAAGCGCACCGCCATTCGTAAAAGTTTTTATTTTCATCAGGAAAGAAATATTGCATAAGTGCAACCACAGGACCTCCGTGGGTAAAAATTGCAATTCTTTTTTCTTCTTTTTCAGCAAGCAATTTTTTTATAAAAGATATTACTCTGTCCTTCATCTGCAAAGAGCTTTCTCCTCCGGGGCAAACATTCAGTTCGTTGCAGCCGGAAATCCACATCTGGTACTGCCACTTGTCCTTTAGCTCATCGTAAGAATGGCATTCAAAAATTCCAAAGTCAATTTCCCGCAATGCCGCTTCTTTTTGGTAGGCCACACCCGGATAAAGAATTTCAAGGCTCATGTCTGTCCGCTTCATTCCACTTGAATAAAAAGAATAGCCTAAAAGATCTGGCATCATCTCCTTTTGTTTTTGCAGCAATTCAATTCCCTTACTGCTTAGAGGAACATCTGTTTTTCCGCAGTACAAATGCTGCTCTGCTTCTTTTGTAAGCCCATGGCGGAAGAGGTAAATCGTGGTCAAAGTTCACCCCCGTATTTCTTGAGCAAGGCCAAAGCAAACCCTTTCGCAATAAGATTCCTTTGCAATCATCTGAAAATATTCCCCTGTTTTTTCTCTCCATTCACGAAGGTCTTTTTCCATAGGCACCACTCCGCAAAAAATATCCGTAGCAACAAAAACCGTATTTTTTTTCCAGTCCACCCTTGGCTGAATTTTATTCTTCATGCAAAACCAGATATAATTTTCAAGATAGGCAATGCAGCGCTTAGAAAAATCCGGCTCCGCATCTTTTTTGCAAATACAAACGTCGTCGCTGCCAAGGCAAAAGTGTTTCTTTGCATACTCAAGCTTGCCGTTATGGGCACCGCCTGTTACAAAAAAATATTTTTTTTCTCTCTCACTGCCCTGCAAAATTTTATCTCCGCCTTTCATAAAATTAGCATAACCGTTTTTTACTTCAACCACAATATCAGAGAGGCCACAAATAAAAGAAGAAGCATTTGCAAGAAGGTGCCTAAAAGCTTCCGTTTCCATTCCATAGCTTTCCGCATCAGAAAAAATGGAATCACAGACAAACACACAGTTTTTAGCTCTTGTCACAAACTCATCCAGCATTTCCTTTAGCTTTTCCCAAGAATTAAAATCAGTCTCGCCGTTTTTGAACATGATATTGGAAAGCAAAGAGGTAAGGCTTTCCACCAAAAAAGTTCCGCCCGGAATATTTTTTTTATCCTCAAAAATTTCTTTAAGGTTATATGGGCATTCAATAGTTTTAAATCCCAAACCAGAGCGGGACTCTATATGCTTTTTTATTCTAAGTTCATCTTCCCCATCACAGGGAATCATAGTGGCAACGTAATAAAGATTTTTTTTGTCCGAAATTTTTACAGAAAGATTTTGAGCAAAATTACTCTTTCCACTTTTTGAACCGCCAAAAACAAAAACAACCATTTAAAAATCTCTCTGCTTCCGTATTTCATTTAAATAAGAATCGTCAATCCCGGCTCCATTAAATGATGCCATATCATTCATAATTACGCAAGCCGCTTTTACAACCTCAAATGCCAAGGGGCATCCGCTGCCTTCACCTAAACGCATGTTCAGGTCAAGGAATGGCTTTACACCAACTTCCTCCGCCGCAAGAAGATACCCTTTTTCTTTTGACTTATGCGAAGGAATAAAATAGCCTGCACTTATACTTGAAATTCTTTTTGCACACAAGGCCGAAACCATAGAGATATATCCGTCAATCACGACAGGCAGCCTGCATTGTGCCGCACCAAGAAAAACTCCGCACATGGCCGCAATATCAAAGCCCCCGACTTTTGTAATCACACCAAGTACATCGCTGGAATCCGGTTTGTTTACATCCAGAGTTCTTTGTATTACTGTCTTTTTCCTTGCAAAGGCTTCGTCCGTAATTCCGCCACCCCTTCCGGTAACATCATTCGGATTCGCATTTGTAAGAGCACACAAAACTGCTGTAGAAGTTGTCGTATTCCCTATCCCCATTTCTCCCGTTCCCAATATTTGAACACCTTCATCCCTTGCCTTTTTTGCAAGCTCAATTCCTGTTGCCAATGCTGCAAGGCATTCTTCACGGCTCATCGCAAAAGTCTTTGAAATATTGTTCGTGCCCCGGCGTATTTTTTTGTTCAAAATTTTATCGCAGATATAATCACATTTTATACCCACATCAACAACCTGAACTTCACAGCCAAAGTTTTTTGCAATGGCAGACATTCCGGTTTTGTATTCAGTCATATTTACGGCCTGGGATGCCGTTACGCTTTGAGGGGCAGAAGCAACCCCCTCCTGGGCAACACCGTTGTCGGCACACAAGACGATTATTCTTTTTTTTGCAATCTCATTTTTTATGTTTCCTGTTATTCCGGCAATCTGAACGGCAAGCTTCTGAAGCATTCCAAGGCTCCCCGGAGGCATTGCAAGGTTTGCCTGATATTTTCTTGCATTCTCGCAAGCAGACAAATCCAGAGGCTTTATGGAATTTACAAAATCGCAAAATTCATCTTCGGTCATTTTCTTTTAGAACCTTCTTTAATGCAGATAGCAGTATTTTATTTTTCCTTCTTGTCTGAATTGCAATCCTAATAAAACCCTTGCCTAAGTTTTTAAAATCAGAGCAATCGCGGACAAGAATCCCAGCATCCAAAAGTTTTTCAAAAACGTTTTCTTTTGTTTCTACAAGAATAAAATTTGCATCACTTGGATAAACCTTCATTCCAAGCAAAGACAACTCTTCTTCCAAAAATATTCTCTCGCGCTCAATCAAACGAATTGTTTTTTTCAGATAGCTTTCCTGAGTCAAAGCCTCAAGACCAGCTGCCTGTGCCAAAGATGAAACATTCCATTCACTCTGCAAAAATTCCATCTGCTTTACAATACTTGAATCTGAACAAAGTGCATAGCCAAGCCGTAATCCTGCCATGGCATATATCTTGGTAAAGGCATTAATTAAAACAATGTTTTTATGCGCATCAATATATTTGCATACTCCAGCATTCTTCTTATCAACAAAATCCATAAAACATTCATCGGCAACCAGGATAATGTTTTTGGAAGCGCAAAGCTCAACAATTTCTCTTAAAAGCCCTTCTTCTATGAGGGAAGATGTTGGATTGTTGGGGTTGCACAAAAAAATCGCATCCAGGTCATCTGTTACGCAAGAAAGAAAATCTCTTGTTAATGCAAAGCCATTCTCTTTTTTTAAGTCATAATACCTTGGCTTAATGTTACAGCCAAGCAAGGCTCTTTCATATCCGCCAAAAGTGGGGGCAAGAAGAAGAATCCGTGTTTTTCTCTGACTCTGCAACCATCTTGCAAGAAGAGTAATCAGGTCCGAAGCTCCATTCCCAACCACAACATTATCCTGTCCAACATGTTTTTTAACAGCAATGGCATTTTTTAAATTCAAACATTTTTGGTCTGGATACAGAGAAGCCGTTTTTACACTCTTTTTTATTGCGGTCTTAACCTTTGCAGGCATACCCAAGGGATTCACGTTTACAGAAAAATCATATTTTATGCGCCTTGAACATTCTCCGCCATGAACATATTCTTTTAAGTTTTCTTCTGCTACAGGCCGCGTCTTTAAAAGAGAAATAACTTTGGAATAATTATCCTTCAAGTGAGGAAAAAGGCAGTCTGTGCACTTTTTTATTTTTACACCATTTTTTTCAATAAACGCAGGATTCCCCGGGCAGTTTGCAAATGTATAAAATGGGCAAAAGCAGAACATACAGTTTATGTTATCACTACCTTTGTGGCAGGGGTAATATTTGCATTCATGGTTTTCAAAATAACAGAAATCATCTTTCATCGCTTACCTTCTTTGATGCTTTATACGCGACCGCTTTATCCAAAAAAGATTCTACAAATTCAGGACATGAGTTATAGTAAAGATGAGGAAAGCCAGCCAAGACATTTTTTTGCTTTACTATGCAAGGGCTTCCTTTTCGTCCAAAAGGTTTTTCTGAAAAGAATTCATTCCCATTCTTGCTGCTTTCAAAATAATGAAATTCATGTCCCTTAATTTTAAAGCGCAAATCTTTTGATGTATACAGGGCATAACCAAAGCGCACAAGTTTTCCTGTATAAAAAGACTCCCCTTCTATTGCTCCGCACATCTTATATTTTTTTCCGTCCTGGCAAACAAGCTCTTTTTGCAGATACATAAACCCACCGCATTCCGCCAAAACAGGAATATTATTTTTTACCAAGGCGCATATTGAATCTTTCATTGAATAATTTTCTTCCAATTTCTCTGCATACAATTCAGGATAACCACCGCCAATTATAATAGCATCAACATCTGGAAGACTGCTGTCATTCAGCGGAGAAAAATATTCTACAGAAGCGCCTAACTCTTCTATTATTTTTATATTTTTTTTGTAATAAAAGCAAAAGGCATCATCATAGGCAATACCAATTTTTAAGCCTGCATATTTTTTTTCTTTTATAAGCTTTTCAAAAGGATTCTTCTTTATAATTTTTAAGCCGCATACATCCGATGCTATTTTTAAAAGAGCCGCCTCATCAACAGATTCTTCCAGCAGGGCAGAGGCTATATCAATTTGATTTTTAAAATCCTGAATCTCATTCGGCAGGACAAGCCCCAAGTGTCTGCTCTTCCAAGCAAGCCTCTCATCAAAAGGTAAAAATCCAAGAACTTTTACCCCGCATTCTTTTTCTATCATGTTTTTTAAAAGCGGATAAAATGATTTTGAAGCCTTGTTCAAAAAAACACCCTTTATTACATTCCGTCTTGAATATTTTACAAAGCCTTTTATTATTGCACACAAAGAACGGCTAGCACCGCGGGCATCCACAACAAGAATTACAGGTGTCTTTGTGGTTACTGCAAGATCATAGCAAGAGGCCTGAAGGGAAGTTCCGCCAAGACCGTCAAAAAAACCCATGGCGCCTTCAACAATGGAAATTTTATCCTCAGATGATTCTTCTGCAAAAATCTGAAGCAAATCTTTTCCGCAATCAAAATATCCGTCCAAGTTTACGGATGGCAAGCCCAACACCTTTTTATGGAAGAGGGGATCTATAAAATCGGGGCCGCACTTAAAGGCAGCAAGCTCAAATTTCCTTTTTAACAAATTCATCAGGGCACAAGAAAAAAGAGTCTTTCCAGAACCACTGCAGGGAGAAGCTATCATCAATCTTCTTATATGCTTTTTATCTTTCACTTTTTTTCTCCTACAGAGCCAGTAAAAGAAACAACCCAAACAGGATTTTCCGCTTTTACAAAATTATACTTTCCAAGCTTTTCAGAATGGCTAATGGAAACCTGAGTAAAATCAAGGTCATCAACAGGGAGCAAAGAGACTGCTTCTTTTATCATGCAAAAAGTTTCCAGCGTTACGGCAGAAAGTACAATCCGCATCAGGGGATTACGCTTTAGTAAAGCCTTTATTATGTCCTTTAAATTTCCAGAACTTCCACCAATAAAAGCACAGTCTGGAACAGGGAATTCACAAAGCCCATCAGGGGCAGTTTTTTGAACAACCTTTGCATTGGAAATTCCAAAGCGTAAAAGATTCATTTTTGTAAGTTCCACGGCTTCTTTATTTTTGTCCACTGCATAGACAAAGCCTTGCCTTGCAATGAGTGCAGCTTCTACAGTTACAGAACCTGTTCCGCATCCAATGTCGTATACGATAGAATCTTCCGCCAGCGACATTCTGTTAAGAATAACCAATCTTACATCTCTTTTGGTCATAGGAATATTTTTCCTGCAAAAAATGCTATCCTTTATTCCTGTGCTGAATTTTAAATTCGGCAAAGACTGGCACTCCACCAAGACAGAATACAATCCTTCCTTTTCAAACGAAAGGTTTTCCAGAGATGGCTGTCCTTTTGACTTAGACGAACCACCAATATTTATACATATTATATTTTCGTCTTCCCGAGACAAATTGAATCCAATCGTAACTTTTACTTCAGGAATTATTTTATTTTTATAAGCCTCACCAAGCCTTGTAAGCAATTCATGCAAATCCTTTTTTCCAGAAAGAATCACAAAACACCTTTGGTTTGACTTTACAAATGATTCAACATTGCAATATTTTCCGTGCATAGACAAAAGCTTCCAGTCTTGCCACGGACTTCCAACTTTTGCAGAAAAATAATTTACGGATGAAATTCCTGGCAAAAGTGAACAGGAATACTTTCCTTCGCACTCCTTTGCAAAGGCTATTGCACCGCTATAAAAACCGCAGTCACCGGAAAAAGCAACCAAAGGATTTTCACACTCAGGATGGTCTTGCAAATATCCGCTTACATCGGAAAAAAGGTATGAATTTATTTTTTTCTTGCCTTCAAACAAGGGATTGGCAAGAACAGATTTTGCTCCAAAAACCACGTCGGCATTTTGAACCGCACTAAAAACTTCTTTGGTAACAAAATCCACACCACCAGGCCCAATGCCGGCAAGAATGATTTTAGGAGCAGAAAAAGAAATTCTTTTTTTCAGGATTGTTTCCAAAAGCTTTACTGTTTCTGAATAGGAATAACTTTTTTGAGCCTTTTCACCAGTTTTGCTTTCTGGATTTTTTACAACAAGTGTAATTGCGCCGCATTTTTTTGCAGCGATTATTTTTTCTTCAAAGCCGCCGGCTGCACCACTTTCTTTTGTAATAACAAATTTTGCTTTTGTCTCGCGGAACATAGCTTCATTCATAAAAGAAGAAAAAGGTCCCTGCATTGCAATAATATTTTTTTCACACAGGCCGCTATGGATGCATTTTAGTAGGCTGTCTTCTGATGGCAACACGCGGGCAAAAATACGACTCTTATCTTCTATTATATCCGTAATCACATTCAAGTCTTTTGCTCCACTTGCAACAAAGACATTTCCCCTTTTATCTTTTACATATTCAGCAGCAGACTTTACAGAATCAAAAAACAAAAGGGAATCAGCCACATCTTTTTGTTCGTCTATATTCCTCAAAAGCCTCACATATTTTACACCAAGTTCAGCGCAAACTAGTTTTATCTGCGAAGTAACCGCCACTGCAAAAGGATGGGTTGCATCAACAAGGCAAAGGCACTTGGATTTTTTTACAGCAGAAAGCATATCTTCTTTTGACATTCTGCCGGAAAGAACCTTGCACTTTGAATTTTCAGAAAGTAAATTTGCCCCATAATCGGTTGCAACGCTTACAGTGCAGGAGATATTATTCTTCTTTAAAAGCTCAAATAATTTGCGCCCTTCCGTTGTTCCTGCAAAAACAAAAACCTTACTCATGCATTTACCTCCGAAGCATATCCCCGGGGCGTAATAAGTTTTCCGTCCTTTTGATAAGTTAAAGAGTTTCCTATAAAAACAGTCGTAAACATATCCACGCTTGTATTTTTTAATTCAGAAAAAGTGCAGGTGTGAACCTCTTCTCCTTGGCGGCCAATATTTTTTACATACCCGCACGGCCGGTCATCAGGAATTAATTCAGAAATAAGATTGCAGGCTCTTTGCAAATAGTCTGATCTTTTTTTGCTGGAAGGATTATAAAGAACAATACAAAAATCGGCAGAGGCAGCAGCTTTTAATTTTGCAGATATTTTTTCCCACGGAGTCAGATGGTCGCTCAGACTTATAACTGCAAAGTCACAAATCAAAGGTGCACCAAGCAAGGCCGATCCGCTAAGAGCCGCTGTAATCCCAGGCATTACTTCTATTTGAACAGTCGGGAATTTTTCTGCCAGTTTGTAAAGCAAGCCAGAAAGGCCATAAACACCTGCATCCCCGCTGCAAACAAAAACAACCTTTTTACCATCTGATGCCTTTTCTAGCGCACGCATGCACCTCTCTTCTTCGTGCATCATGGGGCTGGAAAGAATTTCTTTTTTCGGAAAATATGACTTCAAGAGGTCAACATATTTTACATAACCTGCAATCACATCGCATTCTCTAAGAGCGCGCTCAACTTGAATTGTTAGCATTTCGTATGCACCAGGACCAATTCCCGCAACTATCAGCTTATTCATCACGCACCGTCCTTGAATTAAAATGAAGAGCTATTTCCGTACAACCCACAGCCAGAGTCATTCCGTCATTTTTGCATTTTTTTAAAATTATTTTTTTTGCACCATAAGCAAAAAGGCTCCGCTCGCAAACATTATCCACACCAGTAACTTCTTTAACAAAATTAGATGTTGAAAACTTCCCATTAACAGCAGAAAGCTCCTCTGGAGAAAAAAATCCTAAAGGAATGTCATAGTCTTTAGAAAAAGAAAGCAAGGCATCCTCATCCCGCTTTAAATCTATGGAACAAAGCGCAGCAATTGAATTCATATCAAGGGAAATTTTATTCAATTCGCGGAGAATGAAATCTTTAAACTCTTTTGGATCTTTTCCCTTACGGCAACCAGCCCCCAGGACAATACATCTTGGAACAAGGCGTAAGACCGACTTATCTTCCTTGTTTTTAAATGGCGAAACGATTAATTTAAGCATGGACTTTCCAGCTTCAGAAGTTTTGGCAAAGTCAAGCTCTTTTGGTATGTCACCATCAACTTTTAGGCAATCAAAAATTTCATCTGGCAGTAAAACTTTGCATTTTTTTTCTTTTAAAAGCCTGGCTGAAAATTCCTTTGCAAGAAGCATGTCTGAAATTTTCATAGAGTTTTCTTTTGCAAATAAATCAACAGAAAACAAGTTGTTAACATCGGTGGCCGTGGTAATAACAGGCTGGGCTCCTGTAAGTTCGGAAAGCTTTCGGGCAAAATCATTGGCACCACCCAAATGACCAGAAAGAATCGGTATGGCAAAATTGGCGGCTTCGTCCATAACAACAACAGCAGGATCAGATGACTTGTCTTTTACAAAAGGCGCGATTGCCCGTACAGCAATTCCACAGGCTCCTATAAACAAAAGAAAATTCCCACTCTTAAAATTCTTACTAACCCAATCATCAGTTTTTACGTAGTTTTCCGAAAGGTCTTTTTTTGCAGAACTTGCGCTGCATTCAAATCCAAGCGCGCAATATTTTTCCGCAATATTTTTTGCCAGAGATTTTCCCTTGTCCGTAAAAGAAATTATTGCTATCACTTGGTCTTTGCCATCCTGAATTCCGTTGAAAAAGTTTCATCGTACAATTTTGACTTCATATAGTTTTTATGCGTAACACAATCGCCTATAATCATAAGGGCAGAATTTTTTATTCCGGCATCTCTTACAGTCTTTGAAAGAGTTGCAACAGTACAGACCATCTTTTTTTCTTCCTTCCATGACGCCTTATAAACTACCGCAGCAGGAGTATCTTCCGAATATCCGCCAGCCAAAAGTTCCCGCTGCAAATCTTCCACAAGGGACGTGCTCAGAAATACAACCATTGTTGACTTGTGCATGGCATAAGAGCGGATGCTTTCCCGCTCAGGAACTGGTGTCCTTCCCGCCACACGCGTGATTATAACACTCTGCGAAACATCAGGAAGCGTATACTCAATACCAAGGGAAGCTGCAGCTGCACAAAAGGAGCTTACTCCAGGAACGGATTCATAGGGAATGTCACAGGAATCCAATATATCCATCTGTTCCCGTATTGCCCCATAAATGCAAGGGTCTCCAGAATGAAGGCGAACAACAACTTTTTCTTTTGGAGAAGATTTTTTTATTGCATCAATAACTTCTTCCAAAGTCATCTTTGCGCTATCATAAAGTGCACATTCTTTTTTGCAATTTAAAAGTAATTCTTTGTTAACAAGGGAACCGGCATAAATTACGCAATCAGCTTTTTGCAACAAGGAAAGACCGCGGACAGTAATCAAATCAGCAGCACCTGGACCTGCCCCAATAAAATAAACCATTCTATTTTTCCTCCTGTCTTGCGGCACAAACTTTTAGTTCATTTATAAAGTCAAAGGCCTTTTTCGTCATTGCCAACACGCCATGCTTTTTTGTAAAAAGAACAAGTTCAACCTGAACTTCTGGAACCCATTCCTGCATATTCAGTTTAACAAGTTCTGCAATTTTATTTAATACCTTTTCTTTTAAACTGAATTTTATTAAAACATCAACTGCATTTTCCGTTGAAACGCAAGCCATGATTTCTTTTTGAAGCAGGAAATAATCTTCTTCTTTGCAAAATTCTTTTGAAGCAGAACACAAAGTTTGCATTCTGCCATCACCATATTTTGAATGTGTGTTTTTTGCACCACCAGCAATTTTTACAAGCTTTCCCAAATGTCCTGTAAGAAAATACTTTTTGAATCCATATTCCTTTGCCATCAAAATTGAATCGTATGAAAAATTAGAAGATTCAACTGCAAAACCAAAATCAAAGCCAAATTCATGAGTAAGAAAATCCATTCCATAATTTCCTGGAACCACAGGAAGCACAGTATAATGCAGAGACGCCCTCATGCTAATTTCAGCACGTATTGTCTGCACAATGGCATCTTCACTCATAGGTCTTACAATTCCTGTAGTACCAAGAACCGATATGCCACCAACAATACCAAGGCGGGGATTAAAAGTCTTATTTGCAAGTTCAGCACCTGCGGGAATGCTTATCGTTACTTTTATTCCCTTGTGAATATTATTTAGTTCGGAAGATACAGCATCGCGTATCATTTTTTTCGGAACAGAATTTATTGCCCACTCCCCAACCTTTTGATCTAGTCCCGGAAGCGTAACTTTCCCAATGCCCTTTCCTCCAAGAATTTTTATTCCATCTTCAGAAGAAAATTCAACGGATGAATACACAAGTATTCCATTCGTAATATCTGGGTCAGTACCGCTTTCTTTTTTTACAGCACACGATGCAGATGTTTCGGAAAACTTTGCATCCAAAACTTCAAGGCAAAGGGCAGACCCTTCCGGCAAATGGACAAAAACATAGGGAACAAATTTCTGCTGAACAAGCATCCTTGCCGCAGCAGAAGACGCAGCCGCAGCACAAGTTCCGGTGGTATAACCAAAATCAGGCTTTGACTTATTTTTGGCAAGAAAAAAACTCGTGTAATTATCCGAACAGGAAACACTCTGGCTCACGCTCTGCCGCCTCCGCAATACAAAAGGGCATTGCAGATTGCAGCGGCCACATTGCTCCCCCCCTTGCGCCCCCGGTTAACAATAAAAGGCACATTGGTTTTCATAAGCATTTCTTTTGCCGCAACCACATTAACAAAACCAACAGGAACCCCAACAACAAGTTCAGGTCTGAAACCCTGTTCGATTAAAGAGCAAATCTCCACGAGGGCAGTAGGAGCATTTCCGATTGCAAAGATTATTTTTTCATTAAGTTGGATAGCCTTTTGCATACTTACAGCCGCACGGGTCATTCCAAGTGCCGAAGCTTTTTTTGCCACATCCTCATCTGCCATAAAGCAATATGAATTGCAGCCCAATTTTTTTAGCGCCCTTTTATTTATTCCGGCCAAAGCCATATTTGTATCAGTAACAATAGCCGCACCGTTTTTTAGAGCATTGATTCCAATAGAAAGAGCATCTTCTGAAAAGCAAAGCGACGAAACATAATCAAAATCCGCGGTTGTGTGAATGACACGCATTACGACAGGCTCAACTTCTTCTGGAATTTTTATCTGCATTTTTTTTAGTTCTTCTTTGATGATGAGAAAACTGTTTTTTTCTATATCAGCCGGAAGAAGGTGCTTAATTGTTTCCATTGGGATGCACTCCAAGAATATTATATATCCTTTCCATATTAAGATGAAGCCTTAGCTGCTCTGCCAAAAAATCAAACTGCAAATTCTTTGTTGCTTTCCACGAGGCATTTTTTGTTTCCGAACACGAAAGGCCTTTTTTTTCTGCCAAAGCCTGCACAACTTTTTGGGCAACACCTTCTTCATCAAAAAAGCCATGGACATAAGTGCCGTAAATATTTCCGCACTGAAAACCAGACTTTCCTGTAAAGCAAAGACATGCAGACTGAAAAGAACCATCACAAGAAAGCTCAGTCTTACCCATGTGAATCTCGTACCCAGAAATATGCATTCCAGAGAGGCAAGAAAAAAATCCTTGGCAGCTTTCAAGCGTAAACGAAAGATTCTTCCGTATTTTATTTTCTGCAATCACCGTGTTAACAGGCAGAAGTTTTAATCCTTCGACGCAAGAAGAAGTTTTCCCGCAAGCAGGTTCTTCAACTTTGTTGCCCAGCATCTGGTAGCCGCCGCAAATGCCAAGCAGGGGCTTTCCTGTTTTTGCAAAATTTTTTATTTCTTGGAAAAGCGGAGACTCCTTTAGCCAAAGCAAGTCGCCAAGGGTGTTTTTTGTTCCGGGAATAATTAAAAGGTCGCAAGCTTCTATTTCTTTTGGGGATGAAATATAGTGCAAAAAGACATCGCCCCTTTGTTCAAGATTGGAAAAATCCGTAAAGTTTGAAATGTGAGGAAGACGTATGACACCGATATTCACTTTGCCGGATGCACAAGTATTTTTTTTGTCCAGAGAAAGGCTGTCTTCATCATCCAAATTGATTTTTAAATAAGGTACAACTCCGCAAACATCAATTCCAGTTTTATCCTCCAGCATTTTTATTCCCGGTTCAAGAATAGATTCATCGCCACGGAATTTATTTATGACAAAACTTTTTATTCTATTCCGCTCTTCTTTTTCCAAAAGCTCGGCTGTACCAACAAACTGGGCAAAAACACCGCCTCTGTCAATATCGCCAACAAGCAGAACTGGGGAGTCTGCAATACAGGCCATTCCCATGTTGGCAAAATCATTTTCCCTAAGATTAATTTCTGCGGGACTTCCAGCTCCTTCTATAACAACAACATCGTAAAGAGACGAAAGTTCTTGATAAGATTTTTTTACGGCAGGAATCAAATTCTTTTTAAAGGCATAGTATTCAACCGCATTCATGTCCGCATAAACTTCTCCATTCACAATTACCTGAGAACGGGTGTCGCCGTTGGGCTTTAGCAAAACAGGGTTCATCAGAACAGAAGCTTCAAGACCACATGCCTCTGCCTGCATTGCTTGGGCACGGCCAATTTCCAAACCTTCTTTTGTTACCGCGGAATTCAATGCCATGTTCTGAGATTTAAATGGAGCTACAGAAAATCCGTCCTGCTTAAAAATGCGGCAAAGCCCAGCTGTTAAAAGGCTCTTTCCTGCACCAGACATTGTTCCTTGAATCATTATTGGATATGCCACAGTTTTGCCTCCGAGTATTCAAGCAGTTTTCTAACAGGCGCATTCACATCTCCAAAACTTATTCCGGCATTTATAACATGCTCACACGAATCTATGCAACGCCTGGCTTCTTGCAAAAGAGAATCATCAATATTAGAAAATGGCTTACAGGAAAACACTTTTGATGCCATCATGCTTGCGTACGGAAAGTCAATGTCGTTTTCAAAAAGAATTCCTGCGGCAAAGGGAATGTTTTTTTTTGCAAGCCTGCGGTAAAAAGAAATGCCTCTTCCGCTGTCCGAAAAAACAAAAACTTTGGGACTGCCAAGAGGGGCTTTTAATTCTGATATTCCCAAATATGAATCAAACTTGTTTTCGTTAAGCGAATAAAGTTTTTTTAGTTCGTCATTGGAATAGAGTTCCTCCGGTGTTTTTATGGAACAAGAATTATTTGCAACGCACAAAATCTTGTCAGAAATTTTCAGCGCAAGGTCAATCTCGTGCACGCTCATAATTATGGAAGTTCCCCCGGCAGAAATTTTGCGCAAAACATTGAGCAAGTGCAACTTGTGGTTTATGTCCAAAAAAGAAAATGGTTCATCAAGCAAAAGCACATCAGGCTGCTGGCAAATTGCCCGGGCAATCATAACCCTCTGCCGCTGACCGTCGCTTGCCTGGCAAAATTTTACCGAAGTGATTTTTTCTAGTTCAAGTAGTTCTATACATTCATCCACAATTTTTTCATCAGATGAAGAAAGAGTTCCCAAAAATCCGGTGTAGGGATAGCGGGCAGAAGCAACAACTTCCCTGCATGTCATAAATTCCGGAACAGCTGAACGCGTAAGAAGAACAGAAACCGTCTTTGCAAATTCCTTTGAATTCAGTTTGGACAACGGCTTTTTTTTAATAAAAATATTTCCACCAAGAAGGGGTATCTGCCTGCCTATGGTTTTTAAAAGTGTGGACTTGCCTTCCCCATTCGGCCCTATTACAGAAATTATTTCTCCTCTGTGCAATTCAAAGGAAACATCTTTTAAGACAATTTTCTTTGCATAACCTGCGGCAATATTTTCCAGATTCAAAAAATCATTTTCCATGCTGGCCTCCGTGCCGTTTGAGCAGCATAAAAATTACAACGGGAGCCCCAAAGAAAGATGTTGCAACGCTAACATTCAGTTCAACAGGTGCAAAGACCATTCTGGAAATTAAATCTGCAAAGAGGCAAAAGACTGCACCGCCAGCAAAACACAATGGAATCAAAAGCTTAGGATCATCAGACGCGAAGATTCTTTTTACAACAAAAGGAACCGCAACACCGACAAAGGAAACGGGACCTGCAAAAGCGGTTACAACTGCTGACAAAACGCTGGAAATAAGGATGAGCACAGGCCTGAATATTTTTACGTTTACGCCAAGACTCTTTGCGTATGCTTCACCCAGACGGTAAGCTCCGATTGGCTTTGACAAGACAAGGGAAAGAAAAAAGCAAATGATTACCAAAGGCAGGCAGACAAAAACATTTTCCATGGTAACACCGGAAAAACTTCCCTGAGTCCATCCGTGAAGATTTGCAATATCGGCATCATCTGCAAAGGCAACAATCAAATCGGTAATTGATGAACAGACATAGCCTATCATAATTCCAGCAACAAGTAAAAAAGCAAGGTCTCTGATTTTTCCTGCAAGGCAAATAACAAAAGCGGTAACGGCAAGAGAACCAAGCAAAGAAGCAAGAATAAGCCCCCAGGAAGAAAATGTTACACCGTTTTTTAGGCAGATGATTGTAAGAAAGGCCACGCACATTTTTGAACCGGAAGAAATGCCAAGAACAAAAGGTCCTGCTATTGGATTTTGAAAATATGTTTGTAGCAAAAAGCCGGAAAGAGCCAAGGAGCCGCCAAGAAACAAAGCAAGCAACATTCTTGGGAGCCTGATTTTTAATATGATTTCCCTTTCCCCATTTTGTAAGGCTGCTCCAAAAAGGGCATTCAAAATTTTCGCAGGGGAATAGAATTCTGAACCTATGCAAAGTGAAAGAAGAACAAAGAGGACAAGCAAAAAAAGAATAAGTGAAGCAAAAAAACTTTTCCTTAGCAAAGAAAAATTCATGTTTTTCATTTTAGCCTCTCAAAGAAAGTTATTTCTTCTTCACCGCTAGCAGAAAATATTTTGTTGACATCCAAAATAATTTTTGGAATCTGGGCAGTATCCTGATAAATTGTTTTTTTTGCGCACCAGACATTCGCTTTTTTTACTGCATCAAATTCCGCAAGCAGGGGATTTTTTTCTTTTAGCATGGAAAGACTGGCACAAGATGAATCAATATTGCCATCGTAGAACAAAAACTCAGAAGACTTGCAAGCCTTATAAAATTCTTCCATTGAAACGGAAAAAGTTGGACGCGATTTTAGTTCAGAATCTTTTTTTATCTTTGGACAAAGATATTCCGCACCGGCATAACGCAGCATGTTGGAAATGTAGTTTTCCGACCCCCTGACAATTGCCATGCCCCTGTTGTTTATATAAAAATAAGAAGCTGTTATTTTTTTTGAAGGAGCATCATTTTTTAAAAGTTCAACCTGGGAATCAAAAAAAGAAAGAGCCTTTTCCCGGCAACCGGAAATTTCCCCGTAAACCTTTATCCATTCAAGGCGGCCAAGGGGATTGTCTTCGTAGCTTGAATAATCAGTAAAAACACTAATGCCAAGCTGCTCAAGTTTTTCCTTGACTTTTGGAACATGAAGAATCATTGTGGATTCTATTGCAAGCTTGCATCCCGATTTTAAAAGCAGTTCATAATCGGGCATTCTGTATTTTCCGGCATACACAAGCTTTCCGCTTTTCATAGCATTGGACGCTTTTGAAATGTACCAGTCATTTTCCTTTATGGAACTAAAGCCCAGCTTTTCTTCCGCACCAAGAGCATCCCAAAGTGAATATGCAGAAGACGAGGCTAAATAAATATTTTCTATTCCCCTTGGAATAACTGCATTCACTTTGGCAGATTCTTTTAGTCCGTCACTATATTTTTCTTTTGGGACTACAAGATATTTTTCTTTTCCAGAAATGTCTATGAGTGAAATTCCGTCTTGGTATTCATAAATGCAAAATTGGGAAGCATAGGAAGTCTGGATTTTTTTTCCGCTAAGAATTTTTCCCTTGAATTCAAATTCAGAAAAATCCTTGTACTGAACTTGCTCTTGACTGATTTTTTTTGAGCAGGAAGCAAAAATAAATGCTGTAAAAAAGAGGAATGCTTTAAAGAAAAATATTCTTACAATTATTTTCTTTTCTTTAAGCATAGGCGCATTATAAAGAAGATGGCAAGTACGGCTGTTAGCAAAGCGGTTGCAAGAATAATTAAAGCAGCCAAACTGAATCCTTTACGCTGGGCAGTCTCCAGGGAAAATTCAAGCTGGTACAAAATTTCGTGAGGTGTTGACATTGCCGTAGTGTCCGCAAAAACGGACATAGCTTTGTCAAAGACAAGAACCGGAAGTTCAAATACTGAATTCTGTTCGTTTGCAAGCGGAAGGATTTTTTTCCCATTCAGAATCATGTAGTCGTAGTTGGGGCTGCTCCATTCAATGCGGGCAAGGGGAATCCCGTCTTTTACGCGCATTGAGGCAGGACTTTTTACAGAAGCCTTTCCGCTTCCGCCTGCCAACTTTACGCTGATGGTATAAGAGCCGTCTTTTAGTCCGCACTTTTGCATGACATAGGGCGTAACAAAAAGATTTTCCGCAGGAATTTTTTCTGAATAAAAGACTACGCGGCGTTCATACCACTTTTGTTTTTTCTTGCTGAATGCGGAACAGACAAGCTCCGTGTTAAGGGACTGGACAGGAAGGGTAAAGACATACTTTCCGTCTTTGCCGACAGCGGCCGTAGTTCCTTCGAGCGAAGTTAAGCCTTCTGAATCTGTGGCAGAAAGCATAGTGACGTTTGAATAACCCTTGCCGCTTAAAGTAATATCCGCCGTCATTGCATTATCTTTTACATAAAGCACAGTTTTTTCTATTTTGAACATTGAAGATGAAGAAGCAGTTTCTATTTCGTAGCTTCCCTCTTCTATATCCTTTGCAAGAAGAGGCAGGAGTCCCCGCGTATCCAATTTCTTGTTGAGCGGATTTTCCTGATTTTCCTGTTCAACTTCTGCGAATGCGAAAAAAACTGAACTTAAAAGCAATAATGCTAATGCAAGACGACGAAATTTCATTGGTGTAAATTCCTTACTTTGCCAAAGTTGCCATTGCGTCTTTTACGTGCTGAACGTAAATCTGCTGGATGTCCCAATTCTGGCCAAGACCTTCGAGCACTGGTGTTACTTCATAATTTTCTGCGAGGAACTGTGACTTCCATGAGTCATCCTCATCACCGGCCATATCGTTGTTTGCATGGTCACCTGCAACAACCATGAATGGAACGAGAACAACGTGTGTGTAGGCAGGGTTGGCTTTTACAGCAGCAATCAAATCTTCTACGGAAGGAGTTGCTTCTACTGTTCCAACATAGTAGTTCTTGAATCCGCCATTTGTAAGGACTGTCTGCATCTTTGCATAGTCGCTGTTGGAATCGGCTTCTGTTCCGTGACCCATGAAGCAGATTGCAGTTTTTCCGTCGTCAAAAGAAGCTGTCTTTTTTGTAATTGCGGCAGAAACTTTTTGGTAGTCACCATCGCTTGTAAGAAGGGGGGATGAAACAACGAGTGAATCAAATTTTCCCTTGTACTGCTGGGCGAGTGTGTTCAAGTCGGTGAATTCAAATCCGCTCATAAGATGGGTCGGCTGGATTACAAGAGTCTTGATTCCTTCTTTTACGGCCTTGTCCAAAGCCTGCTGAACTGAATCGACCACAATGCCGTCGCGGTCTTTGAGTATGCCGATGATTGTGTCTGCTGTAAAGGCGCGGGCAACTTTCCAATCCGGGAAAGCTTCGCGGATGGCACTTTCTATTCCGCCGATTGTGATTGAGCGGCTGTTGTTATAGCTTGTTCCAAAGCTTACGACAAGAATTTCTTTGTCATTGCCTGATGTACTTTTTTTTGTGCATCCCAAAAATCCTGCTGAGCAAATGACTGCGCTGGCGATGATTGCTGTAGAGATTTTTTTGAAAGTCTTTTTCATGATTTTACTCCTAAAACTTTTGCGAGAAATTGCGGCATAAAAGATTGAGGGGAAAGTTCAGGACGGTTTTTGGATATAGGAATTTATGCTACACCATAGCCCTGGCACCTTCCTTGGTCTCGAAGAAGTTTTGTGCCTTGAAGCGGGCAGGTGTCTGGCTCAAGGGAAAATCCTTTTACAGTAGCGGCACTGCCGGAGGTTTTAACTCCGTTCCCTGTTAGGCATAAGTTTAAAACCAACCTTGATCTGGCCGATTTTAATTCCTTATGCACCCGATTCCAAAATTACTTTAGCGAAAATGCACCCTATTGTCAACATTGGAGCTTAGAAGCGTATAAGGCAAGTGCAAATCTTAATGAAAACTATCAAATGCAGATATTAACACGAAAGTACTTCCATTCCAGTGCTTTCTAACATATTCTTGCATTACAATTGTTGAAAAAGTGCACTTGCCTTCTACACATACCGGGGATTAGAAGATTGGTTTGTTACATTTTTTGGCTAAAGCTGATTAATGGCGGGGGTAGATTTTCCGAAATTTTAGGTGATAGATAAGGAGATTTTTAGTGCACAAAGCAAATATTACAAAAGCTATTGCCAGGTTTATTGTCTTTGCGGTTATTTTTTTTGCGGGACTTCACTCTTATGCGGCGACGGTTTACAAGAGCGGGGTTACGGCTTCTTATTATGCGGACAAATTTCATGGAAGGAAAACTTCCAGCGGGGAAGTATTCAACATGTACGGCTACACGGCGGCCCACAAGACCCTGCCTTTTGGAACAATGCTCCGCGTTACTAACCTTGCAAACGGAAAATATGTTACGGTAAAGGTGAACGACAGGGGGCCTTTTGTTAAGGGGCGCGAGCTTGACGTTTCAAAGGCGGCGGCTGTAAAACTAGACATGATAAAGACAGGGACCGCAAAAGTAAGGATAGAAATTCTTGGAAAGGGCGAGGGCGGAAATGCAGGAACTTCCGGCAGCTCTGGCAGCACAGCAAACAAGCCCAAGGCTACTTCTACAGCAAATTCACAGGTTAAGCTTGAAAAGGGTGCCCTTTACGACATTCAGCTTGGGGCTTTTTCCAAGAAGGAGAATGCGGTGAATCTTGCGCAAAAGCTTTTACGCGCGGGATTTAAAAACGTAAGTTACCAAAAGACGCAGACTGCAACCAGGGTTTCTGTAACAAAAGTTCCGGCTGAAAAGGTAAGGCAGATGCAGGAAGAACTGAGGGCAAAGGGATTTACCCAGCAGGTTGTAAGAAAAAGAAAGAGTTAAGGATTGCCGGGTCGTGGTTCGACAGTGCTCACCAACCGTGGTTCGACCATGCTCACCAACCGCCCGGCAATAACAAAGAACTGATTGAAATCTTAGCAGATTGTAATTCTAGCAAATTACGACAGAATTGTCTGTGTGGGAGAAGGGGGCTGGAATGTATTTGTCTGCAGCCCAGTCATTTTCCCAGTGCTTGCCGTCGAGCAAATAGCGGAACTGATATTCTTTTCCTGCGTCGAGTGCAAGAGTTACAGAGAAAGAGCCGTCCTTCTTTTTGGTAAGCGGAGTCTCCGTGCTGCTCCAGCTGTTAAAATCTCCGGCAATAGTTACATCACTAGCTCCGTGTGCAGCTTCCTGTGTTACAGTAAACGTAACCTTGCAAGTTTTCTTGTCCTTTGAATAAGTTTTCTTTAAGGCCATGTTTTTGCTCCTCTTTATATTCAGTCACTGACAGAGAACCATCAGCTATATTTTGAACTTACAAATTCATTATAACAGATAAATTTTATTTCGTCATTAAAAATTTAAAAAAATCAACCTTTTTACAAAAAAAATCAACTTTTTTTTCTTGATTTAATACAATTTTCAACATTATCAACAATAAATCCAAGGGAGTGCCCTTGAACCCCTATTTTTTTTACACTTTTTTCGCCCCAAGGGGTGTTTTTTCCCGGAGCAGCCTACGCGGGATTGGAGGGGCGCGGAACGCGTTGCGAAGCAATGGAGGCGAGAGCCGGAACCCCGGAAAGCCCGTGGCGCAGAGGCATGCCAGTCGGAATTTAGCCAAGGAATGGATGGTAGAGCATGCAGGAGTTCGTCCTAAAAAGCACCGTCCGAAGAAGAATTTTTTGCATTCATTATGAGCATTTGCAGGCGGTTTTCTATGTTTGCAAAGGATACGTCCGGGTCGTAGTCCAAGGGAAGAATTTGCACGTCCGGGTAGAGTTCCTTGAGCCTCTTGGTAATTCCGCGGCCTACAACGTGGTTTGGAAGGCAGCCAAAGGGCTGGAGAATGATGAAATTCTTGCAACCGCGGCTTGCATGGTGGAGGATTTCTCCAGGTATGAGGACTCCCTCTCCAGCATCGAAAGTATGGTAGATGAGGGGATCGCTGCCCTTTACCAGTTCCGTGAGCTTTGTAGGCGGTTCAAAAAGCGGATGGCGGCAGGCAATTTCGTTTGCCCACACGTGGGTAAAGTTAAAGGCTTCGTTTATTGTGCGCGCCATTGCCTTTTTTGCCAGCGGGCGGTGCAGTCGGTTTTCGCGGATTTGTGTGTCCTGGGCAAAGTAGGTCTTTTGCATTACGTCGGACATTTTTGCTTCTATTATCTCAAAGCCGTTTTCTTCCAGGTAAAGCTCAATGTCGTGGTTTGCGCCGGGGTGGAAATTCAAGAGGTATTCGCCAACGATAAGAACCGTGGGCTTTAGGTGCGAGCGGTCGTATTTTACGCCCTTCATCACTTCTATTGCCTTTGCAAAAGCCCTTCTTTCTGCAATAAAGCCTTCCTTGATTCCTTCTACCAGAAGATCCATGCTTTTTTCAAAGGCGGCATCTGCACTTCCTTTTTCCAGTTCGTAGGGGCGCATCTTGCGAAGCAGTTCTTCCAGTGCGTCTATCATTGGGAAAGCGATTGCCAGTTTTAGTGAAGTTGCAAGGTTCATCTTAAAGCCGGGGTGCAGGTTGTGGTAGTCGCGGTCGTTGTTTGTGACTATGGGGACATAAGAATAGCCTGCGTCGTCCAGAGCCTTTCTTAGCAGGGCACCGTAGTGGGTAAGGCGGCAGTCGCCAATGTCTTTTCCTGTAGCAATTGCAACGCTGTGCGGGTCGTACAAACCGCTTTCCAATGCAGCCAAGGCTTCTCCGATTACAATTTGTGCAGGGAAGCAGATGTCGTTGTGAACGTATTTTTTGCCAAGCCTTATTGCGTCTTCGCGGCCAACATCCAGGGGCAGGGCCTTTAGCTTTTGGGTTGCAAGGGAAGCTGCCATGATTCTTGCAAAAGCGTGGGATGTGTTTGGCACAAGGACGATTTTTTCATGGACATCTTTTTTGTTGAACTTGACCTTGTAGGGGTCTGGCAGGTCGCGGGCATTTAGTTTTGCTCCGGAGGAATACTTCATGGAGAGAGTTTCCACAAAAGAGCGGACGCGGATTCTTAACGGGCCCTGAACGTCGCTTTCGTCCATCTTTAAAACAAGCGGTGACTTGCCGGAGATTTCCTTCATCATCCTGATTATTTCATCGCTAAGGTAGGCGTCGTGTCCGCAACCAAAGCTTACAAACTGAACGTATTCAAGGTGCGGATGTTCTGCCGCAATTATGGATGTTGCCAAAAGCCTTGCGTGGTAGTTGTTCACCACATCCAGACGGCTATGGCTTAAGTCTACCTGTGCTATTCCCGGAACAGAGTCAACTGTGAGCACGGGGATTCCTGAGTCTGCAAAAAGTTCTGGAAGGCCGTGGTTTACGAGCGGGTCGTTCTGGTAGGGGCGGGATGCAAGAACAATTGCGTACTTGCCGGAAGCCTGAACGTCATCAATAACCTGCTGGGCGGCACTTTCCAAATCCGAGTGGAATTCCTTCATTGCAGAGTCAGCGGCTTTTATTGCAGCGTCAACTTCTTTCTTGGGAATTCCGAACTGCTTTTGCATGTAGGATTCAAGCTGGCTTTCTTTGTCTTTGTCCGTGTACCAGAAGAAAAGCGGTGTGTCGTAGGGTATGCCGAAGCGCTTTTCCGGGTTGTCTGAATTTCTTATTACCCAGGAATAGCCCTTTACGATTGCACACATGTACTCGCTTGTTTCTTCCGTGTTCTGGGACTTAAAGGTGGAAATTACAGGCATAAAGATGCGGTCAACTTTTTTTGCGGCAAGATTGCGCAAGTGTCCGTGAACAAGTTTTGCCGGAAAGCAGACCGTGTCAGAAACAACGGATGAAAGCCCGTCTTCAAACATTTTTCTGGTACTAAGATCCGACATCTTTACGTCAAAGCCCAAAGACCTAAAGAATGTGTTCCAGAAAGGCATTAGTTCCCAAAAAGAAAGAACCCTTGGAAGACCAATGGTAATGCCCCTGTCCCTAACACCCTGCACAATTTCGTATTCCTTGAACAAAAGTTCCTGGCGGTACTTGAAGAGGTTGGCAGCTTTTCTTAGATTGCCCTCCCTTATCTTTTCGCGGACCAAAGGATCTCCCGGCATTCCCAGTATTTCTCCGCGTTCGCAGCGGTTGTTGGTAATCCAAGATGCGCCGTTTGAAAATTTTACGATTGTGCGCTTGCAGTGGTTTTGGCAGAAGGGGCAGACAACGTTTGACTGCTGGCTGTAGGTAAATGAATCAAGGTTTTCAAGCCCAATAAAAGAACGCTCTGTTTTTCCCGCCTGCATCTTTTCTTTTGTAAGCAGGGCAACTCCGATTGCACCCATAATTCCAGGGTAGGGAGCGCGGACTACAGTGCGGCCAATATACTGTTCCATGGCGCGCAAAACTGCATCGTTTTGGAAAGTTCCTCCCTGAACAACAATCTTTTTTCCCAGGGAATCAAGGTTCCTCATGCGGATTACTTTTGTAAAGACATTTTCTATGATAGAACGGCAAAGCCCAGCCATGATGTCCTGACCAGATTTTCCGTTGCGCTGTTCGGTTACAATGCTGCTGGTCATAAAAACGGTGCAGCGGCTTCCGAGCACGGCAGGATTCTGTGAGCTGAATGCAGCCTCCGCTATGTCCTTTACCTCTATGCCAAGAGAGTCAGCAAAATTCTGTAGGAATGAACCGCAGCCAGATGAACACGCCTCGTTTACGATGATGTTTGTTATTACGCCGCCAGAAAGCCAGATGGCCTTCATGTCCTGACCGCCAATGTCCAAAAGGAAGTCTACGTCTCCAACATAATGGCTTGCGGCCTTAGCATGGGCAACAGTTTCTACAGTATGGTATTCGGTGTTAAAAGCCTTGCTGAACAAAAGCTCTCCGTAACCGGTAGTTCCCACGCCAAGAATTTCAAGCTTTACCCCCTCGGCCTTGTAGCGGTCACGCATCTTGATAAGCGCATCCTTTGCAATAACAAGCGGGTCTCCTTCGTTGCCTGAATAAAAATAGTCAAGGATTTGATTGTCTTCGTCCAGCAGCACGAATTTTGTTGTCGTAGAGCCGGAGTCAATTCCAAGATAGACACGGATTGTTTCTCCGCGGGCAAACTTGTAAACCTTGGGGCGCTTCCTCTTGTGGCGGTCAAAAAATTCCTGCTTTTCTTCTTCTGAATAAAAATAAAGCCGACCGGAAGAAGAAACCTCTTCTTTTTTTGTGCAGTCTTCCTCCAGAAATTCTATGATTTGGGGAATTGTACGCTCCATCACAAAATCTGGGAAAAGCTCATTAAGCGAAAGTGCCGCCCCCTTTGCAATCATAACCTCCGGGTGGGCAGGATTAAGAATGTCCTTTGCTTCCAGATTCAAGCGCTCTGCAAAAACCTTTATAAGCACAGGATTGAATGTTAAAGGGCCTCCCTCAAAAACAACGGGACTTTTTATGTCCAAGCCCTGGGCAAGACCGCCAATCGTCTGCTTTGCAATTGCATGGAAAGAACTTAGTGCAAGGTCTGCCTTGGAAATGCCCTGGTTCAAAAGGGGCTGAATGTCCGTCTTTGCATAGACACCGCAGCGGCCGGAAATATCGTAAACGCAAGACCCCTTTTCCGCAAGCGAATTTATTTCCTGAACAGAAACCTTTAATATAGAAGCAACTTCATCAATAAAAGCACCCGTTCCACCGGCGCAGCTTCCGTTCATGCGCATGTCGTTCACTTTTAGGTGGCCGTCTTCCCTGCCAAAGAAAATCATCTTGGCATCCTGACCGCCAAGCTCTATGGCGGTCCCAACATCCTCATAGTCAAAGCGGAGGGCAATTGAATTTGCAACCACTTCCTGAACAAAGGGCAGCCCCAGTTTTTCCGCAATAGGCTTTGAACCGGAGCCTGTCATTGCAAGGCGGAATTCCTGACCCGGAAATTTTTGCGAAAATTCCTTTAGTGCATTGAGGACGCTTTTTAGCTGGGAGGCATGGTGGCGGCGGTAGTCGGAATAGACGGTCTCTTTTGTTTCTGCATCAAGTACAACTATTTTTGTAGTGGTAGAACCAACATCTATTCCTGCAATAAGTTTTTTGTTGCCAACTGCCATTCCACGCACTCCATTCTGCTATTTGATGTGTGCTTCATTTTATTCAAAAAACTAAGAATTTGCAATATAAGGGTTTTGCAATGAATTTTTAAAAAAATGAATTTTTAAAAATTTGGACAGTACTTTTTTCCGCTCTACCATTCATTCCTTGGCTAATTCGGCTGGCATGCCTCTGCGCCACCCGCTTTCCAGGGCTACGCTTCCGCTCCGGCCCGCCTTGCGGCGGTCTTGCCTGCGGCAACCCTTCCAATCGGGCGTAGGTTGCTTTCCGCATCGCCTACAAAATACTTTCTCCGTTAAAATCAATTTTCAGGTCGATTATAAAATCTTCAGGATTCATGTGGAGCATGTCATTAAGCGTATAAGTGTAGGTATCTACAAAAAGGACATGGATGTAGTAAGGGATTTTTATGTGTTCAAATTCGGGGCGGTCAAAGAGCTCTATATCCCAGTTGGTGTTAAGGTACAATTGATCTTCCCTGCTTAACATTCCATCTTCGTTTGCATGCACGGTGGGCATTATGCTCCAGTTAGTTGCGTCATAAAGGCGGGCCAGCATTTCTTCATCGGCAGAAGGAAGCGGCTTCTCACAATTTTCATAAGTCATGCTGGCTTTTATTGAAAATTCATTCTTTATTCTGTTGTTGGGTATTGCATCGCTTTGCAGAAACTTCATTGCCTTTTCAACGGCATCGTACATCTGGTTAATCCTTTTGTCGATTGCCTGAATTTTGGAGCTTATTTTCTGAATATTCTCGGGAGTCCATTCAAAATCACTTTTTACCCAGCGCAGGCTCACAATCTCCTCATCGCTGTCTGCTTCAGGGTTTGGTTCATAAGAAAAGCACTCTGACTGCAACTTTGCGGTGCTTTTGTCGGCTCCGGCTTTTATAAGAACTTTCATGTTCTTTTTATTCCCATACCTATATGCCATTCCAAGCGGAGTGCGGCCATCGCGCAGGTCTTTTTCTTCTATATATTCATGCGGAACAAGCGGCAAAAGACATTCAAGAATACTTGGAAGCGGATTCCTTGCAGCCGAATGAAGTATGTTCCGTCCGAAGCAGTCATGTTCTGTTAACAAAGCGCCTTTTTCTGCAAGGTAGCTAAAGAGCTCAGGATCTTTCTGCCGGGCAGCAGCATTCATGACGGGAAGATAGCCAAAAGTGTCTCTAGCATTACAATCAGCTCCTAGCTCAATGAGTCTTTTTACAACTCCAAGCGGAGCAGAATATGCTGCAACTTTAAAAAGCTCCTCAACCTCTTCCTTCGAAAACTTACCGCTTTCAATCATAGGAAGAATAAAATCGCAAGACTTATTAAAAGTAAATGCCATCTTTACAAGCTGCAATTTTGAAAAATAAGTGTCGCGCAGATTTTTGTCGGAACTGGTCAGGGCTTCAGAAAAAAGCATGAAGTCATAGATTTTGGGAGACAAGATTTTTTTGTTAGCATTTCTTCGCGAGGAGAGGCAATATTTTATCGACCTCCTTTTTTTCCCTTCTTTTTCTGCAGGCCAATAAATCAATCCCGTTCTGCCAACATCTTCCATAATCTTGTTGACTTCCCTTCTGTGCTCCGCGTAGCCATCTCTTTCTACAGCCTTATAAAATTCCGTCCAGTCACAGCCCCAACCAAGATTCTCCATCTTTGGGTCAAGATATGAATTTAGATCTGGTACGTCATCACAAAAACTCAAATAGGCATAAAAAACCGCTTTCTGCACATCTGAAAGCCCCTGCCAAATTTTTTGGATTTTCTTTTCTCTCATAAAGACCCCCTTAATACTTTGCGTAGCAATTTGCAAGATTGGACTCTATCATAAACGATTTGTCTATCATCTTATGACAGTCTAAAGATTTTTTTTCTACAAATATAGATGCAAAATCAAGTTCAGCAGTAAAGGATGTTCTTCATATACGTTTTTCTGCAGAACAATGAGAAGACCTTCTTGAAAAAGCCATGAAAAAACTTGACATGGCATTTTCGTTTAACAGGGTAGAACACAATACGTTTTCAATCAGGAAAGGAAAAGAAATCGTTTCCTGTTTTCAAAAAGCTGCCACTCTGATATGCTCGCGGCAAAAATCAATCTATAATTTGTAAAATGCTCTGTTGATTTTACGATGTACTTGTCAATCATTTTGAAACCGCAACGCAAACAATCAGCCTTAGCCCTGAATTTTATAGCGAATTTATTGATAAATTGGAACAAATTGTAACAGATTGTGATCTTGGCTGAGGTGTCCAAGAAGAGCTCTCTACACTTTTCTAAAATTCATCCAGGTTAAAGGATACTTTTAGAGCGCTTTAAATTGATGAACAAATTCCACTCTCCACTTTTGAAAAAAAATTAATCTTGAGCCTCAAACTCGCAGCTCGGGATGGAATCGCAAGCTGCGAAATAACAGCCTCTACAGACTTTTCATAGCTTGCGAGATTTTGGCGCAGATGCGTTAGTCGATTCAAGATACCAACACTCAGGAGTCTATCTATTCGCCATCATCATGCCCATTAGGAAACATAAGACTATCTTGATCATCTTCCCAACTCTCTTTTGTCGGATAATCCTCTGTTGGTTCCCAAGATTCATCATTATCATCTTCTTCAACATCATCCTCATAACTTTCGTCCCCCTCTTCTTCATCCTCCAAATCATAATAGCTTTTTGAAGTGAAAGTCCAGCAACCCATCGAGAACTCTGGATCACCTCTTGCATAACTGGGCTTTTGAGTGGAATTCTCATAATAATATGAAAGAATATCATCCGCGGAGTATTCTGTTCGTTTGGACAAGAAAGGTTCATCTACACCGTCAGAGAACCACGGTTCATTCTCTCTCAAATACTCTTCAAAATCATCAACATCGTCATTTAAGTCTGTCACTTCCCCTCCATGATAGCAGGCCTCTGCAAAGGATCTGGCTTTCTCCTCATCGCCGTAATGGTCCAATCCTTTTGAATAGGCTTCATCGTATATCTCTATGCGAGAAATAAAGTCATCCGGATTATCAGCCTCAAAGCCACAGTCGAACTCACTTTTCATAAATTCAATCGTAGCATCAGAAGAACCCCTTGCCACAAAAACTGATTCCAAATCTTCGAGCGTATCGTCATTGTCCATTTTCGTATAAGCCTGCTCTCCATCAAGTATACTTGAAACCATTGCAACAACATAAACCAATGTGTGCCCTTCACTTAAGCTGTCTTGAACATCACTATAATAGTTTCGTACACAATCGAGGGATGCCTCCGCGTCCTTTTCATCATCATCTTCGTTATAAACTCTGTCAAAAAAATCATATAGAGCATCAACGATCTCTTCGTCCGGGTTACTTAATTCATGACGGATTATATTCTTGATTTCGTCTTCGTCCGGCTCTTCTCCGCCATCATCATCATCATCATCTTCTTCTTCCATGAAGTCCAAATCATCATCTTCTTCTTCGTCATCGTCGTCATCACTTCCAGAGTTCTTGTACCCCAGCTCATCAATGAAGGTAGACCAGCCGCCGTCGGTAATCATTCCGTCTTCGTCCATTAGGCCATCGTTGATAGTTGACTTGCGGGGATTGCCGTTCTTCTTTAGGTAGCCACGATTCTCGAGCATCTTTTCTACGGCCCACGTCTTCCTGTTGAGTTCATCTGCTAAATCGTCAATTGTATACATAGATTCCTCCTGTTTGATTTATGCTGAGTAATCAGCACATTTCTTTTTGAATACCATAACAATTCACTCCGGCATTTAATGACGAAGTGAAAACAATCATAATTTTTTACTACCTTCACGCCTTCACGACGAATTCTTTCGCATCCACGTTACAAATGTTAATGTCAATGCCCCATATAAAAATCCTGGATGGTCAGATACGGATACAGTGCCCCGTAACAATAGCATTTCTTACTACGGTCATATATGATTTTCCTTGAAAAATCCCCCCTGAGCTTCTTTAAATCGCGATTCAGAGTGGACACAGAAAGCGAAGAAGAACAAAAATCTTGACATTCCCTTATAAAATCCTCGAGCGTCGGCTGAGCATTTCTCTGAAGCATTTCATCAATCTTAACAAAGCGAGAGAATTGTTCCATCACCATAGGCAAACCTCCTGTCTAGTTCGTTTACGATATACAGTTTTAAAGAAACCTGTATATCTCCAGTTCTCCACTGTCCGCCATGTCGTGATGATAGCGGCACAGTGTTATGAAGTTGTCCGCATGGCAACTTCCGCCAAGTGAGCGTGGAATTATGTGGTGCGTTGTTCCTTTATGGCTTCCACAAATTACGCAGCATGGATTCTCTTTCCGATAATCTCTTTGGGCTTGTTGCTCTTTTTTGCTTCTTGACATTTTCTCCGTCTCCTCAGTAATTGGTTATGGTAATACCGTCGTCCAACTCGGCACTAACAGTGTTGTTCCCGTAGCCTATTGTGACGATTTGCTCAGTATTCACCCGAAGTCCCATCTCATCTTCCATAAAGGGAATAAGATCAACCTCGCCGTTTTTCCGCCTAACCGCAATGAAATCCTTGCTCACGCTGAGCACATTGTCGCCCTTCTTCAATACATCGATTCTCATTTTTCTCCTCCGTTTGGCTTGTTCGAAATTCTTTGCTGATTCGGATTCGTTCTTCGCTCCAGCTTCCGCATCTTATGACTTGGACCTGTAATCACCGACACAGTAGACTTTGGATTACGCTTCTTGATGTCATCCACAACTTTATCTACAGTTTTTTTCACGTTTCCCTTGGGTACATTCTTAACGATGATGTGAATGTCTGAATTACCGTTGTTCCCACGATTCGCAACCTGAGTGTCAGCCATTGATGAACCTCCTTTCTTATCTCCTGTCATAATAAAAATACAACATGAGAAAAAAGTTTATAATGGAAAATTCCATGCAAAAAAAGTTTTATTACTGAAGACAAAAATGCAGATGTGGCACTAGATATTTAATGCCAAGAGTAATACTATATGAGCATGAGCAATGACATTTCCGAAGTTAATATGTTACGTGATTTCGTCCGTGAAATATATGTTGAATCATTTCATTCTCCAAATGGGCATATTTCTATTCATTCGCCAAGTGGGCGCTCTGAAGGAGAAGCAAAATCTAGATTACATGCATTTTTCGAAGAAAATTTCATTACAAAAAATTCAAAAAACGAAGATGTATTAAAATTTGATTCAAGAACTGTAAATCAGAATCCTTTGTTTGCAATTTGGAAAATGTGTCATTTTAAGCCTGAATACCTAACAAGGGATTTTGCTTTATTTGATTTATTATCAACTAAAGAATATGAAGAAGGTTTGTCAGATTATGATTTAAAGTGTGATGATTCGGGGAAAAATAAACTTGAGTTTTACACAGGCAAACCTATTTCTCATAAGCAACTTGACCTTTATATCCCCAACCTCCGAACCAATGGGATTCTTATTGCAAAAGATTCTTTTAACAAAGAAGGAAAACTCTTAAAAAGTAAATATAGGTTATCCAACACAAAAAATATTCAAAATTTGATTAAAAGCACCCCAGAAATTATTGCAGCAATTCAATTCGCCAGTGAAACATTTCCTTGTGGAGTTATAGGTTCATATATTTTTGATTCCGTTGATTCAGAAACTTTTCCTTCGATATTTAATTTCAAGCACCACTTTATTTATAATACTCTAGATTCAGAAGTAATGTATACGATTTTTTCAGCAATAAATGAAAAACGCTTTGTAAAAATAAAGCGTAAGATAGATATTATTCAAGTGACTCCAATTCAAGTAAGATTTAGTGCAAGAGATGGAAGAACTTATCTTGTATATTATGCAGATGATGAAAAATACAAGGGATTTAATATAGCAAATTTTGAAAATATTGTTTCTGTTAAGAAATCAGGTAATTGCTCAGATTTTGATTCATTAATTGAAGAATATAATTCCATAAAAAATTATTTATGGGGAAAATCAATCAAAAACGGCACTAATAAAACAGAACATGTTGATTTCACAATTCAATACGAGGACTCTGAGATTTATATCCCCCAAAGACTACAGAGAGAAGCTTTTTCTGGACATATTGAAAATAATCCAAATAAAAATGAAGCAACTTTTTCAGCCGAACTTCTTGATCCACAAGAATTAATTCCATGGATTCGTTCATATTTCGGACGAATAACTCAATTTCATTTTGAGAACAAAGAACTACAGCAGCAACTTGAAAATGAAATAAAAAAAATGTACGCAACTTACAATAATTTGCCTTATTCACAAAATGAGTCACCTGCAGCAAAAGAAAATCATTTTTGTGAAAATACGAAAATAATAAACGACGAGCAGGTAGTTGACGAGGAAACTGATTTCTTTAATCGAATTTACAGTGCATATTACAAAATCGCTCTAAAAACAGTAAAAGCAATAAATAAAGGAGAGATTTCGACGCAAGAAGATTTTACATCTTATATATTTGCATTCCAAATATTAAATGGGAAAACACCTACCAAAAGTGAAAAATACCGATCAGATTTTCTTAACGCAACTGTTGATTTGTTTAAGACTAAGAATGGAAGCGTATCTACCCCATTTAAAAATATACCAAACGATTTTATGTTTCCATTAACAACTATTGAAATAAGTTTCCTAAAAGCAATGATTCAGGATGATAAATGTAAATTAATCATGGGAGATTCTTGGAAGATATTAAAAGCGGAGTTAAATAAACCAGAATATAATGAAATCTATCCTTACTTTGACAAAGAAAACTATGTTATTTTTGATCAATATGTAAACGGTGATAAATTATTCCTTGAAGATCAGAATTATAAGAATAATTTTAAATTTCTTCTTAATGCCATCAAAGAAAAAGAACCTGTTTATTTTGAATACACAGAAGATGGTGTACCAAAGACAAAAGTTTCAATTCCTGAAAGAATTGAGTATTCACAAAAAGAAGATAGATTCAAAGTAATAATGAACAGCAAAAACAGACCTTTGGATATACAAAACATCCGATTGTGCAAATACTCTGACGGAAAACTCTCACCGTCAAAGAAAAAAGAGATTCTTACCTGCGTAGTCGCAATCGACATCCCAGAAGAAAAAAAATATATCCGCAACCGCTTGTTTAGAGAATTCTCCCCATTTGAACGCGATTGTGAAAAAATCGACGAATCGGGGCACATTCTAAAATTCAAATTTGAAGCAGGCGATTACAAAGAAATTTCATATCGCCTACTTCAGTTTGGTCCTTATGTTTATTGCTCAGAGCCAGAATGTGTCCATGATCGAATCAAAGAAAAAATCGACCAGCAATATCAATTGACTTTCTCAGTGACAATGAATAATTTAGATATCCACCAAAGTCACTAAATCAGCAAGACCAGGATGAACTGGATCTTTAGAATCTTTTTGAATTACAAAAAATACATTTTTTTCTTTATAGGAATCATCATATACAACTTCTTTAAAATTTTTATCATGGATTCTTTTCTTGAAATTATAAAGTCTTCCATCAGTAGTACCCCTTACTTGGCCATTGAATATTTTTGTTTTATCAGTCTTGTCAGATTGAATCTTACATATAACTCCTTTCTGCACGGATGGTCTTACTTTTAGTACTCTTTCATCAATTCCATTTTCTTTTGCATAATCAAGAGCTGTTTTGTGAATTTCATCCGGCTCATGCGGATTTATACCAAACGAAATCGCTTTTCTGATTAACCTAAGGTTCACATCTTTAAAACTTGTCTCACCAAAGCCAAAGGTTTTTAGGAATGAGCTGTTATTTCTTTTTCGAATATCTTCAATAGATGGAGATTCATTATAAGTACCATCTTCATTTTTTACCCGATGCATACGAGGGGCATAGTCACAGTTTGATATACCAGAAGCAAATGTTTCAACCCAAAAATCAGGCAGAGTATAATTAGCAAATCTATAGAAGTTATAACCGTTGTTAACAAATTCCTCTGCAATATCAAAACCATCTTTTGGATGATTTTTGCATAGATGAATTAATACATCCGAGAAATCAATGTCTTTACGTAATTTTAATGCAACCTGAACCTTATTCCATGCAGAGGTATCTTTTTTAGGAACATCATGGACACTCAACAATAAAATTTTGGTCAACTCGGAAACATTAATTCCTTTTGTCAAATAAATTGCAGCTGCATCATAATTTTTTGCAATCAATGCGTCATCTAAAGGAGAAATTTCTATATCCTCATATGGAATCTCAGATTTAACATCTTTAATTGCCGCAACAATTTCAGCAGAAGACATTGCCCAATCTGTATTATAATTCGACTCAATTTCTTCTGGAACATTAAGATCAATGCCCCTCATTTCCAACTGTTTGACAAATGGATATCTTTCAAAAAGAGCTATTCGCTGATCCCTAGACAATTCTTTTACGGAGGCAATTGCCTTGTGTACATCTTCAAGAGTCATATCAATATTGAAGTCAAGTTTATGCTTCGGAAGTTTTAGAATTTCTTCAGCCGTTAAATCCTTTTGAGAGCCCATAACAGGCTGACCTTCGTTTACCCATTTTTCTAAATCACTATATTGCTCGTTTACTTGTGAATAACTAGAAATCTTTCGCCCCAATTTTGAGAGTTCTTTTATTACAGGATATTTGTCGTGTAATTCATTTAATTGTGCATCAGATAAAAATTCCTTTTCACTTTTTTTTCCATCTTTAGTAGAATTCAGAATCTCGTATGCCTTTGAAAATAAAATAGCATCAACCAAAGGACTAATTCTAGGAATATTGTCGATTGGTACTGTAAAATCTAAATCCTTTGATGTAATAAGGTCATATTCTGCAGCAGTTCTTAAGACTTCCGTAAAAATTTTTTTATCATATTGACGACTTGCTCGAACAACATACTTAGGTTCTAGATAACTATTTGCATAAAAGAATGTCTTAAAATCGAGTTTTGCACCATGCTCCTTAAACCAAGGCAACATATCTTTTGGATTCAGATGTGCTACATCCACAATACAGGGAACTTCCCAATAATCTTTTGCATTAACATCTGCTCCATATTCAAGGAATAATTCTGCTTCATTTTTGTCCATATAACTAATAGGGCATCCTGCTAGACCTGGATCATTAAGAAGATTTTTTAACTTCATTTCACTTAATTCAGACTTTGCCTTCTCCAAAAGCTTTTCTAAAAGCTCGTAATCATGTCTCATATTTTGAACAGCATGCAAAAAAACAGAATTTCCATAATCATCGCGCAAATCTATTCTTGCACCTTTTTCAAGCAATTTATCAACGTAAATATTATTCTCAACTGCTAATAACAATGGGGTTACACCAGCACCTACAGTTTTTTCATTTACATTACCAATATCATTCTTCAAAAGGTATCTAATACATTTTTTTGCATTGTAAAAAAAAGCACAAGCCAATACTGTGCTGCATTCAGTGGGAATTTTTGCCACTCCATACCAGTCATCAATGCATGAATCCCAAGTTTTTGCACCATATTGTAAAAGGAGAGCTACAATATCTACATTATCTTTTTTAATGGCAACAATTAGCGGAATACAATTATGAGCTTCAATATTTTCAAACCACACACGTTCTTTTAATAGTCTTTCCAACGTTTCTAAGACTTTACCATCCTTTGTTTCGCTGAGAATTGATTTGTATTCTTCTTTAAGAGCATCATTGAGAGGAACATTTTTCGTAATCTCTTTTGCGACTTCATCATTAACTGACTTACGAAAATCTGCTCTTTCATTCTTATAATAAAAATTCGGGTCAGCACCATTTTCCAAAAGCATTTTCACCGTGTTGTAGTCATCATTATAAACCGCAAGAGAAAGAGGGGTGTTACCCAGTGCATCTGTTTTATCGATAAGTGATAAGTTTTCTTTTACCAGAGACTCCGAAACTTTTTTTGAGAGAACAGCCTCAAGAAGAACATTCTGCAGAATGTTTCGAAAAACTATTTCCTCTTTTTCCTTTCCATCTTTCCGAGTTTCAATTTTAACAAATTCAATTCCTAATTGGGGTTTTATTAATTCTTCAGAGTGATTTGCTAATAAAGATGGGTCAAATCTTTGTGCACCACCAACTGGATTGGGCAATTGTTTTTTATCAGTTTGTTCTCGTCTCGATATCGATTTTGTAATCAAATAAAACAAATCATAAAGACACTTAAACGCATCGCTTTCATCAGTTTCATAAAATGGCTGGTGAGTTGCATCATTTCCAAATTTCTTAGAATAAGTATGGCTCCTTGAACCTTTCTTCTTTAAGAAGTCCTGAACATTAGAGTCTTTTATCAATTGATCCAACGAAGGTTCATTGGGTTCTATGTTACCGATAGGTTTCTGCCATCCAAACTGGGAAAATAAGTATTCAATAAACTGTTGCGTTGAATTCCTACATCGTTCTGCACATTCTGGGTACTCCTTCCTTTCAAAATGCTCTTCTGCTTTACAAGCAGGTTGAATAAATTCTTTGTATTCTGGAATTATTTTATATTTTGCAAAATTGCTCCCCATCTCTGTGCCATCCTGTTCTATAGGTTTATTTTCAACTGCCGCAAGCCATTGGAACAACAAGTTCAACTGTATGAGACAATTCTTTAACTCTTTCTTTCTCTCGCAATCATTTCCACAATTCATATTTTAATCATACAATATTTCTTTGTCTATAATAATGGAAAATAGTATGCAAAAAAAGATTTATGGCCCGAATTTCTAGTTGATTGACAAAATGGGATGGGATAAACAAGATTTTCAAAAAATGGCTTGCAGAACAAGCGGTAGAAATTTTCGACTCACAAACCAATGCCGCCAAAGCAATGAAATGTGAAACGAAAACTTTGAGGATTGCAAAAAACTAAGAAATCAGATTTTCAATATCCAAAATCCATCCTGTTCCTTGAGGATTTATTTCTAAAGGTCTTACTTGAAAACGCTTGCCTATCAAATTTCCGTTATTTGTATATTTGATTTTCCATCTATAGCGTGTATAATATAATTGAGCATGAGGAAACCATCCAATGCTCGGAGGTGAAAACCAATGACAGAAAAAGAGATGCATTTCTATTTTAATGTCATTGACTACCTTGTTGCTTACATCAGACATCATTCAGAGTATGTTTGCAAAAATCAATCTGCATTTGCAGATGAACTGAACAAAGCTGGCGTACAGATTTTTTTTATGAAAGACTATCCGTCAGCAAAAGCTTGTTTTTGGGTTGCCAGAATGCTAGGCAATAAACATGCAAACAGAAACTGGATTTGTATTTAATCAAGCCTGATTAAGCAACTAACAGTCGAGTGGCAAGCACCCGGCTGTTAGTTTTTCATCAGAAATTCTGTTTTTTTCAGAATTTATATTCCGCACTGAGAAAGGTGAGGTTATCCAGTAAGAAACAAGAACATACATCTTTAATGATGAGACTTCGTATGAAAGTGAGTATTGAGGAAATTTCCCACTTCATTCAAATCTTGTCATTTGAAACAAGCATCCTTGCTAAATTGGAATACTCATTATGGGCACTTTGCAAAGACGGCAACTCGAAAATAAAGTTTTCGACAGAAAATTCTGTCGCCATTTTTTCGGCTGCAGGATAACAGTCAGATTCATGTCCATTCAAAAAATGTGCATAATCCTCTTCCTCATTTACTGTAGCACCGTCAAAATATTTTATCCAGGTTTCAATGTTACGCTTCGGGATAAAAACAAGCAACCTATCACTTTCCGAACGCAAAGGGACATCAGCTGCATTGCAAGCATCATCTAGTTGATTTTTTCTTTCCGGTAAAGCTCTCTTATCAGCATCAAGGGCAACAACAAGAACATTTGAATCAAAATTCTTTGAACGCAAAACGCTCAGATATTTGGGAAATTCTTGCCTTACATATTGTTCACCACAGCCATCTGCCGGCAATGGCAAAGGAAATATTTTTCTTCCACTTATTCCCTGTGCAATCAAAAAATGACGTATATAACAATGCGTAAGTTTGTCTTCGCATAAAATAGTATATTTGTGTGTTTTACTCAGTTTCATCAGCACCACCATGAGCAATTACTTCGGAATAGGTAAGCCCGCAATCAGATTTAGGTGGCTCAACGATTACGGAAGCACCATAGGAACGTCGCGCCAACCATATTCCATTTGAAGGAGCAAGATAATCAATGACACTTGGATGATGGGAAATGAGAACACACTGATTCTTTTCATTAGACATATCCTGCACATACTGAATAAACTGTCCAACTTCCTGTAAAGAAATATAATTGTCAGGCTCATCAAGAAAGAGAGAACAATCATCATCAAAATACATTGCCACCAAAAAATATAAAGTAAACAACATGAATTCTCCGTCTGACAATTCGGTTAGCGTATATGAAACTTTTACCCCATTCTGATTATACTCAAAACAAAGATTTTTCCCTGAATCACCATCCAAATAGGTTCTAACAAAACAAGGATTGATTTCTTTTAATGCTTCCCAGAGCTTTATCATTTTTTCAGGATTCTTTTGCACAACATGCATATAAACATTAGAAATGTTGTCCGCATAATAATTCACATATTGCTCCTCTGTATATGAAACTGCATAATCATATTCCAAGGGAAGAGGATGACACACAATAATATTATCAACAGCCTGTTTGAAATCACACAGTTTTTTGTTATCACTACGTTCGTAGACAGCACTAACACCAGAAGAGCTCCAGTTAACAAGAACTTCAGGCCCTTCCTCATACGAATCGTTGTACAACCTTGCCTTACCTTTTTCCGCTTTAAAAATTGGATTTCCATTGCAAAGTACAATTTCTTTTTTTACACGGTTTTTCTTTTCATCCCTGTTGAATTCTATCTCTAGCTGATATAAATATTCAGAATCTTTGTGGCTAATTGAAAATTCAAAACTTTGAACAGGAACCGACTGCCATCTAGTAAGAGAATTAAAGGAAAAAATATTCGCAACATCATATTTTCCTTGTATAAATAAGCGCAAATTAGCAAGCAAAGAAAACAATGTAGATTTACCAGTTCCATTGCCACCCAAAAGAAGATTTATGGAAGAAAAATCAATTTTAAAATTAACCAGAGAGCAATAATTATCAACTTTAAGATACTTTATCATAAAGACCCCTTAGCTTTATGTTATCACGTATACACGAAAAAATCTATAATCACAAACGCAAGGTCGCAAGAATCAACTTTTCTTGGCGGTCTAGCGCAAGCTTTGTGGGGCTTTGTAAAGAAATTGCCCCGCTGGATTGAGTGTAGACAAGACGTGAAGAGGCTTGCTACGGACGGCTAAAGCCAGAGAAAACCGCAGCAAAGCTTCAAGCAGGGGGCTTCTCCCCATATTATTAGATCAGGTCAAATTCAACAAGAAGTGAATGCTCGCTTGTAATGCCGTCCAATGAACAGACTGCATTTTTGGGGCTAAACTGATTGTCGATTTTGATTGCATCGGAGACAAAGCCTGCTTCAAATTCTGCACCGTCGTTGTTGGGGATGTAGGGCCAGTTTTCAAGGTAGATTTGTCCTTTTTGGCTTGCTTCCAGGGAATCTATTTCCAGGGTGAATTCCTGCTCTTCTTTGCCAAAGCGTTTTAGTCCTATTTCCCAAGTGTTGCCGGGGCCACAGTAGATGTTGTCTGCAACGAGTTTTCCGTCTTTGTAAAGGCGGGCGCAGTTTCCGGTGTAGCTTATTTTGAGGAAGACATCGCACAGGGTTCCAAAGTGGTCGGCTGGCCATTTTTCCACATTGATTTTGTAGACGGCCTTCTTCTGGTTCTGAGAGACGAAGGTCTTTTTTACAGCCGGGGCAAACGGAGTTGAAGCTGAATAGATGTAGGAATTTACGTGTTCTTCTATTTCGTTGCGGAGAAAGCCTGCCGGGGTTGCGATGCGGTCTTTTGTGTCTATGATTTTAAAAGAAGGAATGTTCCTGCTTTCAAGATAGACTTTTGTTTTGTCCGCAAGGTTTTCCGTGTAGACAAGTCCTTCGCTTATGATGAGGTATTCTTTTCCAGATGGGGAAGTGATTTTGTTTGCGTTAAGGGAGTCAGTGCTGGAAAGAAGGATTGTTGTTCCGAATGCAGTGTTCTTTCCGGGTGTGCGGGCATAGAATACTTCGTAGCCATTGAGTTTGCAGAGCGGTACGTTTTCGTCTATTGTGCCGTAGCGGATTGGAAGGATAAAGCATTCACCGTTTTTGATGTCTCCGTGGAATTTTGCTTCGACCGGTTCTTTTATGAATATGTCTGCATCGTAGTGGTCAAGCATTTCGTTGCGCCTCTGGTAGTTGTTTACAAAGAGGTAGCCTTTTTCGTTTTCTTTGTCGTAGCGGACTGAATAGCGCAGGTCCTTGAAATTTTCCGGGGTCAGGGGATTTTCTTTGGGGATGTAGGTGTCCATTGCACAAAGCTTTTCACCCCAGTCGTGTACAAAGAGTGCAAGGCGGCGGATTTCTTTGTAGGTTCCGTTTGCCTGTCCGTATTCACCAAGAGGGGCGCGGAAGTCGTAGGTCTTTTCCGGCAGTTCGCAGAATGAACCTGTTGCCTTTGTTTCCTGCAGTGATGTTACTTTGCCGTCGGGGTTTGTTCCTCCGTGGTACATGTAGTAACCCAAGAGGTTACAGCCGCTTCCCATTTTTGCAATGCTCATTGCGGCAATGTCTTTTGCTTTTGCAATGGGTCTGCGCTTATATGTTACCTGCAGGCCTCCGCCAAGTTCTGCCGTAAGGTAGGGGAATTTTTTCATGTCGAAGGTAACGCCTTCTCCCAAGCCAAAGTCGCTTCCAATTGCGTGGTCGTTGCGCTCGTAGGTAAAGACAAAGTTTCCGCTTGGCTCTATTTCTTCCGGGCGGGAATCCCATGGTGCGTCGCAGTAGCCTCCCATTACGGGAAGAAGTCCTGCCGTTACCGCTCCACCCCAGCCTGTTGCTGTGTACAGGGGTGCATCAAATCCGATTTGCTTTAGCATTTGGGTAAGAGCAAGCATGTGGTCTTCGCCTTCTTTTCCGGTAAGGCCTCCGCAGTGGCCGTATTCGTTTTCTACCTGAATGCCGATTATTGGGCCGCCGTCTTTTGCAAAGAGACCTTCTACCTGCTCATATATTTTCTTGTAGTACTTTTCAACCTCTGCAAAATATGCCTTGTCGTTGGTGCGGGTAGTCCCCTTGCACTTTGCCATTAGCCAGTCGGGGAAGCCTCCGTTGCGTACTTCTGCATGAACCCAGGGGCCTACACGAAGGAACATGGTTAGTCCACATTCTTTTACTGTTTCTACAAAGGCACGCAGGTTGCGGTCGCCTGTAAAGTCCCATTCGTTTTCTATTTCTTCGTGGTGAATCCAGATTGTGTATGCGCTTACTATGTCCACGCCACCTGCCTTCATTTTTAAGAGGGCTTCTTTCCAGTACTGGTGGGGGTAGCGGCTGTAGTGGATTTCTCCCATTACGGGGAACCATCTTTTGCCGTCGCGGAATAAACTCTTTTCGTCGAAAGTGTAATCTGTCATATATTCTCCTTTTTACACGTGTTGATAGGGATAAAAAAATACTGGAATTAGTTTCATGCTCCACTACCGGAAAAATTTGGCTGAAAAGCCACGGTTGCGCGTATTAGGTATTAAGGTCGCTACGCTCCCCCGCGCAAAGTGTCTTTTCATCCAAATTTTTCCTCTCGTTACGCATGAAAGTAATTCCTGCATTGCTTTTTATAAAATTTATTACTTTCCTAGCACGGCTTAGGGCTTGCACCCCTAAAAACTCTGCTTGTGCTTTTTTCCAAAATAAAGCCTAGCCCCGATTGGAAGGGGCCGGAGGCGACTGCCGCTAGGCAGGCCGCGCGCCGTAAGGCGGGCAAGCCCTGGAAAGCGGGTCCAAATTGCCTCCATGCAATTTGGACCCGTAAGTTTTCTTCAAAAACTTACCCGCCACTTTGCCAAGACATATCGCGCCCTCCATGGCGCTATCTGCTTTACAAAGGGGGCAAATTGCTTGGAGGCTGGCCGGCTGCCGGGTAGCGGCAGACGCGGTTTAACCATTCAGTGCGCTCCAGATTAAGAAGAAAGAAATAAGCTCCTACTCCTTTACACCGGCGGTTCCCATGCTCATCATCATGGCCTTTTGCGTAAAGAGGAAGAAGATTACAAAAGGTATGGTAATTACAAGGGCTCCTGCTGCAAAGTTGGTGAACTCGTTCTTTTTGTCGGTGACGAATGCGAAGAGTCCCAGTGCCAAGGTCTGCTTTCCCGGTGAACGCAGTACCAGCTTGGGGAAGATAAAGTCCATCCATGGGCCGGTAAAGCTTGAAATGCCAAGGAAAGTGATGATTGGCCTTGTTATTGGAAGAATTATTGTTCCGAATATGCGCATGTGGCTTGCACCGTCAATGCGGGCTGCTTCGTCCAGGCTTTTGCTTACGGTGTCCATGTAGCTTTTTACCATCCATGTGTTGTAGGGAATGTTTCCCGCTACGTAGACAAGCACGAGTCCCCAAAGTGTGTCCAGTCCGTTGATGCGGTAGAGGATTACGTAAATTGCAATCATGCCAACAAAAGACGGAAAGATTTGCAGGATAAGCAGGCTCATCAAAAGCGATTTCTTAAAGACAAACTTGAAGCGCGAAAAGACGTATGCGCTAAGGGATGCAATTACAACCGTCAGCACGGCAGTCCACAGGGAAATGATAAGCGTGTTCTTGAACCAGAGCCAATACTGGGTTTTTGTAAAGAGGTAGATAAAATGCTTCCATGTAAAGCCGTCGCCAAATGGTATTATGCTAAGCCCCGCAATGTTGTTGGAAGGGCTAAAGGCTGCACTAACGACGTAGACCAGCGGATAGAACACAAAGAAAGAGATAAGAACAAAAAGCGAATAGATTACGAATTTGTTGAGCGAAGAAATAACGTGGTATCCTGTTTTCATACTTCACCTTCCTTGTATGCCTTGGTGTTCATAAACTGGTAAACGGCAAACGGTGCCAGAACTGCAAAGATAAGAACTGCAATTACAGACGCGTAGTTGTATTTTAAAAGCGTAATTGTAAGGTTGTAAATCCAGGTAACAAGAATGTCCGTTCCTCCAGCCCTGGTTATTGTTGAGTCTGCAACCGCAGGCTGTCCTCCGGTAAGGAAGAAGATAATTCCAAAGTTGTTGATGTTGTGCATAAAGCTCATGATGATAAGAGGCATTGTCTGGTACATTACAAGCGGAAGGGTTATGTGGTGCAGTATCTGGCGGTTGTTTGCGCCGTCAATTTTTGCAGCTTCAAAGAGGTCGTTTCCGATTGCAGTCATTGTTCCCATGGTAAGCATCATAAAGTAGCCAAAGCCAGCCCAAAGGTTTATGACTATACACATTACCTTTGCAAGGGTTGAATTTCCAAGCCAGGGGATTATTGAATCTGCCCCAAGGATTCCAAGGGACTTTAACGTTCTGTTTACTATGCCAAAGGTTCCGTTGAGCATGTTCTTCCATACAAGCATTGTGATTACGGAAGGAACTGCATAGGGAAGTATAAAGATAAAGCGGAAGACACCCGCAATTTTTACGCCGATTTCTTTAAGCTGAACGGCAACCAGCAAGCCGCCAAAGTAGCATGTGAATGTGGAAAAGAAAGCCCAGACCAAAGTCCATATTGCTATGCGGGCAAAACCCTTTGACCATGTTGAGCCGCCAAGCAAAAGCTCCTTAAAGTTACTTGCTCCAACCCAGTCCACGTCGTTTGCAACAGCATGACTTGGGCCCGAAAAATTAGTAAAAGCTACACTAATGGAAAAAACAAGCGGTGCAACTACAAAAACCAAAAGCATGATTACACAGGGAGCAAGACCTGTAATCGGGAAAGCCCGGTTGGTTACTTCCCAGAGAGAAGTCTTTTGGGATGCCATGCGCTTGGTGCGGCAATAATCCGTGTATGAAGTTTTTGCGCTCTTTACAGAAATAACATAAAGCGCAATAAAAATAAGAATAACCGATATAACAAGGATTCCGTCAATCAGCATAAAGACTGGAAACATTTTTTGCTCGCGGTTGTAGGGAAGCGTTACCAGCTGAAACAACTTCTTTGCAAAAAATGGTATGGCAACAATAAAGAGCAGCTCAAGGAGTGCATACAGCAAGCCTTTTATGTACTGCTTCAAATAGAGTATGTGGGCAAGTCCCATAAAGCAGCATGCCGCTACGGTAACTTTCTTGCCCGAACTTCCGTCAGGTTCAATCTGCATATATTGTTACTCCTGTCTTAATGAAATTTACGAACTCGCTCATCTTGGGCAATAAGGAGGGGGAAGTCTCCCCCTGCGGTCGCACTTCGTTGCGCCCTACCCTCTCTACGGGGCAATTTTTTTTGCTAATGCCCCGTAACGCCCCAACAAAAAATGGCAAGACCGCAAAAACTTGTCGTTCTAACGCGCGGCCTTTGCCCTTTGCTTTTACTGACCGATGATTACAGTGTTAGCGGCATCAAGTTCGCCCTTAACGTCTGCACCGTCCCAAATGTTCTTGGAAGCATTGCCCATTGCATCCCAGAATCCGCCCATCTGTGGAATTGAAGGCATTGGGAAAGCATAGTCAAGCTGCTTAAGGAAGCCAGGAATGTACTTGCTGTTAACTTCCGTGCTGATTGAAGGCATAGCACCTGTGATGTTAAAGCGGAGCTGCTGCATTTCCGGGGAAATAAGGAAGCGTGCAAAGTCTGCTGCTGCCTCCTGGTTCTTTGAGTATGCGCTTACGAACATACACCTTGTACCGCTGAATGATGCAGAAGGCTTGTTGTCTCCAGGAAGAGATGGAAGAGGAGCAACGCCAAAGTTTACGCCAGCTTCTTCAAATGGCTTTACGTTCCACAAACCAGTGATGTGCATTGCGGCTGTCCCGGACTGGAATGCAGCGTCGCAGTTTCCTGTGCTAAGGTCTGCAGAAGGAACGTCAAGGATTGAGCGGAGTGACTGGAAGAACTTCATACCCTTAATAGAATCTTCTGTGTTAAGGTAAGATGTAGAAACATCTGTTCCAGACTTGCCAAAGAGGCGGTTTCCGTTCTCTGTTGTGAATGTGATTGTGTAGTATCCGTTTCCTACATCCATCATGAATGCGCGCTTGCCAGGGTTCTTTGAGTTAAAGTCCTTTGCCCACTTTGCAAGACCTTCCCAAGTTGTTGGAACTTCTGCATCAGAAATAAGGTCCTTGTTATAGAACAAAGCATAAGTCTCTGCGCTAACAGGATAGCCGTACATTGTTCCGTTGTATGTTACAGCCTGTGAACATGCGCCAAGAACAGCAGCCTTTACCTGGTCTGGGTTTACTGTAGGTGCAACGTGGCCACCGCTAACCAATTCGCCAAGCTTGTCGTGAGGTGCGCCAAAAATATCCGGCCCAACACCAGCTGGACCGTCAAGCGCAATCTGACCGGCAGCATCGCCAAGCTCTACGTTTACAAATTCAACCTTTACGTTCGGGTGAGTCTTTGTGTAAGCTTCACCAGCCTGCTTGATGAATTCATCAGGACCGTTCAATGATTCCCAAACTGTAAGCGTAATCTGCTCAGAAGAACCTCCGCTCTTTGCAGCGTCTTTTTTGCTGCAGCTTGTTGCAACAAAACCAAGTGTCAGGGCAGAAAGAACTGCCACAGCCGATACCAACTTCTTGTTCATATTTCCTCCTACGAAATACGTGCCTTTTATTAGAGGGAACTCCGGTCTTTTTGAAGTTCCGTTAACTCCACCTACTTTAGTCTACACGAAAAAAGTCAAAAGGAAATGCTTTGAATACGGATTTTGAATAAAATCTTATTTTTCCGCACAAAACTTCCATTTTGCCCATATTTTTATAACTTTATTCATGTAAAACGTTTCCAAAGCCCCAACTAAGCATATTGTAACACGTGTTGATTAATCCTGTCAAATGAAATTTCAAATATTTCCAACTTTTTCCACTCCAATTATTGCACTCCCCCACCCCCTAAAATTTCACCTTTTCTTTCTTTTATGGACGGTACCTAAAGGCGCTCTACCATCCCATTTCTTGGCTAACTCGACCGTCCATGCCCCGCGTCACCGCCGTTCCGCCCTTCGCCTATTCGGCTCATACCGCTGCGCGGTACTACCGGGGCTCCATGGCGGCGTAGGTCGCCTGGGAAAATCCCCTCTGCCAACCCGCCCTCCATGGCTCGGTATTGTTTGGCAAGAAACAATCACGTTCCCTGAGCCTGTCGAAGGGAACATTGCAAAAAAACATTTGTTGAAATATAAATCCGGGTTCTTAGGGCAGAGCCCTAAGCCGTGCCGGGAAAGGGAGGGGTTTAAGGGGAGGGAAAACCCTCGCTTCGGAGTAGGGGGTTTTCCCTCCCCTTAGTTTGGGGTCCAAGGGCTCCCCCTTGAAAACAAAAAACATTTGTTAATTTCCAATTTATGCCTTATAATTAATATTGATTCAATGCAAGGAGCATAGACATGAGCGTAATTTGTTATTCATTAGGAGCCGCCGAAGAAGTAACCGGCAGCAAACACATATTCGAAGTAGACGGACGCAGCTTTATGGTAGACTGCGGAGCCTTCCAGGGAAAGCGCGCTGAATCAGACTCAAAGAACCGCAACTTTGACTTTGCGGCAGACAAAATAGAAAGCGTAATCCTTACCCACGGCCACTACGACCACTGCGGACTCTTGCCCGTACTGGCAAAAAACGGCTACCGTGGAAACATCTATGCCACGCCTGCCACCCGCGACCTTGCCAACATCGTAATGATGGATTCAGCCCGCATTCAGGCACGCGACGCAGAATTCCTTGCAAAACAGGCACGCAAAAAAGGAGAGAAATTCTTCTGGAAACCACTGTTCAAAGAAGAAGACTGCGTAAAAGCCGCAAACCAGATAGTCTCACTTGGCTACAACCGCAAAATGTACATTGCACCAGACGTCCAGCTTGAATTCTTTGATGCAGGACACATCCTTGGCTCAAGCTTTGCATACTTTACCATAACAGGCCAAAGGGCAAACCCCATAACCGGCAAGACCGAAAGCAGCGGAATGGGAAGCGGAAGAAGATTCTGGCACCGTCTCTTTGGAAAGACAAGCACACCCGCCTCCAGCTCACAGGGCACGGGAGAAGCGGCACTCAGGGGAGCACCCTCAGACGAGATCCGCATACTGTACACCGGAGACCTTGGCCGCAACGAAAAGCCCATCATCAGAAACCCGGCAACAAATGTTCCTGCCCCAGACTACATCTTCCTGGAAAGCACCTACGGAAACCGCCTGCACGAAGAGCCAAAGGTTGCAATGGACGACCTTGTAAAGCTCATCAGACGCGCGGTAGACAAAAAGGGCAAAATCATAATTCCTTCATTTGCAATAGAGCGTGCCCAGGAACTTGTCTACTACCTGCACCTGCTTGTTGACCAAAAGAAGATTCCACAGATTCCAATTTACATGGACAGCCCTATGGCGGTAAACGCAACAGGCATCTACCAGCTGCACCCCGAATGTTACAGCGAAGAAACAAACGAGGCATTCATCCAGCACCACAAGAACCCGTTCGGATTCAACTCGCTTTCATTCGTAACAAGCGTAGACGAATCAAAAGCCCTTAACAAAAAGCAGGGACCAATGATTATCATAAGCGCAGACGGAATGTGCGAAGCAGGACGCGTCCTCTACCACCTTGCCAATAACATCTCCAACCCCAACAACATCATTCTGATTGTAGGCTACATGGGAGAAAACACCCTTGGCCGCAAAATCTTGGACGGACAAAAAGAGGTAAAGATTCTTGGCGACTGGTACAACGTAAAAGCCGACGTGGAAAAAATCAATGCATTCAGCGCCCATGCCGACTACAAGGAAACAACCGCCTGGCTTAACTCAATAGACACAAGCCGCCTAAAGAAAATCTTCCTTGTCCACGGCGAAAAGGACAGCCAGGCCTTCCTAAAGAATCACCTGGAAGAAAACGGCTTCCCCAACGTAGACATAGTAAAATACGGCCAGACCTACACCTTGGACTAAACGCCCCCGCCAAAGGTCAATTCAAGCGGAAAAAGGACGGATAAATGATGCAGGAAGAACTCAAAAACATGACGGAGCGGCTGGACAAGCTGGAAATAAAATTATCCTATATGGAAGATTTTGTTCAGCAGTTGCAGGATGTGGTTACGACTCACACACAGACAATAGAAGTGCTTAGAAAGGAAAACAAAATACTGAGCGGCAAAATCCGAGACATGTCTGACCAGCTACAGGGGGAAATTCCTAACAGAAAGCCGCCCCACTACTAAAGGACATATTTTCTTATGAGAAGCAGCGAGGGGTTCACTGCTTCCACAGAAATTATTTCCACATTAATGACATCCAAATTGAAGGAAACAAAAGGGCATTAATTAACGTTGAAGCAAGAGCTAAACAGATTCCTGTTTTTTTATTCGCAAACATTTTTATATTTAAAAAAGAAATGACAACTGTTAAAGCAAACAAAACAAAAACAACAAAATTATTTATATCATTACAATTGAATCCTTCTTTGCAGCCACATCCAAATATGCCAACCAGAATCCAGTTTAGAGGTTCGTAAATAATTCTCAATAAAATAAAACTTAAAAATTGTAAAATTATTCTAATCGCTATAAAAAATTTCTTCATCATTTTTTCCTATTTTAATAATAATGGGCAAATTCATTTACCTTTTTCTTTAATTCTTCATACGGCTCTTGTAAAACTGAATCTTCCATATCGCAGTAAAGGTTTTCAGTGTTAGCTCTAACTGAAATAGAAACTGTATCTGAAATTTGCATTACATATTGTTCATCGTGAAATTTATCTTCTGCAGGTTCAAATTTTTTTCTGGATATTGCTGAGTGATATATGTTCTTAATTTTTCCGAAGCTATATAACCATTTCTCAGTGAAGGATTGCTTTTTATATGCCATTTCAGGCTTATGTTAGTACACTTATCATTAAAAAAGAATATTTGTGATTGAAAATTAATGCCACAAATGCTTTTTAAGTAATAAATAGATTCTTTATAAAGCATATCTCCAAGAAATCCTGCACTTTTATTTCTAAGTGCATCAGCAATATCTTCAGGATTTTCCAAGTCTATATCCAACATTGGGGCGGCGGGATAAGTTTTATATTTTATCTTGTTTTGCGAGAGAATATTTTCCACATTTTTCATGTCGCTTCCAAAAGTAATATCCTTGAATACATTAAAATTGGAACAAGAAATTAACAGTACCGAAAATAAAATCAAACTTCCAACAAAAATAAATATTTTTTTCATACTTTTCTCCAGCGCCCCTGTGCGGGCGTCCACATAACAATGGGTTGTACCGCACGCGGCTTGAGCCTGTGTCGGCTTTGAACTTCTTGTTATACGAGTACAGACTGCTTCTTTGCAATAGATATATGTTCTTTTTCTGAGTTCTTAGCAAGAAGATATACACAATATTGATTCATGCTTACGCCTTCTTTTTTTGAATCTTCTGCGAGAATTTTATGTAATGTCTTTGGAAGACGAAGCTTAAACTGACCGGAATAGGAATCTGAGGTTTCTGGTTCTGCTATTTCTATATTGTCTTCAATTGCAGCGGTTAACCATGCTTTTTTTGCGTCTTCAGCATTTGCAACGACTTCAGCTACAGTTTTTCCACAAGTAATGCAGCCAGGAAGTTCTGGATATGAAGCGACGAAACCAGATTCTTCTGTATCTGGAATTATTTCCAATTTATAAGGTAATTTCATATACTCTTCAAAAGTTTTCATATCACTCCTCCTTATTCTTTTCTTCGGATTCTACAATATCTTTTACCATTCTTACATAAACGACTTTTATCGGTTCATGATTTGGAATGGCAATAGGATTGCACCCGGGTTTTCGGAATGTATAATGACTACCATCGCTTTTTTGGTTGTGATACAACATACCCATAGCTTTGCAGAATTTTGCTTAGTTCTGCAAACCGCATATTCTTATCAAGCGATTTTATTTTGCTTAATAATTTTTCCCATTGTGCCATGATTATATTGTATATGGTGTTATATATGGTGTCAAGTTATTTTCCAATTAGTATTTGATAACTCTTGGCTTTCCTATACTTCCATCCCATAATTTCATTTTCTCTATAATTTCTAAGCAAATCCAAGTCAACTTCAGCCAGATAAATACCTTCTGTCTCAGGAGCTTCAAATACACACATATCCCGTACACCGTCTTCTTCGCGAAGCCAGGCAACTCCATCAAAAAGAGTGGAATGACCGTTGCAATCAGGTTGACCGGCAGGATAATTACATGTGCAAACTGCCAGCATGTTTTCATATGCACGAGTTCGCAATGCAGATAACCTGTTAATTTCCATAGGACAGGCATTTGGAGCAAGAATTATTTCTGCCCCCTTAAGCATTAGTACTCTTGCGCTTTCTGGAAACTCTCTGTCAAAGCAAATCATTGTACCGATTTTTACCTTTGTAAATCCCAAATCTAAATCAGCAACGTAAAAATCATCTCCCGAAGAAAGTACTTTTTCAACGTCAAAATCACATGTATGAACTTTTGAGTAATGTAAAACTTCGTTTCCTTTCTTATCAAAGAAGATTACGGAATTCAACGGTTTGGGATTATTAGTTTCTAAAAAAGTAATTCCAATTGCAAGATTTAGTTCTTGCGCTAGTTTCTTGAAAGAAAGAATAAAATTAGAATTTTTATTTATTGATTGAGATTCAAGTTCTTTTTGATCCAATGAAATTTTATAACCTGTACTCCACATTTCAGGAAATAAAGCTATATCCGCTCCGAGTTTTTTTGCTTCTATACAGGCATCCAATCCTTTTTTTAAATTTTTCTCAATTGAAACTTCAGGAAGCAATTGTAACATTGCAATTTTTATCTTCATACATTCTCCAATCTAGCGGCTCAGTGAGCCGTCCGTATAACAATTGCTTAAACCGCAGGCAGCTTGACTGCCTGTCGGCTTTGAACTTTTGTTATGTGCTTCTCCTTTTATATTCATTTTCTAATGATTCATATAGATCCAGGTGATAGCTGGAACACGCATCATATTTTTTCACCAAATTCAGAATTGTGTTAATATTACTTCGAAAAAGACATACTGTATTTTTATCCTGCAGTCGTTTTAATTCCTTAAAATAAGAACTATTTTTATATACATCAACAATTTTTTTATCAATGGTTTCATTTGAAAATGGAAGTGCCGGACAGGTACCGAATTCTCCATTTTCAGAAATATATAAACCTTTTCCACTTCTAAACGGGCATACAGAGCCTATAGAATGCATAGAAAGCGGAAGCATTCGCGCTTTCATTATCCCATTAACTTCAGATTTTTTTAAGAGCTCCATATTTTTTGTATCCAATATCAAATCATTCTGAATATTTCTTCCTGATGGAGTATATTGAACAAAAAGAACAAAGGAAGTTCCATGCATTCGAATCTCTCGTAACCATCGTATATCTGTAACAGACTGAATGTTCTTTGAAGTTGTCATTACAGTAATTCCAAATGGAATTTTATTTTTTCTTAATAAGTTGAATTTTGTTTCAAGATTTTCATATACATTTATTCCACGTCTTTTTGCTGTAGAAGAAGAAGGACCATCTATACCTATTAAAAGAACGATATTTTTTAACTCTGATATTTCATTTGCCATACTTTCATTAATGAGTAATGCATTTGTAAATATAAAGAAATAAATACTGGGATGTTTCCGTACAAGCATAACAATATCAGAATTTGTAAATGGCTCTCCCCCTGTAAGTCCCACTAACTTTGTTTTATTTTCTTCGGCTTCATCCAGAAGGAATTGTAATTTTTCTGTAGAGATACTTTCTCTGTGTCTTTTATTATGGATAAAACACTCTTTACAGACAAGATTACACTTTCCAGTTACAGCAATTAATAAGACTTTTGGAAACTTATGTTTTCTTTTAAGAAACACAAAAATATAGTAGGTAATACAAAAACGAAAAAATAATAAAGCCTTTGTAAGTCCTATATTTTTTATAAGATTTATTAGAGAAAACGGTAACCGTGCAAAAAAGCAAAGCAAGTAAAACAATTTTTTATTTTTTCTTATATTCATATTTTATTTCTCGCGCCCCAGTGTGGGCGTCCACATAACAATTGCTTAAACCGCAAACCAGCTTGACCGGTTTGTCGGCTTTGAAGCTTTGTTATGACAGAATTATTTCAATTCTATGTAATGAGGAATTATATCCTCATATTTTCCATTTTTCAGAAGAAATCCGTTTGGTATTTTCCCAAGCTGAATGAAACCTAACTTTTTGTACAGCTTTAATGCAGATGTATTTGTTGCTACAACGGCGTTGAATTGGAGGATTTTAAAACCAATTTCTTTTGCTTTTTCAAGACAGTTTTTTACCAGAAACTCTCCGATATGCTGACCTCGCTTATCTTTTTTTACTGCATAGCTTGCATTTGATATATGTCCGCAGCGGCCTACATTATTTGGATGCAGAATGTACAATCCTACGATTTCATTCGAATCTGAATCAATGGCAATACCTGTAAATGATTGTGAATTGAAAAAAACATTTCCTGATTTTTCGTCTAAAAGTTCAGTCTGCGGAAAGGCAATACCGTCTTCAACTATATCATTCCAAATTTCAATAGCTGAAGTTGTATATTTTTCATTGTATTTTACTATTCTTAACACTTCTTTTTTAGCGGCGTAAAGCCGCTTCTCCTTATATTTTTTTCATCTGGCTTGACCCGATGAAAATGATTTCTATTTTATTTTTTCATTAATAAAAATTTACTACATCTTTATTTAGCTTTCATTACTACCACTTCCCCGTCCAAGCCCTAAAACTTAAAAAAAGGCAGGCCAGTGTGCCTGTCGTCATAACAACTGGTTGTACCGCAGCGGGCTTGACCGCGTGTCGGTTACGAACCTTTGTTATGTGAAATTCTACTCAATCATCAATTTGATATTATCAACAACAGTATTAATTTCTTTTTCTGTTGCTTTTTCTATAAAGTCGCAGTTTCTTTGAGTCCAGTCAAGATTTTTTACCTGGTCGCTCAAAATGCAACCGTTGATAGAATGATTGTCTAAGACAATTTCAAAAGGATAACCTTTTATATGGCTTGTTATAGGACAGAACAAAGCAAGCCCAATCTTTTTATTGTATATTTTCTGAGAAACACAAATCGCAGGACGGCGACCTTTTTGCTCATGTCCGGCTTGCGGGTCAAAGTCCAGCCAAACCAAGTCGCCTTTTTCTGGAACATAATTTGATTTTACCATTCTTCGTTACCTATCGCATGGCCTGTTGAAATTTCCGAATGAATGTTATCGTCATTTACCATAGCCATCATATCATCAAGCGATTTTTTCTGGGGAAGAATGATCATTTTCCCTTTTTCGGCAATCACTTCAACTTTACTGCCACTTTTTACATTATTGTCTTTTGCCCAAAGAGAAGGAATCCTAAAACCAAGGCTGTTGCCCCATTTCTGAACTACTGCCTGCATAACGCACCTCCATGTATTTAGTATATACAATGTATATTCTTTTTGTCAAGGAAAAAATAAAAAAAAATCAGGCTTGACCTGATTTTTTCTCTAGAAAAGTTAAATACAACTGTTTTCTTGCCTCAATATTTTGTTTAATTCATTCATAGTCTTTCAATGCATTTTTTTCCACCAATAGATTGCTTTACAAGTATTCTATGACCATCGCTATACAAAAAAGAAAATTCAACATCAACATAAACAATTTCATCATCAGCATAATTAATAGGAATATAGAACCAACAGCTTATTGAATTTTTTGCATGTTGGTTGTATTTGGTAAAATACAGGGTTCGTTCTCGTTTTAGCTTAGCACCATCTGTTTCTGGTAAATTATATGTAATTTCTCCATCTTGGTGTAATTCAGAAGCCGACATGTAAATTCGTCCATTGCTTGCTGCCAACAATGGAATTTCTGTTTCGTTCTTATGCAGAACAGCTTTAGAAATTTTTGCTTCAATTAATTGATTTGATTTATCCTTTATCTTCATTTCAAAAAAGAAAGTATTCCGATAGTGTGCATAGATTTTATTTGGAAAGCCAAGACTATAAGGAGAATTATAATCATAGCACGGTCCGAAATATAAAAATGAATAAACACGGTCGTCTTAATATGTATTTCGATTATTTTCATAGGTATCATATACATACAGAGTTGTACAAGAAGAGAAGAAAAATTGAATAAAGAATACTAGCAAAGATAAAAATACTTTTTCCCTATGCACCCCAGTGCGGGCGTCCACATAACAACTGGTTGTACCGCAAAAACGGTTCTGCCAACGGCAGAATTGGCGCAAAAGTTGCGGTGGCGCAAAGGCACGAAGAGCAACTTTTGTGACAAAGTTTTTGTCGGCGTTGAAAACCATGTTATGTGATTTCAGTGCCATCAAACAAGATTCTTACAAAATCTCGCCTTGAATACATAATTCTTATTACTTTTACAAACTCATCTTCTATTCTGTAAAAAATAGAATAATTATTTGCAAGAACAAATTTATAATCCGTTGGAAATGAAACATATCTTTCTACAGGAATCCCTATTTCTGGATAGTTTGCTAAATCTTCATAGGTTTCTACAATTTTCTCTACAGTATTATGGGCTGCAATAGAATTCTGCAATTCAGTTTCGATATAGTTTTTTATTTCGAGCAAATCTTGTGCCGCCTGTGGTGAAACTTCTACAGTAAACATCAAAGTCCTACCATCTCACGAACATTTTTTGTACTAAGCCAACCTTTTTCCTTTGCAGAATCTTCTCCTTTTTTAAGCTCCGAAAACAAGGTTCTTGTCGCAGTAAGCTTTTCATAATCCTTTATTGAAATCACCGCATAGCAGCCTCGTCCATTTTTTGTGAGAAAAACAGGAGATTCATCTGCTACATCCTGCAGAACTTCATTATAATTTCGCAAGTCTGAAACTGGTTTTATTGCAATCATATACACCTCAAAAAGTTTCGTAATATTTTACGAATTATATTATACAGTATTTTGTATATTATTCAAGACATAAAAAAAACGCGGTTTGACCGCGCTTCAGTTATATCAGTTTTTCTAATTCTATAAGCAATTTTTCCTTCATTATATTCAATCCTTCTACTGAAAGTTTATTATTATCATTGTACATTTTTTCCATTGGATACCACCAAACTGGGCCTTTCCCATTATTTCCAAAATTTCCAATATCCCCCTGCCTTCTTGGAAATAAATGCCAGTGTAAATGTGCATCTCCCATTCCTAAAAGTTCATAATTCATTTTTTCAGGATAAAAAGCTTTTGATACTGCTTCTGCAACGATGGACATTTCTTTCATAAACTTTATTCGTTCATCGATGTCTAATTGAAATAATTCTGTATAATTATGGTTTTTGTATAAAAACAAAGAATATCCATAAAAATGCTGGTTATCGCCTATAACGACATATCCAGTTTCAAGTTCTTTTACAAAATTAGGATTTAATCCTTTTTTTATCATTTCAATTCTATCACAAATTAAACACATTTTCTTTCCTCCGCGCCCCAGTGCGGGCGTCCACATAACAATTGGTTGCACCGCAAACCGGCTTGACCGGTTCGTCGGCTTTGAAGCTTTGTTATGTGATTTTTTATTCTTCTGTAAAAAAGTCTGTATCTATTTTACAGATTTTAATAGTATCTTTTACAGTAACACCAGCTTCATATTCTATCATTAAATCAGTTAGT